>RRYU01009945.1_pt1 | contig 23318 bp, 19 predicted proteins | sample 2162651 | NCBI WGS metagenome assembly RRYU01 (sample SAMN10267283, study PRJNA491782) | microbial mat metagenome | isolation source: biomat in the production well | place: Japan: Minami-Kanto gas field, natural gas well KTG3 | collected 2017-06 | reverse complement strand
AAAAAGACACTCTTGCCGGCCCTCATGATCATGGCGGCCCTCATCATCCCAGGCACGGCCTACACTAAGGACTCCCACGACCATCACGACCACAACGACCATCATACCCATGAAGCAGGCGGCTTCGAGATAGGCCTGTCAATAGGGTGGGTCCGCCTTGAAGAGGATGGCCACCACCATGAGGAAGAAGAACACCATGAGGAAGGCGAGCATCATGAAGAAGAAGGCCACTCCGAGGATGCGCTGGGCGTGCATCTACACATCGGCAAACGGCTGGCTGATGAAGGCGTTCTTTCCAAGGTATCGCTTGGTATAGGCGGCGAGGTTATTTTCTCGGAAGAAGAGCACTACGGCCTGATGGCATTCACTTCAATCCATCCCTGGAAAGGCCTGGTACTCAGTATCGGCCCGGCTGTCGAGTGGGCCAAACACGACGGTGAGTGGGATTCACACTACGCGACCCACATGGAGGCAGCATACGTCTTTGATATGGAGGAATTCCATCTTGGACCGGTTGTCGGTTACTCGGCGTCAGACCACGGCAAACACTATTCGGTCGGACTCCACCTCGGCTACCACCTCTGACCACGAGCAGACCCCGGTAAAGCCCGGAGAACCCCAAAAAGCCCTGTTAATGCAGGGCTTTTTCATGTGCGCCCAGCATGGGCGCAATCTTGGAGGTGAAAGTCCTCCCGTGAGTTGACCACAGCGAACGAAGTGAAGCGCAACTGCATGAGGGTGACCGAGTGTGGAGAGGAAGCGTGGAGCGAAGCCGTGAGCCGATGGACAAGAACCGGATAGAAGGCGTAGCCGAACAGGGCGAGCAGGCATGGAACTGCAAAGCCCTTGTGGTCAAGGTTCAGGCGACGTAAATCCGGCGGTTGTGCGGAGAAGGATTGCGTTCTTACCTGGGGAGATCTCGCCTTATGCCTGAAAGGGCGACGGAGCAATCCGGAGCGAGAAGTCAGCAGAGGCCGTAGTAACTCACCGTATGGGAGTGAAGGGCCGAACGAAAAGGAAACCAGAGGCCATGTCGCTTGAAAATGCAAGGCACCAGAAGCTCGGGGAACCGGGGCGAACCGCGAAGGGTCACGGTGAAGCCGTGGAGGATAACGGACGCGGTGAAGCAGGGTTGGCGCGACAGGGACCCGAAGGTTTAGGGCGAGTCGACTTGCTTGAGCAAGCGCTCGCGAGAGCCAACATGGTAGAGGCCTGGAAACGGGTCAAAGCCAATGGCGGCAGTGCAGGGGCAGACGGATTGACGATAGCGGAAACGATCGAAAAGCTGAGCGAAGACTGGCCCCGGAAAAGAGAGGAACTGTTTGAGGGGAAGTACAGCCCTGTTCCGGTACGCCGGGTGCAGGTTCCTAAATCCGGAGGAGGCTGGAGGAGTCTTGGTATACCGACTGTAACCGATCGGCTGATCCAGCAAGCCCTGTTGCAAGTCCTGCAACCCATGATTGATCCAACGTTTTCAGAATCAAGCTATGGCTTTCGTCCCGGTCGGAATGCGCATGGCGCAGTGCTGCAAGCACAGCGATACGTGCAGGACGGCTATGACGTGGTCGTGGACGTTGATCTGGAGAAGTTTTTCGACAGGGTCAATCATGACATCCTGATGGACCGGCTATCGAAGCGAATCAGCAACAAGCGAGTACTGCGGCTGATCCGGAGTTATCTCGAAGCAGGGATTATGGATGGTGGTGTGGTCATCGAACGATACGAGGGGACTCCTCAGGGAGGGCCACTCTCGCCGCTCTTGGCTAACGTGTTGCTGGATGAAGTGGATCGGGAGTTGGAGAAACGAGGCCATAAGTTTGTCAGGTACGCAGATGACTGTAATGCATATGTGCGCAGTCAGAAGGCGGGAGAACGGCTGCTGAATGGCCTTCGAAAACTCTACGGGAAGCTGCATCTGAAGGTCAATGAAACCAAGACGTCCGTGGGCTCTGCCTACGGGCGTAAGTTTCTTGGCTACAGCCTGTGGAAGGCACCGGGGAAGGAAGTGAAACGAGGAGTGTCGAAACAGGCGACAAAGGTTTTCAAGGATCGTGTGAGGAAGATGACCAAAAGGTCAGGAGGGCGCAGCATGGAACAAGTGATCAGTGGCCTGAGAAGTTACCTGCTGGGCTGGAAAGCCTATTACGGTCTGGCCCAGACACCCAACAAGTTCAGGGAACTGGATGAATGGCTGCGCCATCGACTCCGAGCAATGCAACTGAAGCACTGGAAACGGGGTAAAACGATGTACGCCGAACTGAGGAGAATGGGACTAAGCCATAAACAGGCTGCCAAAGTAGCCGGTAACGCCAGAAGATGGTGGCACAACAGCAAAATGGAACTGAACAGGGCCATGCCCATAGCCTGGTTCGATAAGCGGGGTTTACCCCGACTCTCGTAACCTCAACTTTTCGAACCGCCCGGTGCGGACCCGCATGCCGGGTGGTGTGGGAGGGGAACGATCAGCCAATCTGACCGTCCCCTATCCCGATTTCCTTCATAATCTTGCCCCTCTTAGTCGAAGGGGGCTGGATTACCATTAATTGATTGTTGGGCATCGTATTAATGTGGTATATTTTTAAGGATGCACTATAATAACTGTAGTGTAGATAATAAATAATGTTAGCAGGAGAATAGCTACTTAAGACCAGTAGTTTTGCCAGCAATTCGGATGGCACAAGAGGAGAATAAGGAGATCGAAGGCTGTCAAATTGATCGGCCGGAAAAAGAAAGCAACCACATCCTGTGTATGGCTTATCTTAAGATAGTAGGAAGAAAGCATGAGTAGTGAGCGCAATGACGAAACCCCTGTTCTTCCTCCCCTGTTGGAAGAATTTCGTGCTGCGCTACAAGATGAAATCGACGCAGCTAAACGCAATTCCTCCGGTAGCGCAGTTCCTCTTACCAATGGCCACAAGGTTGCATCTCTGGGTAGTGCCCATCAATACGCGTTCGTGATTGATTCAGCTCTCAATATGCCGGATAGTGCACCCGGTGACCTTGTTGTTCCAGGCAAAGCACCTTTAGCCGCCACCATCGTCTCAGCAGAAGGCCTTCGCATTGTCATCAGCATCGAAACAGATTTGGGCAATTTCGTCCCGACGGCGAAGCTGCAAACGAATCTCACAATCCTCATGCGCAAGCTGATAGAGCGCATCGAGAACAACGCCCATCAACAAAATCTCGCTGCTGAACGGATGCTGGGAAACGCTCCGGTATCGGGTGCCCCAGAAAGACCTGCTTCAGAGCCAACGAAACTCAACCAACACCAACGGGAAGCGCTTGAAAGCGCATTGGGGCGCAACCTCACCGTAATCTGGGGACCACCAGGCACGGGAAAGACTCACACAATCGGTACGATCACGGAATATCTCAACATAGCTTCCAGAACCGTACTGCTCGTTTCTCACACGAATACGGCCGTCGACCAAGCGATAAAGCACGTCGCCAAGGCCATGGAATCACAGCTCACTGAGGGAGCTGTTGTTCGCGTTGGTGTAGTTAAGGATAATGAGCTTTCAGAACGTTTTCCTGATGTGTTGCTGAAAACGCAGGTTGAACGTCAGTCCCGCGAACTGGTTGAGGAAAGAGAACGCCTATCGAGTCAGAAGCAACGATTAGCTGACGAAATGGCAACGGGGCAAAAATCCGTCGAAATCATTGAATGGCTCGAAACCGCAAAGCAACACATGGCTGCGATTGATGAAGCCATCACAGAGCGAGACCGTTACAGAGAACATGAACGACAAGCGTCGCTGGAGTTAGATGCTTTACGACATCAGCATTCGCACTTGCTGCAAGTGCATGAACTCGCGGCCAGAGCGCTCCGCCTGCGTAAACTCCTCGACGCAAAGCGAGAAGAATCTTCAGTTCTTTGGGGCCAATTTAGCGCGCTTGCGGCTGAAAAGGATACTCTGACCGTAGCAGTTGCAGAACAGAATTCCCGCATAGAAATAGCCACCCGCATCGGCCCTATTCGAAAAGAGCGCGTCAGCTTTCCTTCGCAGAAAGAACAGAAAGACACAATTGCAGCAATTTCCGAGAAGCTCAGGGAGACGAAAGACAAATTAGCCATTGCTCAGAAGGAATCCGTATCTGCCCAAGTTTTGCTGGAGGAAACCTTAAGTGTTGGAACTTTGAGTAGGATATTCAAGCGATTGCCGAAACCAGAAGACCAACGCGCAACCGTGAACTCATGCGCAAAACAGGTCACTGCACTTGACACCGAGATTTTGGCAACACAGCAGGCGCACGACGCGGCCACAAGTAAACTCGCTAAGATAATAGAAATGGATGGCGAGTTGGCTCGCTATGCGGATATAGGAACGCACCCGCAAGAACTCAAAGTCAAGATGCAAATAGAAAGGAAATTGGAGCAGGTTTCCGCCAAGACAAGCGAATTCGATTCTTCTTGGTCTAAGCTGCAGGCAGATATCCGGAAACTCGAAGGGGAATTTACTGAGGCAGCGGAAAAGATCAGCGGCGATATTAAGACTGTCTATCTGGATATCTGTGACAAACTCCAGAAGCTGAAAGAACTCGAAGATACGATACAGCAAGATGGTCAGTCAGCAGCCGAAATGCAGAACAAAGCCAATTCTCTGTTGTCGCATTCGGTAGCTAGTTTACAGCGATGGGTAGATTTCGAGGAGCCCCCCACATCAACGGAGGAACGCTTCGCGGAGATTCACGTATGGCATTCTCGCCTCGCTGAGGAACATGCCTCAACTGACCTGGAAGCTCTGAAGAGCAGAATCGATGAGCTTCGAACTGAGATTCGGAGCATCGACAGCAACATCGCTGAAATCGATGCGAAGCTCGCAGAAGTTGAAAGAGAAGTCATCAACGGGGCTGCCGTTCTTGGGGCTACTCTTACCAAGACCTATCTCAGCGACGACATACAGGCACGCAGATTCGACACAGTAATCCTCGACGAGGCGTCCATGGCGCCGGTACCAACCCTTTGGGCTGCGGCTCTGCTTGCCGAGAACAATCTTGTCATTGTTGGCGATTTTAAGCAGTTGCCGCCAATTGTGCTTTCGAACAACGAACTTACAAAGAAATGGCTTGGAAGGGATGTGTTCGAGGTGTCCGGCATCAAAGACAAGTGGGTGAAAAACGAAACGCCACCTTACTTTGTTCCGCTCCTTGAGCAAAGGCGAATGCTCCCCAAAATCGCGAACGTTGCCAACCTTTTCTACAGCAACCAACTTGTCAACGCATTCAAGTCACCAGAGGAATATAGGGACTATAAGAGCTTCGCAGCTTGGTATGCAAAAGGTTGGAAATATGATAATCCAATAGTCCTAGTAGATACTGGCCCTCTCAACGCTTGGGTCACAAGCGTTGTCAAAAACGGCAATTCGAGCCGCCTGAATTTTCTGTCAGCAACGGTGGCTGTCGACATTGCCGAGCAACTATTGTCACCCGACAGGCCAGCGAGAATGGAGGGCGCCCCGAAGCGAGTTCTCATCGTAGCGCCCTACAGGGCACACGCCAAGCTTGTGAACGTTCTCCTAAAAGATTTCGTAAACATGCAGGATGAAGTCGTAGCGGGCACAGCGCATAGCTTTCAAGGTTCAGAAGCCGACGTGGTAATTTTCGACACGGTCGTGGACGAGCCACACTTTCGGGTCAACCTTTTCATGCCATCGCTAGATGAAGACCTGAAATGCCTGCTGAATGTTGCTTTGACTCGGGCGAAGTTTCGCCTTTTTGTTCTTGGTGACTTCGACTACTGCCAGAAACAAGGCAGGAAGGCCTTTCTTGGCAAGACTCTAATTCCCTTCATGCTCAAGCAATTCCCTCGGGTCAATGCAAGAGACATTGTCCCAGAAGGATTTGCGGCACGTGCTGCGAAAGCGCAGATGTCAGCAATGGGTGGGAAGATTGACCCGAACTCAGAACGAATCGTCGTCACACAGAACGATTTCTATCGTCTCCTTTCTAGCGACTTCGAAGGCGCAAACAGCAGGATAATCATCTACTCGCCATTTGCCACGACAGATAGGGTTTCTTTCCTGCTACCCCAACTCCAGGCTGCCGTCGAGAGAGGTGTTGAGGTCTACGTTATAACCAAGGCTCTCTCTGAAAGGTCAAGGTCTGAGTTGTCAACCATCAGGAAAATTGAGAATCAACTTATACAGATTGGAATAGCAGTCATTCACAAACTGCGCATGCATGAGAAGCTTGTATTCATCGATGAGGATTTTACCTGGTCTGGTTCTCTGAATCCGCTCAGTTTTTCCAACACTCAAGAGATAATGGAACGACGGAAGAGTAAGGCAGTCCTGAATGACTATTTCAAGATTCTCCGTCTTCAGGAACTTTTATCTGCCCACGGGAAACCTGAGGGAACGTGCCCTATATGTGGCGATGAGATGATAGCCGCTGAAGGCGCAGATCAACCGTATTACTGGCGTTGTGTCAATGACGAATGCTTCACACGAGGCGTTGACCAGCCATATCCCTTTGACGGAGTGCTTACGTGCTGCAACTGCAATTCTTCCATTAAATACGGATACTGGGGTGACTATCCCCACTGGCGATGCACGTCCAACAATAGACACAGACAGAAGATCTTCAAATCTCACCTAAGGCTTCCCAAGATGGCAGCATTGGTACCGCGCGGTGAGCGAAGAAAGCTTTGCGAGTTGTTAAATATAGATAGCTTTGATGATTATGTGTGTGGCAAAAGGTGTTCGAACTGACACTTGATCTGGCGATCAATCACCAGAGATGGGCGGCATAATGAAAGAGTGCCTGACAAGGCGCTCGTTCGGACTGGAAACAGAGTTAAACATGGACGGTATTCTTCATAGTGATTACATGATATTTGTCGATGAGAGCGGAGACCATGGGTTGGTTACTCTCGACAAGGAGTTTCCAGTATTTGCCTTGGTGTTTTGTATCATCAGCAAGCAAGACTACCTCGATATACTTGTGCCAGCCGCTCATAAATTAAAGATAGACATTTGGGGGCATGATCAGGTGATATTTCATGAACGGGATATTCGTAAAGAAAAAGGGGCTTTTGCTTTCCTCCGGAAAGATAAGGAGCTTCGAGAAAATTTTCTCAGAAGGCTTTCGCAAATCATCGCGGATTCCCCTATAGAGCTAATTACCTCGATCATCGACAAGCCCAGACTAAAAGAGAAGTATACGAATCCGTTCAACCCTTATGAATTGGCATTACGATTCTGTATGGAACGGGTCTTGAGCTATTTGTCTACTAAGGGAGAAAGAGGGAAGCGGGCACATATACAGCTGGAAGCACGAGGGAAAAAAGAAGATGCCCAGCTTGAGCTGGAGTTTCGACGTATTTGTGATAACGAATGTGACTGGGGTTATAATACTGGCAATTTTCAGATGATAAAGTTTGAACCTGTTTTCGTGCCGAAGGCAAGTAACTCTATTGGATTACAGATTGCAGACCTTGTTGCAAGGCCGCTTGCCCTCAAGTATTTGCGGCCTGAACAGTCGAACAGGACATATCAAATCCTTGAAAGTAAAGAGCTTATCAGGAAAGTTTTCCCATAAAACAAAAAGGCCTCGAAAATAGTCCGAAGCCTTTTTGTCGACCGGGAAAAGCCCAATCCTTTGTTTGTAAAATACAAAAGACATTGTTTTTTACAAACAAATGTATAGTGTGCCTTATTGCGTTTTGTTCTTTCGTAAAGAGGACGTGTCCTGGCCAACCAGCTAATTCTACACATCCCTTACTACTGCATCTGGTTCCACTTACGAAATATTTTCAGGGAAGGTGCGTTAGAGGAATTGGCAACTGCCGAGGATTCTTCGGTAGTTCAGCGGGAGGGGAAACGATCTCTATCCCAGTATAGAGGGGAAGGCAGCTAACTTGTTGTATTTGATTGTGAAAAACCATGCATTTGTGGATGGAAACAAGCGGATTGCAGCTACGCTGTTTCTGTGGTTTCTCGAACGTAATGACTTGTTGATTCAGGAAACCGGTGAGGATCTGGTCAGCAATGAAACGTTAGTAGCTATGACACTCATGATTGCTGAAAGTCGTCCGAAAGAAAAGGAGGCTCTCGTGCGTATTGTAGTTCATCTCTTGTGTCGTTGAGCGCAGTTTTCCTGATCACCTTCCTTCCCAATATAGATAGGTTATCGACTTCCCTAAGCTTCACAGAATAGAGATCCTTCAAGATCCCAATAAGCTATAGGGACTCTGACAATTCAGGGCTTTTTCATTTTATGGTAAACAATCCCAGAGGCTCTTCGCTCGCCGTTCGTTAGTACCTCAGCGGAGCGGTTGGTTTCTTGTCTTTTTCGAGCTAGGGGACGTTGTTCCGTAAATCCAATAAGTCGTTGGGAGCTTTACTCTTAATTAGATACAGAGGAAAAACGATCAAGGAGTTGAATCGGTCAACTACCATCTATGAGAAATGAAGTGGCCAGAAAGATGAGGTACGAGTAGGATTAGGGGTAGGGGTAGATGTTTCGCTAACAAGCGCTTTTATTAGGGCGCTTCTGATGTCGAGCCTGTTAAGTTGATCGTTGTGAGGCAAAATGACTGAACGATACGATAATTCTGCTGCATGGCATTATGCGGCTTACAGACCACCGCTACACTGCCTGATTCTCGAGCGCCTTCTTCAACCCGATGAAACGTTCCAGGCCGGATTAGACGTTGGCTGTGGAACAGGATACTCAGCCATTGCACTCAGTCGGTATTGTGATCATGTGTTTGGAGTCGATTCAAGCCGGGCAATGTTGGACTCGGCACAGACACACGCGAAGGTCACATATATCCATGGAGAACTGGATTCGCACATTCATCTTCCCGCCCAGAAGCTTGACATCGTTAGCTTTGCCGGCTCACTTTTCTATACGAAATCAGATTCTCTACGTAATGCCCTAACCAAGTTCTGTTCTCCTGGAGGAACAGTTGTTGTTTATGATTTTGGGGTTCTTCTGTATGAAGTGTTGACCACCCTGGGAGTGGATTGTCTCACGCACACAACTGATTATGACTATACAGTTAATCTCTCCGATTGGGAAGAATACATTATTGAGATTGGTAACACAGAAAGACTCGCGCTAGATGTATCTGAAAAGCAGATCGCGCATTTGCTTTTGGCGGACTCGAATCACTACGATGTCCTTCAGGAGCGTTTTCCGGACGGCGATCTGTTCGAATCAATAGTAACACATCTGGGAAACTGCCCTCAGAAACCGGAAGTCTATACTGACATCTATTACACAAGATATATCTTCAGGGAAGGAGTGCTATAGGATTAAGTAACTACCGAGGATTTCTCGGTAATTCAGGAAATAGGGGACGTAGTGAAAGCGCCGATGAAAACCGGTAGAGAGTAGAGAATGGAAGTTTCTTACATGAAAGGCTTAGCCAGCCATCATGGCTCCGAGTCATGCCTCGATCGCCAGCAATGGGATGGGGAAGCGTTGATAGGGGAAAACACAGGCGCCCTAAAGAGCTCCGAAAACACCATAAATCGCAGGCAGACCCTGTACAACGAAGGGGAAAGCACTATCGTCCATACCGAAAAGGCGAGGGATGGGAGACTGCGGCGGAGTCAAAGAACGGCAGCATGTGTGGAAATTCTCTACACGGAAATCGGGAGACCCGGCAAGCCCCTTGGTCAACGGCAAAAGACAGAAGGGAAGTGTCAATGAAGGAGAGAACCCGAAGAATTGATGCAGAAGCGAACCGGGGGTCGGACAGTGTCATAGTACCGGAGAAGCAGCCGAACAAAGAAACCCCTGTTTCTAAGGAGGTCGTGGAGGGAAGGACACTGGCCAAGAGGAACGCCGGAGAAAAAGCCACCAGCCGGATACAGAGCCGGGAAAAGGTGTCGTTCGGACTCGAAGGCGTGCGAACACGAGCCAAGAAAGATAAGACGTGTTGCTTCACCGCCCTGCTACACCACATTACACCGGAATTGTTGCGTCAAAGCTTTTATGAGCTGAACCGTAAAGCAGCACCGGGGATCGATGGGGAGAGATGGCAGGACTACGAAAAGCAGCTCGAAGAACGTCTGCCGGGCCTGCATGCAGAAATCCACAAGGGAAGCTACCGTGCAAAACCGGTCCTGAGGACGTATATCCCAAAAGCCGATGGCCAGAAACGCCCGCTGGGCGTTACAGCCATAGAAGACAAGCTTGTCCAGCAAGCAGTCGTGAACGTGCTGAGTTCGATATATGAGACAGAATTCTACGGATTCTCCTACGGCTACCGGCCAGAACGCAGCCCACACCGGGCACTCGATGCACTGGCAACAGGCATCCTGACCCGGCGAATCAACTGGATACTCGACGCAGACCTGCAAGGCTTCTTCGACAGCATACTGCACGAACCCCTGCTCGAACTCATCAGAAAACGAGTAGGAGACAAACGTGTGCTGCGTCTCGTCAGCAAATGGTTGAAGACGGGATACAGCGAAGATGGAAAGATTATCCGGCAAACGGCAGGCACACCACAGGGGTCGGTGATATCGCCGCTGTTGGCCAACATCTATCTTCACTACGCATTGGACGAATGGGTCGAGAAAGAAAGGCGGAGCCATTCAGATGGCGAAGTCATCATCGTGAGGTATGCCGACGATGTTGTGCTGGGTTTTCAGTACAGAACGGCAGCCGAACGATATCTCCAGGCCCTGAAAGAACGGTTGGGCACTTATAGCCTGACCCTGCACCCCCGGAAAACCCGACTGATAGAATTCGGACGATATGCCGCCGAAAGGCGTAAGAAACGGGGGGAAGGTAAACCCGAGAGCTTTGACTTCCTCGGATTCACACACCTGTGCAGCACGAACCGTCAAGGCGGCTACTTTCTGAAACGGAAGACCAAAAGCAAAAGCGCGCGCCAAAAACTACAGAACATCAAAGCAGTCCTGAGAAAGCACCTGCACGCACCACTGCATCAGACAGGAACCTGGCTGAGGAGTGTCGTGAAGGGGCATGGGCTATACTACTTTGGAGTCCCCGGCAACAGCAAGTCCTTGAAAAGCTTCAGGGATCAAGTTGTCAAAGCGTGGTATAAAAGCCTGAGGCGCCGGAGTCAGAAAGGAACAGCCATGACGTGGGAACGGTTCAGGCCAATCGTAGATGCCTACCTCCCGCACCTTCGGATATGCCAAGATTTCCCGGAGGTACGATTCGCCAATACTCAAGGTAGGAGCCGTATGCGGTAGTGCCGCACGTACGGATCTGTGCGGGGGGTGCCGGGTAACTGGTATCCCTACCGTGACTTTTTAGGTTTAAAAGTGCTTGGCACGTCTTACCGTTTTAATGTGCGGTTACAGGCCGGTGCGGTAAACAATACAAGAAGCTCTTTGCCAGCAGTTTGGTTTTGCTTCAGCAGTGGGCTCATTGGCTTGCCTTTTGCGGCAGATATGGAGAAATTGTGAAGCGATATTAAGAATGGAATTGCGTTTATCAGGCAGATTATCAGTATTTGAATGCATCTGTTCTATCGGATTGAATGATATTCTGTAGTACAGATACTAATTAATGTTAGCGGGAAAGAACATGAAGATACGAGACGCAACGCCATCTGACGTGCCAGCCATGTATGCCGTTGACCACATGGCGACAGAGGAAGGGAACTGTCGGCAGCACATTCACGAGAGGGTGTCTGAAGGCAATGCAGTTGTCGCTGTGATAGATGATGTCGTTGTCGGCTATGCAGTCTTGGAATACACCTTTTTCGGCCAGGGGTTCATCTCCATGTTGATGGTTGAGAAAGAAAGCTGGCGTAAGGGGGTCGCCACGACTCTGGTTACACGTCTTGAGGAGCGGTGCGAGACAGACAAGCTATTCACATCAACCAATGAATCCAACAAACCCATGCAGGCGCTCATGCAAAGCATGTCCTACGAGCCGAGTGGCACCGTATACAACCTAGATGACGGTGATCCAGAGTTGTTCTATGTGAAGAGAATTGGAAGGAACCGCTAACCAGTCGCTGCAGTGGGTTAGGGGGCATCCTATATTAGGGTTAAAAGTATTTTGTTCGCCTTTTTATGTTTATGTGCGGTTAATGACCGTTGTGGTTAACAATGCCGGAAGCTCTATGCTCAACGTATGGCGTTGCCTCGGCAGAGCTTTTGATTTGCTTGTCTTTTTCGGCAGATATGGCGAAATTGTGAAGGGATGTTGAGAAGAGGTAGCGAAAGATAATTATTCTGGAAGTTATGCGTAAGCTGCATAAGCATTATAAGAGATATCTTTTCTTGCTATGAATACTATATTATTGCGTTTCTCAAGCTGATTATCAGTATTTAGGGTTTACTGAAGAAATCAAGCCATTTGCCAGCAGCACTCTGTTGCTGCTCGGGATGATGACCTCAATACAGAGTTTTTAGCTTTGATTAGCTCCGAAAAAAGCTCTCCAAGCACGCGCAAAAAAGGCAAGGCGAGGAGCCGGTCCAGGTTCATCACCAGAAAGACGATGGAGACCACTGTCTGGCTGCTTTCTGCTAAACGGGCCATCACCCGATTCAAACTGTAATGGCGCTTCGCCTGGCCGAACTTGCCTTCGACGGCATTCCTGACGCCTTCGTCTTCCCTGATCTGCCGCCGGCGGGCCCGGTTCTTCTCAACATCCTTTGGTGGCCGACCGAGCGGCACGCCACTCAGCCTGATATCTCGCTCTTTGCACCACATCCGGTTGGCCAGCGTCCTGTAGATCTTGTCGGCGTGCACTGATTCAGGGTAGTGGCCGTATCGTTCACGGTAGCGCTCGATATCCCGTATCAGGTCGCAGCCTTCGTTGTAGGCGTTCCAGCTCATCCGTTCCGGCATGCTGATGCCGTCGACAACGCTGATCGACAGCTTCATACCGAACTCTGTTTTCGCAGCGGCCTTGCCCCGTACGATTGGTCTGACATGTGGCTGACTGATGCTCACCAGCCGGTCACTGATGCTTTTCTTGCCGTTGCGCAACATCTCACGCTGCTGCCGGTACAGTTCACTGATCACCAGCAGCTCCCGGTAGCGGCGTGATCCCAAAACGCTCAGAGAAACCGCTTGGGAGATCTCGCCAATATGCCTCAGGTTCCTGCCGATGAACTGCAACTGCTTGCGGATGCCTCGATGCAAGGCCCGTTTCGACAGGCGTTGTTTCATGCCGACGGCAAGGAATGCTTTCTGCGCATTCTTTCTGTATGTCCTCGGTTTGCTGAGCCCTTCAGGATGCATGGCACACAGCTCATCAATGAGCTTTTCGGTCTTCTCTCGAGCATCGTTGAGCAGGCCAATATCGGTCGGATAGGCGATGTCTGCTGGAACACACGTAGCGTCAACGATGAGTCGGCCTTTGTTGCCAGAACCTCCGTCTTCATCATCATCGTCATCCTTCGATTTCCGACGTTCTTCTTCCAGATGGCGTTGCAGAAGTTCCTCCTGCAACCTGGCCAGATCAGCATGATTCAGCCGCTCCCGGAAGTGAGTCAGCATAGAGGCATCGAAAGGCGCTTCTTGCTGGTATTCCTCAAGACCGATGAAGTATTGCAGATATGGATTTTCCTTCACCTGGGCTACCGTCTCCATGTCTGAAAGGCCCATTTTCTCCTTGATAATGAGCGAACCCAGCGCCATACGAACAGTCAGAGCAGGTGCGCCCCTTTTCGAAGGGAAGTTCTTTGCGTACAACTTCTCAGCAATATGCCATGGGATCTTATCGGCCATCTTCACCCAGCGATTTTCTGGATCGAGTTTACCGCCGAACGGCAGATGGAATTTTTCAAAAGAGAGCTGGTGAAACTTCGGCTGGTACATGAATCGTCGGTTTCGAGGTGCAAGGGTTTTGAGGCTTTTTCAGGATTTCCCTTGCATTCAATATACGGATTTATATCCTTATTTTATTTGCTTATAGTAACTTAACTATTGTTCAGTAAGCCCTATTTATATGCATCAATTCTATTGAGTTGCATGAAATTCTGTGGTGCAGATAATAATTAATGTTCGCATCAAATAGAAACCGAGGAGAATTGGTATGCTCTTGAATAGCACGGAGTTGTTTGGAACACCTCGCCATCTTGTAATGGACCCAGTCCACGGCGGAATTCCTTTCTTTACCCATGAGCAGAAGGTGCTGGATCACCCCCTCTGCCAGCGCCTACGCCACATAAAGCAGAACGATATTCTCCATTTCGTGTTTCCAGGTGCAACACACACCAGGTTTGAGCACTGCCTGGGAACGATGCATGTGGCGGGTCGCATCTTCAAGAACATGATCCGCAACTACCTAACGAACCGTGGCCAACTTGAACTCACGGAAGATCAGATTGATGCGGTTCAGTATTGCTATGGATGCCTCCGTCTCGCAGCGCTCCTGCATGATGTTGGTCATATGCCTTTCTCTCACCAATTCGAGGAGGCTGAAGCCGGACGCTCATTGCTCAAGTGTCCTGACATTGTGTCTGCCATCTGGACGCAGGACCTCATACATTTGATTGGGCAGGCTCCTCAATCGCTACGGCATGAGCATTATTCTCTCCGGGCTGCTCACGAGATACTCACGACCATCAAGAAGGAGGGAAACCTTCCTTTTGACGAGAATGACATCATAGGAATGATGGAGGATGGCTCACCTCCACCGTCGCAGAAGTTCTGCGACAGTGCAGTCTCAACTCTGAACCTTTTCAGCAAAGTCCCTGAGATTGTCGCCACCTTCCCTTCAGCTAAGGTTGGTGTCGCTATCCGCGACCTGTTCAAGGACATCATCTCTGGCGAAATAGATGCAGACAAGATGGACTATCTACTGCGCGACTCATATTTCTCCGGTTGCAATTATGGTTCATACAATATCGACCACCTCTCGCAGAATATTTGTGTGGGTTTTGACATGGATCCAGCAGAACCATGGGTTGGAGTTGCTCTCAATAAGAAGGGTCTTGGCGCCTTGGAAGATTTTGTCCATTCGCGTTTCAGGATGTACCTTCAGGTCTACGGTCATAAGACCGTAGTCGGGTTCAAGTGGCTTGTGCGAGAGGCCGTTGCGGAAATCCTTACGGACAAAGAGAATCGTGAAGCTATCAAAGAGGCCCTAACGACCATGGACGCCTTTACCTCCTTTACGGACACGTTCTGTTGGGAGGCATTTCGGGCACACGCCCGCAAGCATCCTAGCTCAGCATGCGGAGAGCTGGTCCAGAGGCGCAAGTTGTGTCACGTAGCACAGATTGACGATCAGGTGGAATTTGAGAAAAGAAACCAGCGAACCGCTCTGGAGAAGGAGCTCGACTGCAAGATCCTTCAGCATGAGTGCGCATCACGCTTTTCCAAGATCAGTCCGTCCTTTGCTCGCATGCGACTACTGGTTAAAAATCCAGTGACGGGAGTGTTTCACCTAGAGGCGATCACGAAGCGTAGCACGTTCTTCAACAAGTTTCAGAATGTCACAATCACACACTATTATAGAATGCCTGAATGGGCAGAGAGCAAAGCGAAGACGGATGCGAACAAAGCAATCGACAGCGACAAGAAATAGCCGCGCTTCGCACGGCCATTTCTTGCGCGTCATTGCAGACGTTGCAGGCGCGCTGCGCACGCCTGCAACGGCCGAGTTGAGTAAACTCAAACGATTCGTTTCCGGCGCGCGCTGATTCGCGCGCCTCCAACAAATCGTTGGAGCGGAAATGTCCTGCGCTTACAGACCTGCGGTCTGACGCTCCGTACATTCCGCTCAACTCGGCCGTTAGAGCAAGAGGAAGCTAAAGATGACATCATCAATTGCGCCCCTATCGCCGGGCGATAGGAATGCCGTCATTGATATCTTCAACTATTACGTTGAGAACTCTTTTGCCACGTATCCTGAAAAACGGGTTCCATATGAATTCTATGACACATTTCTGGATATGTGTCAGGGATTTCCAAACGGGACGCTAAAAAACGAATCTGGTGAAGTCGTAGGTTTTGGAATGCTGAGACCATACAGCCCGATACCAACGTTTTCAATAACCGCTGAGGCCACGTATTTTGTCAAGCAAGGATATACCGGTAAGGGACTTGGTACCGCCTTTCTCGAATACTTAATTGATGGAGGAAGAAATAAGGGCATCAAAAGCATCCTTGCAAGCGTCTCCTCATTGAACGATGGTAGTATGAGATTTCACGAACGACACGGGTTCGTAGAATGCGGCAGATTCAGAAATGTCGGGCAAAAGCAAGGACAGGTATTCGATGTTGTCTACTATCAGAGAATGCTCTAACCAGAGATAAGGGACATCCTTTATTAGGTTTAAAAGTATTTTGTTCGTCTTTTTATGTTTATGTGCGGTTAATGACCGTTGTGGTTAACAATGCCGGAAGCTCTATGCTCAACGTATGGCGTTGCCTCGGCAGAGCTTTTGATTTACTTGTCTATTTCGGTAGATATGGCGAAATTGTGAAGAGAATTTGAGGAAGGGTGGCGAAAGATAAAAAGTCTGGAGATTATGCGTAAGCCAATCATTTTTAAGTATTTATCTGCATCTATTCTTTCGGATTGAATGAAATTTTGTGGTATAGATAATAAAACTGTTCGCCGGAAAAGAGATGAACACGCAACCATATAAATGCCCTAAATGCGATGGCTCACACTTCAAACGGTGGGAGTTACCGCATCCACTCATTTTGCACTGGTTTCTAAATCCAGCAATTGCGTTTAATGAGATTGTTCTCGGACAGCGGATACCGAAAACCCAGCTGATTTGCCAAGATTGTGAGGAGCCCTTATTGGATCGTGGTTACGTTCCATGCCCATCGTGTGGTGCAATGCACCCTAGTCGTTTTGCCTCTGGAATGAGAGGATTCAGGAATTGGCGGGGTGTTTCGTGCCCATTTTGTGGCAAGCCAATCCCATGTATCTGGAATGTTTTTTCCCTACTGATTTTGCTGCTAACTTTCCCTCTCTGGTCCCTTCCGTATTATCTTTACTTCCAGAAGCAGCCATTACGGCCGCTGTTCTTTTCGGAGGACAATAAGCGTTCGATGCCTAAGCCACTTACTAATAGGACTTGGATGTTCATGGGTGCGGCTTGGGGCGCTTCCATGTGGGTGTTTATGTACAACATATTCCCTATGTTTACTGGCAGTGGTGATGCGCCCGGATGGAATTCTGCTCTTATCGGGCTACCGATATGTGCACTTGGAGGATTTGCATTTGGCTTCTTTATGTGGTTTTTCTTGGGAAGGACACCCGACAGAAAGAAGCAGGGCGAAAAAGTCGTTGCACTCGACGCAGACAAGCTGCGCCACTGAGCCTGGTGTTCGGAAGAGAAATATGATGGACAATTCAAACCTGAAACGACCCATTGAACCTATGCCGGAGTTTGTTCTGGCGGCACTGAAGAAAGAACACCTTCTCGGCGATTACGAGTCCCGGCCGGCTTACCAGCGGAATGATTACCTGCTTTGGATCAATTCAGCAAAGAGGCAAGACACAAAGGAAAAACGGCTGAGGCAGATGTTAGGGGAACTCAAAACAGGTGGGGTGTACATGAATATGAAGCACTCTCCCTCGGTGAAGAGAAAATAGATTGAGCTTTCGAAGAATTTGCGCCACGGCAGCTTTCGAAGCGCACGAGCATGACGTCAACTGCTTTCAGTATCGTCACCTGCCGGTAACTCCAGTAGTGGAACCGACTGTATAGCGTTTCCGGCTATACCTTTGATGGACCCGTACATGTGATTGGTGTTGAGAAGCACCTTGTCGATCTGTTTCTCCCTCTTTTTCCATATCCCCTGCATGGATCGCTTCTCCGACTCGAGATCCGATTTCATCTGGGTGAATCCTTCAACAATGGCCTCGATCTGGAGCCGGAACTCGTTGCTCGTCAGAAAATCATACAGCATACCCATTTTCTCGCCCTTGTTCTCCTGGGTGGCGAGAGCGGTGCTGATACCAATGACGGACTCTCTCAAAACAGTGCACAATCCTTTGAACTCTTCGAATGAGCAGACCCATATGCCGTCTTTTAGCCCCAGACGATCCATATCGGCGGGCATGGCTTCGGTTACAAGGACGCCGACATCCGCATTTTTGTCGAGTATATCAGCTTTGAATTTTTCGATCCAGGACGGTTGAAAGCTTTTGGTGCGTTTGCTCTCGTAGTATATGGTTCCGCAATTCTGGCGGGTGTGCGTATTGATTATTTGCAGGCAGTCTGCTCCGAGCTGTCCTTTTTTTATTTCATCAATAGTATCTAAGGGAAAATGGGCGGAGAGCCATTCCTCGATAGCAAGTTCCTGGACTTCTCCCTGCAGCTGCATCGATCCCTGTTCGGCTTTGCGTTGAGCTTCAGTCAATTGAGCTTTCAGTTGATTGATGATATGGTCTTTGTCAGAAATCTTCATCTGGGCTTTTTCAGCCTCTGCTTTTTGGATTTTTTCTTTTTCTTCGGCAAGGGTTGCGTTAATCTTTTGTTGCGCTTCGAGTTCTATTTTGTCTTTCAGCTCTTCCTTGTCGCGTTTCAGGCGTTCAATCTCCGCTTTCGACTTATTCAGCTCTTTTACCTGTTCCGTCTTGTCATCGAGTTCTTTTTGAAGTGCGGCAAGCCTTTCCTCCTGCTCTTCTGCTGCCTGTTGTTTCAAAGAGCGTTCAAGTTTTTCACGCTCCTGTTTCACGCCCGACTTTATGGCAGTTGCAACTCGCTGTTCATACTCCTCTTCCGCTTTGTCGATTGCCTCCTTTTCAGCGTTGATTTTTTCTTCCTTCTTTTCCAGCGCTTTACGCTCTCTGGCAATCTGGTCGTTATATTTTTTCTTCAGTTCATCATCAAGCTGATGGTATAAAATCTCATTGACATCTATTTCCTCGCCGCAATTGGGGCAGTTGATTTTACTTGTCTCCTGGTTCATTGATTTACATTCCTTTTTGACGCTGACGTTATGAAATATCCATCTTTTGGCTAAAAATGTTCGAACAATTAAAGGGCAGAACCTTGCAAAAGGTACCCACTTTCCCTGAGCCGGCCAAGGGTTTCCTGTTCGAGCCTGTTTTCAGTCAAGCAAAACCTCCCGGTAACCGCTCTTTGTCTGGCAGATACGGCGTAACTAACCATCCTGCTGCAATTTCCGAAGATTTCGATCGATCGAACTGGTCAAAGCTCAGAGCATTTTTAGGGCACCTCTATTTATTTATTCCGCGATTCAATTGCTTCGTTGAGCGGTGCTCGAAATTCTCATGTACTCAGTGTACACTCCGGTTTCTGCGCTCCGTTCGCCTTGCACTTGAACTGCTCATGACAATACATAGAGGTGCCCTTTATTGTGTCATCGGTCATGCGGCGGTTGATGCAGGGGTTGGACGGTTTTATGATACTTTCTAAGTAGTCAATATAGGAAAGATGGTTCTCTTTGTTTGTTGGCTGTTCTCTTGTTGTTAACTATTGTGAAGTATTTTTTGCGCATTGTTTTTGTGCGGTGAGTCGTTATATTGAGCCTCAGGATGAGGTATTCCCCATGTTTCTCAGTCCTGTTCCTCTTTGTTCCGTTGCTCTGTTCGGTCTTCGGGACACTTATGCAATCCTAAATGAAATCAAAGGAGAGACAAAAATGATGCGTTCCATGAAATACGGTCCGATGCTGCTTGCTTTGCTCATGATGGTTATGATGCCGTTGCAGTCCCATGCTGCCGATGATGATGCGAAAGGTTTGTTTGTCGTCGTGACGACCCCCGATGTCCAGACGCAGATGATGGCCATGGTGCTGTCAACAAAAACCCTTGAGCAGGGTAAAAGTGTCCAGGTGATGCTGTGCGGTCCAGGCGGAGAGCTTGCTCTGAAAGAGTGCCGGCAGACAGTGGTTAAACCGCTTGGAAAGTCGCCGCAGATGCTTTTGAAAAACCTGATCAGTAAAGGTGTAACCGTTGAGCTATGCCCTCTGTATCTCCCCAATAAAGAGGCGTCTTCTGAAGATCTGATCGAAGGCGTGAGCGTTGCAACGCCTCCTGTTGTTGCTGAAAAAATAAGAGAAGAGGGTGTCAAGCTTTTTACTTTTTAGTGAATGATCGTGTATCGTGATTTGTAAAAAGCACTTCAAGCTGTTGAAATTCAAGGCTGCGAGTTGTAATTTTAACGATAGATGATTTCGCTATGAATTTTTTTCATAACAGCTTAACTACGAGGAGCCTGAAAACATGCAGAAAAACGTTGGCATTCTTGACAGGAATGTGAGAATCGTTCTGGGTGCGGTAATGATTGTCGCAGGACTGGTCTTTCAGGGCTGGTGGTGGTTTATCGGTATCGTACCATTGATTACCGGAGTTCTGGGAACCTGCCCGCTCTATGTCCCTATGGGTTTCAATACGGCAGGTGGATATGGTTCTACCGGAGGTTACTATGATCTTTCCGTAAAGCCAGGCAAGCTGGGAGAGCGGATGCCTGACTGAATTGTTTTTCAAGAGGATCGGGCTGCTTTTCCGGCAGCCCTTTTTTCTTTCCCGCACAGTGAGTCCGATCGCCTTCAGGAACTGCCCGGCTCATGATTATCTTTGATTTTATGCCGAATAGTCTTATTCTTCCTCTTCATACATTTTTATGCTACTTACGGAGTTAATTATGCCGGTTTCGAGACTATTGATCAAACGAATGGCCCTCTTTGCAGGGGTATGTCTGATTACAGGTGCTTTGTTTTCAGCATGTTCTTCGGTTAAGGCGCCGAAGACAGGAGATGTGGCTGATAGATATGCCTATGCCCAGGGTCTGGTCGCCGAAGAGGATTATGACAAGGCTATCATAGAGTTGGAATCGTTGATGTTCGACACGAGAGCCACCACCCTTGAAGATGATGTGCTTTTTGCGCTTGCCGAAGCGTATTACAATTCGAAGCAGTATCTGCTTGCGGTGGATATTTACAAAAGACTGCTTGAGCAGACTCCGGGTTCTCCTTATGCAGAGCAGGCCCAGTTTATGCTTGCAAAATCACATAAAATGCTTTCCCCGACTTTTGCCAGGGATCAGGAACATACGAAAAAAGCTATTCGTGAATTCCAGCTTTATCTGGAACTGTATCCTGTCAATAACCCACAGCAGTTGCAGAGCGATATCGAGCTCTATACGGAGCTGGTAACGCTCAATCCTGAAAACGATATATATAAAAGGAATCTTGCCGTTGTCGAAGCACAATATGGGAGGCTCGATAAAATCAGTGAGAGCAGTACAAGCATATCCGAGCTTAGGGAAAAACTCGCTTCAAGCGAGTACAACGTTGCCGAGCAATACCGTAAGCTCAAAAAGTATCGTGGTTCGATAGCCTACTACGACAATGTTATTCGTTTCTTTCCCGATACGGTCTACCTTGAAAAAGCCTGGTTCGGCAAGATCGAGGTTCTCATAAAAAGGGAAAAATGGTTTGAAGCCAAGGCTGCTGTGGACGCATATGATCAGCAGTTTCCCGAGAACATGGAAAAGGTCGATGATTACCGTGAAAGAATCGTAAGGCATTTCGAGAACACATAGTCTGCATGAAACATGCGACTTGCTGTTTTTGGCGGAACATTCGACCCTCCTCATAACGGTCATCTTGCCCTGTGCCTCTATGCAAGAGAGTTGCTCACGGTAGACAGGGTCGTTATTTCTGTTTCAAACAATCCGTTGAAAGAGAATCCCCTGTCATCTGACAGGGAAAGGGTGACGATGGCCGAACTGCTTGCCGAAACAATCAACGGTACCGGAGCTATCGCTGAAGTGTGCAGTTGGGAGCTCAACCGCGGACACCCTTCCTATACCATAGATCTCATGGCTTATCTCGAGGAGGTCTATTCTTCTCCTGACATGACACTGCTGATCGGCGAGGACAATTACCGGAATTTCAGGCAATGGAAGTCGTGGGAAGAGCTGATCCGGCGTTATCATATCGTTGTATTCGGCAGGAAACCGGATGACGGGGCGGACTTCGATGCAGCCGGCCTGGAAAGTCTGCACGATCAGAGGTTTCGCCGCATCGATTTCAATCTCCCCCTCTCTTCCACCGAAATAAGGAACCGTATTGTTTCAGGTGAGGATTGTTCTTGCCAGATCCCTTCGTCCATCTGGCAATACATCGTCGAAGAGGGATTGTACCGGCAGGCTAAGCAATAGTCTTTACTTTGCCTTTCCTCCTTACATGGATTCCGGAGCGGTAATTCCTAATATCCTGAACCCGTTACGAAGCACCTGACGAGTTGCAACGGAAAGGAAGAGCCTTGCTGTGCGGATGTCCGGATCGGCTTTCAGAATGGGGCACTCCTGGTAGAAGCGGTGGTAAAGTTCGGCAACGTCGTGCAGATACTCCACCATTTTCTGTGGTTCCATGAACCTGGAAGAGAGATCGATTACTTCCGGGTATTCGAGTAGCATGAAGCCGAGCCGGATCTCATGTTCGGAGCCCAGCTTTCTCATGAGCTGCATCCCTTCAGCCGGAAGAACAAATCCGGTTTCTTTCGCGGCCATACGAAGGAGACTGCAAATCCTTGCATGAGCATACTGGAGGTAGAAAACAGGGTTGTCTTTCGACTGTTTTTTCGCCAGTTCGACATCAAAATTCAGATGTGAGTCCTTGCTGCGCATGATGAAAAAAAGCCTTGTCGCGTCAGCTCCGACATCGTCGATAAGGTCATCCAGCAGATCTGCATTCCCTTTCCTTGTGGACATTTTGACGGTTTCCCCGTTAACCGTTGTCGTTACAAACTGGTTAATGGCTACGTGAATGCGGTCGGCATCGTAGCCGAGGATATTCAGCGCTTCGACGACATCCGGATATTCATCGATATGATCGGCTCCGAAAATGTTGACGATTCCGGAAAAGCCGCGCTTGAATTTTGTGATGTGATATGCTATATCCGGTAGGCGGTAACTCGGCTCTCCGCTTGACTTGACAAGAACCTTGTCTTTTTCCTGGCCAAGCTTTGTTGTTGTGAACCAGGTGGCACCGTCGTACTCATCGATATAACCTTTCTCTCGCAACGCATCGATTACCTGCTGATTCGGGGATTTGCCGCTTTCGTCGGCCAGGTAAAGCTTGTGCTCGTTGAAGTAGTTGTCGTGCACGATGCCGAGCCGGTGAAGGGTGTTTTTGATCTGTGTGAAAATATGCTTTTCGGCCGTTTGTTTGAACAGGTCAAGCTCTGTGGTTTCAGCCAGGGTGTCGCCATGTTTTGCAACCATTTGTTCGGCAATAACCCCGATGTAGTCGCCCTGGTAATGGGTGTCGGGGAAGTCGATCGCTTTCCCGCATTGCTCGAGGTAACGGAGACGGACCGATTCCGCGAGAATTGTCATTTGCCTGCCGGCGTCGTTGAAATAGTACTCTCTTGTGACCGTGTATCCCTGTGCTTCGAAAAGATTGGCAATGCAATCTCCGAGAACGCC
>RRYU01000249.1_pt1 | contig 23348 bp, 14 predicted proteins | sample 2162651 | NCBI WGS metagenome assembly RRYU01 (sample SAMN10267283, study PRJNA491782) | microbial mat metagenome | isolation source: biomat in the production well | place: Japan: Minami-Kanto gas field, natural gas well KTG3 | collected 2017-06 | reverse complement strand
CGCCCTCTCCCCCCTGCCCCCCTCTCCCTGAGGGAGAGGGGGGGAGACGGGGCGTCCTGGCGGCACACGCGCAGCGTGTGCCGCCAGGACGCCCCGTCTGTATTCCCCCCGCCCCTTGCAGGGGCGGGGGTTAGGGGGTGGGGTGATTCACGCGACCAATCTGTCTGTAATTGTAAAGTAAAGTTGGTCATCCTGAAACCATGGCTTACGAAGAAACACCTGACCTTTTCTTTTGGTATAGGTACAAGCAAAAGCTACGGACAGATAACTCATGCGAAGCGTCACCGTCCGCGATGTTTTACGACTGGCATTACCTGTTGGCACAACGGTCGTAGCCGGGTCAGTCGGTTTGAGCCATCAAGTTACGTGGGTGGCGACGTTGCGGGCCACATTGCCAGCTTTTGCCGATCTGCGTGGTGGCGAACTGGCCCTGTTGTCGGTGGAAGCCGCCAGAGCGCTTGATCCACGACTGAACCTCTCTAATCTGGTGCGCCGCCTGGCCGCCGCTCCTGTAGCGGCTGTGGCGGCGATTGGCCCCGTCGAGGCGGAAGATGCCAGTGCTGCTGAAGAGGCACGCCTGCCGCTGTTACGCCTGCCTGATACATGCGATCTGCGCGAGGTTGAACGTGAGATCGCCCGTCTGGTGAGTGATTATGAGGCCCAGCTTGAACGGCGAGGTGCGCAACTTTATAACTCATTGACGCAACGTTCACTGGCTGGCGACGGTATCCCTGGTTTGCTTGATACGCTGATTGAACGTACCGGCCAGAGTGTCGCCTGCTATGGGCCAAATGGGGAATTACGGGCACAACGGGGGCGCGGTTCGGCACGTATCGCGCTGCAGGCGCTCCGCCCAACTACATCTGGTGATAGTTCGCTGCTGAATCAGCAGATCTGGGTGGAAATCATCGGCCCACCGAATTATCCGAGCGGTTATCTAGCTCTGGCCGGGACGAGTCTGGACGAGTGGGATCGCCTGGCTGCGGCCCAGGGCGCTGCGGCGCTGGGGTTGGAGTTTGCCAAGGAGCTGGCCGTTCAGGCTGCCGAAGAGCGTTTGCGGGGCGATTTTATTTCGAATATCCTCGCCGGGCCACCTTCTGACCCGGCGGCTCTGGTGCGGCGCGGCCAGGAACTGGGTTATAATCTGACGCTCCCACATATTGCGTTGATCTTCCAACTGGAAGATCATACCAATGCGGCGCTGGCACGGGCACTCAATAGTATTCAAAACGAGCTGAACCGACGTGGTATCACGGCGCCTCTCTCGCAACGAGACACGACCGTCCTGTGTCTGCTACCGCTTGCCGATGAAACACCCCGCCCGCGTGAGATGGCCGAGTCGCTGCGCGAACGATTGCTTAGCGATTATCCCGGTATGACCCTGGCGCTGGGCAATCCTGCCCCGACGCTGGCAGACTGGTCACGTACAGTGGAAGAAGCTGAACAGGCGTTGATCCTGGGGCGGCAGCTCTTTGGCGACGAACGTGTGCTGGCTTTTAGCGATCTAGGGGTGTATCGCTTGCTGGTGCGTTTGCGCGAAACGCCTGAACTGTGGGCGTTTTATCGGGAGACGCTCTCGCCGCTGGCCGGGTATGATCAAAAGCAGGGCGGCGAGTTGATCAAAACACTGGAAGCCTACTTTAATCACCTCGGTAATCTACGCGCCACCTCCGATGCGCTGCATGTGCATCGCAATACGCTGCTCTATCGCCTGGAACGGATCAAAGATATTAGTGGTATGGATCTGAGTAATGCTGATGAGCATTTTGCGCTCTGGCTGGCCTTGCGCGCTCATCGGGTGTTGCGTACGATTGATGAGGGGTAGTGTTGCACGCCGCTGGCAGGGTGTGCAAGCAAAGTATGCTATGGTTGGGCGCAATGAAAACCATAGCCCCCATGCTCAACCATGCACCCCCATGTCATTCCGACTGCCGCCACCGGAGTGGCTTCCTGGATGTCAACCCGTGTTGGCGGCGGCAGTCGGAATCTCCATTGCTTGATCATGGTGATTCTATGGAGATTCCTCGCACCGCCAGCCGGGGTGTATGGTATGACCGGGCACCGGGTGGGCGGTGCTCGGAATGACATGGAAATCATGGAACACCATGTCATTCCGACCCGAGCCGCCGGAGATTCGCGCACTCACCCATACTCTACCTGCTTTAATCTGAAGCTATCCTACCGATTCTCTAGGATAAACGGCAGATAGAGCGGGATAGGGGCGTTGACGGTATAGAAAACCCCTTTGCCGCTTTCGGTGGCTAGATTGCCCGCTTGATCACGTGCCTGGATCATGATTTTGAGCGGCGGTGCGCCCGGTGCAATTGGTATTTCCGCTCCATAACGATGCTCCTCTAGTAAAGCCAGCGGCACACTCTGCCAGTTCTGACCATCACCGCTTACCAGGGCACTGACGGCGGCAATACCGCTATCGCCGTCACGCGCAATTACGCTGATACTGGCCCGCCAGAGCATACTGGAACCAGATGGAGGCAGTAGTGCGGTTTGAACTTGCTGCAACAGCGGCGGGGTACGGTCTTCCAGAATATCTGGCGCTGTTGAGGCCGGGGCAATATAGCTGATCAGGAAGGTCATACGCGTGTAGGTACGTAGCGTGGCACTGCTGTTTGATTGGGCCAGGTACTGCACCGGGTTGACTAGCAGTTGATCTCGCACACCTGTAACATCGGCAATACGGCTGAAAGTAGAAGTCTGTTCCGGGTACCACTGTCCCGTAATATCAAAGGGCAGTTCACGGCCAAGTTCAGCCGGGTTGATATCGATACCCTGGCTGATCACGCGTGTTACCAGTGGATCAAAGTCGGATGTGTCGTTATAACGGGCATCAAGGAGCGTAACACTCCGTACCTGAAGTGGTTCCGCCCCGCCCTGCGCCGATACGCTTAGATCATAGGTCAGTTGGGCCAGGGCTGGCGATTGTTCGCCAACCATGATGCTGCTCTCTAAGGGCGGACGAGACGCCGCATCATGGAGCGAGTCGGCTATCACATTGCCGTTCCAGCGCGGAATGCTGCCCAGACCACGGGCACTATCCTCTAGCGCCACATTGCCCTCGATTGTCACGGTGCGTGTCACCACGCCCTGCTGCGGCTGGATAGCCTGATCCGGCGGCATGGCTCGTAGCACTGGCTCAAGCGGTGTCGGATTAGGCACCTTCACACGCATAAAAGGCAGACCATAGAGTGTTGTCTGCAGCAGGACTTTCTCATCAAAGACGCTAAAGCTGGCCGGGCCAGCCGTTTGCAGATAGCGTTGTTTAGCCCGCACCAGCGCCGCGCCGATCTGGCGACCGTCTGTGCAAGCGGTATCGGCACAGCGCACGATCTCTTCGGTGAACAAGAGCGAGAGCCGTTCACTATAGCCAATCAGATCGGAATCGCCCAGACCAAAACCGGTATTGCCGATCCAGTTGCCGCCATGTTTTAATACACCCTGAGGAAAATCAACCGGCACGCCGGGGGAGGCACTGTCGGGCATATTCAAGCCACTATGACAGCCAACCGACCAGGTCAGCGTGCGGCCAAAATAGGTGGCCGATTGCGACTGACTCGCATCAATATCGGTGTCAATAAACAGTTGCGCCGAAAACTCCTGAGTATCCTGGGCCGGAATAGTTTCATAGTGTTGAAAATGCGCATTAAGTGAAGCCAGTCCATAGGAACTCTTCACGCCAAACAGATTATAGTTGTCTTTAAACAGGTTAAAGTTGGGCAACCAGCTTTTCACAAGTTGCTCACGCCCCCAGGTCGAACCAATCAAGGTTGTTACTGCACCATCCAGGGCCGTATTCAGCGTTTTAGAAATGCCCCGGGCCTGGTCTTCCAGGAAATCATAGCCGCTTACAAAAGCCTCACGCCCGGTCATATCGATCAAGAACGGATCAGGATTATCCAGATCGGGCGCATAGGTGCGCATATAGTTGATGATCTGCGCTGGCTGTTCTACCAACCGTCCCACTGGCATATTGGGTAGATACAACGACCGTCCGCGCCAGGGAATCGGCTGGCTGGACACATAATAATCATCGGTCAGAATCGCGCCATAATTGAACGCGCCCCACGTCGGCGTTCCTGCATTGGCCTGTGACTGATCCCGATATTCACGCTGATTAGCAATACTGGTTTCGTCGGGGACACGGTAGAAGGGAATGATCGAGTCGTCACCGATTAGCACCAGCGATGTGACATTGGGATAACTATTCGCTATAGCGGTCTGGATAATAGTATGCACACCCTCGGCGACGGCATTGGCAGTCAGCGGATTGGCGGCATTATTGTCCCACGCGGCATAGCGGCTATTCATCCGACTCAAGGCAGTCGCGTCCAATCCCTTGATATTTGCGCCCACGTTACTAGTTGCACCAAGGTTAAGCACCACACCACCGGTATTGCCAGCCAGCGAGTTAAGTTCAGTGAGAAAGGTTCCATCGACACCGGAATACAGCGCATTCATACGCTGCAAGTTTGTCACATATAGAACGTCGACAGTAGCCGCCTCGACAGCATTGTAGACCGGCAGATCTGTTGTAGTTGTGCCAACCAGGGCATCGTCGGTATTTAGTTCAATTATTAACTCATACGGCTGCGCGCTAGACGCACCATCCGGCGTATACACCATCAGATAGACGGCCTGATCTGTCCAGGTCATGCCGATAACCTGTTCACTGGTTGTACCAGCCTGGGCACTGATCGCATTGACTTTGCCGATCGCATTCACCTTGCCGATGGCGTTGACTTTGCCGATCGCATTCACCTTGCCGATCGCATTCACCTTGCCGATAGCGTTGACTTTGCCAATCGCATTCACCTTGCCCACATCGGCGATACCATCAAGGCTGATATCAGTTTGCGGAACCGGCACACGCAGGTCACCAAACAGAGCCAGATCATAATCGGCGGGCAAATCACGCACAATCGCCGAAATCAGGGTACCAGGTTGGGCAATAGGCAGCTGAAACCAGTCGACATCCTCGGCAGATGTCAAAGCGGCGCTAATGCAGACAATTCCGGCAGATGCATCAACGACTTCAGCCGTCTGAAAGGTATTATTATCCTCCACTTCTGCCCGAGACGTCGTACACTCCTGCGCCAGATTCGGTGATAATGGCTGGCGCAGGGCCTGAGGCGCATGCGCATCAACATGCAGCGGTAAGAGCATGATCACCAGGGCCAGCAAGAGCAAACCAGAACGCATACCATGGAGATCCGTGTACCGACAGCGCATAAAGAACTCCTTATTCTTCTCCAGATCGCTTCTCACAAAGAGAGGATGACCATATAACCCTGTAATTAACAGGAGTTACGCAGTCGATGTTCAACCCATACGTCTGACCGAACGAAAGACATCTTTCGCCTGCGGCAGCGTGGATTTTTATATTTTTTTCAAAAATTTTCCCGTAGGGGAAATTTTTGAAAAAAAAGTACTTCTTCCACCATGCAAACCAGTCGTTTGAGTGGATTTTTATATTTTTTTCAAAAATTTTGCGCCTACGGCGCAAAATTTTTGAAAAAGATGATCTTATTCCGCCCTGCCAGAGGCGATATCTGCCCAGAAGATAGGCAACCGCATACCGCCTGTACCTAAGACGATCCAACAATCCGATACTGCCAGCGTTCAGCAACCTGATAGGTGCGTTCCAGATCATAGCGCGCACCGAGAGCAGCAAATATCGCCAGGGCCTGTTCCAACGCCACACGCCCCTGCGCAAAATCCTGACGTAATGGCAACAGATTAGCTACCTCTAACAACGTACAGGCCTCTTCATAGCGACTACCTACCTCACGGAGAGCGGCTATACTCGCAAGCAACTCGGCCTCAGCGCCCCCCAGATCGCCCTGAGCCGCCAGAATACGCCCCATAATCCGCCGGGTAGCGCCCTCTTCTAATCTAGCCCCCAGGTGCAGCGCATAATCCAGCGAAGAATATGCAGCCAACAGCGCCGCATCGATATCTTCCTGCAGCAACGCCAGTTCAGCGCGATAACGCAGCAATTCAGGCAAGAACCCCTCTGCGCCAGCCTGACTGAACAGATCCATACTCAAATTAAACTGCCGGGTTGCCAGCGGCAGATCGCCCTGACGCAGATAGACCGATGCCATATTCATAGCCACCACACCATTGCCATAGAGTGAGTGCTGCCAGCCGCGCCGGGCCACCTGATACTGCTCCAGTGCCGCCGCAAATTCTCCCATTCCGCGCAGCAGATCGCCCAGATTATTGGCAATCATAGCCTGTTCATGGATACCCCCGATCAAGCTCATCAGGCCAGCGGCGGCTTCATACTGCGTACGTGCCTCGGCCCAATCGCCAAGTTCATGCAGAAAATTAGCCAGGTTAATCCGCGCACGTGCCTCGCCCTGAAGATCGTGAATCTGCTGATAGCGTTGCAAACTCTGGCGGGCCAGATCGACTGCCTGAATATGATTGCCCCGATTGCCATAAATGCCAGCCAGCAGATAATAGGCATGCGCCTGGTCAGGCGCACTCTCCAGCGCAACTGCCGCATCCAGTGCCTGCGTAGCCCATTCAAGGGCGGCTGCATACTTGCCCTGACGCTCGTGAATGCCCGCCCCCAGCAGCAGGCAACGGGTCAACTCCAGACCAGGCTGGTTAGATGTCGAAGCCAGCGCACTCTCCAGCCACTTAAAGGCGGTAGCATAATCGGCATACCGTTCATACACCTCGGCAATCCGCCGACGCAGGCGCACCTGATCTTCAATAGTTGCCGTGCTATCAGCCTGCTTGCACAGGTTCAGTGCCTGGTCAAAACTGGTCAGGGCAGCCTTATGCTGACCAAACAGGGTATAGCTCAGTCCCAGATGCTCGTGCAGCAAAACAAGCTCATCAGTTGGCTGAGGTTCCAGGCGCGGGGCAATCGCCAGGGCGGTTTCATACAGGGCCAGCGCCTCGTGGTTGGCATGGCGGGCCTGAGCTTGCCGGCCCGCAGCAACGTGATGCAGAAAAGCCGCTGCCCATTCCTCGGCAAGCAAGGTATGCCGCGCCAGCAACTCAAGCTGCCCCTGGTCAGACTCGGCCAGGCGCGCAGCAATACGGCGATGCAACGTGCGGCGTCTGGCAAATGGGGTGGTGCTATAGATAATATCGCGCAGCAGCGTATGCCGAAAAACATAGCCAGCCCCCTCGGCACGAATAAAACCGCTCTGCTCCAGGCTGGTCAACCGGTCAGCCAGATCGACATGCGCTACCAGCAGGCTAGCCAGAAGATCCAGCGATACAGTGCGCCCGATCACAGCCGCAACCTGGAGCAATTCCCGTTCGCTATCGGACAGGCGATCCAGGCGAGCGCGCATGACATGCTCAATGTTATAGGGTAAACTGACCATCTCTGGTGATGCACGCAACCCCCAGCCACCGACATCACGCTGCAGAATGCCCTGCTCAATCAGGTTATAGATCAACTCTTCGATAAAGAAGGGATTGCCCTGCGCCTGTTGGAGCAATGCCAGCAGATCGGGCGGAGGCAACGCACCGATCAGGCTGGCCACCAGTTGCATGCGCTGGATCGGCAGGATTTCATGCAAATCCAGGATGCTAGTGGGATCGGCATCGCGCCATGGCTCGCGTTCCAGGCCATCGGGACGATAGCTACCAATCAGCAAGATCGGCAATGTATGGATGGCTAGCGCCAGTTTTTCCAGTAACCCAACCGACGAAGCATCGGCCCAATGCAAATCATCGATCACCAGGACGAGCGGTTGTTCACGTGCAACGGCGTGCAAAATAGCCTGAAGCAGATCATAGGCCCGTTCGTGGCGCTGGTCGGAACTGAGCGATGTTGTACAGGCTGTTTCCGCGATTGGCAGATTCAGCAGAACGCCCAGAATAGGCAAAAACGGCAACAGATGTGGCGCAGCCTGATCCAGAAATGCATACGCCATATGCCGGGCTTCGGATGGATCAATGTTGGCAGCAAGGGCAAGCATCTGGCGCAACAGACCACGCACAACGGTATAGGGCGTATTTTGATCATAACTCTGGCACTTGACCATACAGGCCCGGAAGGGCTGCTGCCGTGTTGCACCAGACAGCAACTGGCGCAGCGTTTCCTCGATCAGGCGCGTCTTACCAATGCCAGCCTCGCCCACCAGTGCCACAAAGCGACCCTGCCCCTGGGCAGTGAGGGCCGCCTGTTCTAACATAAAGCGTAATTCTGCGTCGCGCCCGACCATTTTAGCCCGCAGCAGGGGGGCTACCTGCGCATGAATTTCCATATCATCCAGCGCCTCAACACTGGTGGGCACCAGCATCACGCTAGAATTATGCACTTCCAGGGGAGCCTTTTCAGCTACCCGCACATAGCGCCTGACCATCCGGCATGTAGCGGGAGCCAGCCAGATCGCGTTATGGTCGGCAGCCGTAGCCAGTTGCAGCGCCGTATTGATTGGCATACCAATGGCAACCTGCTCACGACGTAAGGATCGCCCAACCTGGCCAGTGAACAGGGTGCCGGTACTTATCCCAATACGCTGGATCAACAACCAGGGCGGTTGTAGATCATCAGAAGACCAGTGACGGCCCGGCGAGTTTACATCTCCGGCGGCCTGCATCTTCGTCCCTAGCAGATCGGCGATTTCCTCGTTGGCGGCACGTGTATCATCGCGCATATCCAGGGCAGCCCGCACCGCTCGCAAGGGGGCATCTTCCAGACCCTCAGGATCACCAAAAAACATATTCAGCACATCGCCTGGTGATTGCAAACCAACCCGGTTGACCCGTCCACCATAGCGCCGCACGGTAGCCTGCACACGTCGATAATAGGTATTCAGCAGCAGAGCAACCATCATCGGATCATCGACAAACCGATCCAGAATCAGATCAAACGGAGTAATATGGCAACCCAGCACCGTCACAGCCCGAAATGCCCCACTGCCAGACCGTTCCGTTCCCTCGACCAACCGATCGAGCGGCAAACCGTGGGGCAGATAGGGGCGCAATGTTTCAATGCGCATAACCAGTTGCAGTAAATCGGCCATGGTACTTGTGCCAGATTCCCAGCCCCAGTTAGATGGAGTAGGCGGCGGCGGCAATTTCGGCAGATAGCGCAGCACATGGAAACCAGGATGCCGGGCTTCGCTCCCCACCTGATCCAGCAGCGCCAGCACATCGTCGGTGATCACTATTTCACCGGGCGCCGCAAGCGCACGTGCTCGTACAGCGCGCTGCATCTGTGGGCCGGTAACCATCAGGGCAATATGTTGTGCATCGCCCAACTCGGCCACAAAGAAATGCCCGCTATGAATACCAATGCGTAGTTCCAGCCTGAAATCACCAGTATGGGTTGTAACAATGGCCGAGGTGACAAACCGCGTCTGCAATGCCAGGGCCGCATTTGCAGCATGCGTCGCATGGTGTTGCTCTAAAATAGTGGCATCAAAGAAGGCACTGAGGGTATTGCCGCGAAACTCCAGCACACCACCGCCAAATAGCCCCCCGCTATAGTGCTGGATCTCGTCGAGAAAACCATCGAACAGTTGCTGAATACACTGCGTCGCCGTCTCGGCCCCTTCCTGCCCTGACACAGCCAGATGATCAATTAATCGTGTAAGACCAATCACCTCGGCAACCAGCATACTGCCATGCCAGAATGCGCCATACACTGGCTCTCGGTGTGTGCGGGTCAGATGGCGTTGAACCAGGGGATGGGGCACAAATGAGGCAATAATGCCGAGTTCACGGCGCAGACGGGTACAGGCCTGAACGAGCAGCGCCGGGGGCAATGTCCCATCGTGAGACAGCCGCGCATAGAGTTCAGACGATAAATACTGTTGCAAACGAGGCAAAACTGCGTCTGAGATGGACACCTGGGTAACTCCAATGCTGCGTTACACTCCTGGCAAACAGACAGGCGCGATATTCCGGTTATCGGGTGGGAAGCTTTGCTGGCATGCAGCCAGTATGGTTAGCTTGCCCTACAACACCCATTACGTACGCAGAGCAAAACGACAGGCATCTCTCGACTCGATGGCTAGCGAACATGGCCACACGAGTATGAACGTATTTTCATCTTTTTTTGGTATATGACTTCTGGTATATGCCTCTTGTATTGTAACGAAAATTGATACGTTTGGGGAAGAAAATTGGGGGCAATAGTATCGAAGATGAGGAGAGAAGAACATGGGGCGAATCGAGATGCATATGGGTTTGTAGGGGCAAAAGATTTTGTTAGCGCGAATACCTGCTGGGTGAACCAGACGCCCTCCCCCTCTCCCTGAGGGCTTATCATGACCCACAATTATACCGCATCAGGATGTGGCATGATGTCAAGCATTCTCTCAGCCGGTGGGCTTGCCAACCGCCACCAGATCTGGCAGACTTATGGACATGTGTATGCGTTTGTGACCAACGGAGGAGGATTCGATGGCCCATCCAACCGAACAGGTCGTGGAGCAGGCCGTTCACCCCCATCCTGCGTGTCTCTGTGGCACATATGTCACCCTATCGTAAACAGATATAATCGCAAAGTGAATGAGTTCCAGTCATATTCATCATCCAGGAGGCATATTCAATGCAATTCTCATTCAGGTCGCGCAGAGGTAGATCAAACCCGTTTGTTCTCGCCATAGTTGGCATTATCTTCTTTCTCGCCTCGTTTGCCGTCTTATGGACGAACGAAGGGCGCATTAACTTTGCCGATGTCGCCGAGGATAGTGTGTTGCTGTGGGCGGATCGAATGGATCCGGCGGTTGATGGCAAACTGGTAGCTGCTGCGGGGCAGTTGACGTCTAGCGAGCAACTGGGCGATCCGCCTTATTTTCCCGCCGGAACATATGCCCGGCTGGATCGACGGGTCGAGATGTATGCCTGGGAAGAGGTTAAGGAATCTGATGATGACGACAATTATACCTACAGCTATCGCAAACAGTGGACCAGCAGCCCTGATGACTCTAGCAGTTTTCACTATTCCAGGAATCATTATAATCCACCGATGCGCCTACACAGTCAGATCTATACCGTATCGACTGCGCAGGTTGGTGCGTATGCGATAGACCCACGTAGTATCACCTTTCCTACTCCACCTGTGATTGAACTGGCTACGCTGGGTATTCCCTCTGATGATCGCTACGATGTAGAGGGCAACTATCTTTTTATGGGCGAAGGTACACTGAACAACCCGCAGATCGGTGATCTGCGCATCAGCTATGCCGGGCTAAACTTGAATACCAATGTCACTGTTTTTGGCGAAGTATCCGGTGAACGGATCGTGCCATTTATGTATAAGGGCAAACATATGCTCTATCGCGCTTTTTTGCAAGATCGTGAGGGCGCGATTGCCAAAATGGGCCAGGAATATCTGATCGCACTCTGGGGCTTTCGTGCAGGCGGCTTTTTGCTCATGTGGATTGGCCTGATGATGCTGTTTGGGCCGATCACGGCGCTGCTGAATTTTGTGCCGGTGCTGGGCGGTCTGGGCAAGGGTCTGGTGGTACTGGTTGCATTTGTGCTGGCGCTGGTATTGAGCTTGATCACAGTCGTGATCGCCGCCCTGGCGCACAATCTGTTGCTGCTGGCAGCCGTTATGCTCTTGCTGGTGGGCGGATTGTTTATATGGGTGGGGATGCGTCGAAATCAAAATGACCCGGTTCGCGTGTAAGATAGCTGCTGGATGCGGTACAATAGATGCTAGAAAAAGCACTGTCGTTTGTCTATGCCAGGTCTTAGTCGGTCAAGCTAAAATCATGAATGATCCCAAACACTCAGGCCAGAAACCAGGTCGTGCCTATACCGGCGATACGATTGTTATGCCCGGTCGCCAGCGGCGTGCCCCAGCACGTGCGCCGGTTCCACCCCAGCCGCCGCTTCAACCATCACCGAATCGTCGTCCCATAACACGCCCACCCGACCGTCGCTTACAACGCCAGCGTCTCTGGTCGCGCATGCGCCTGGTGATCCTGAGCGTGCTGGGCGTGCTACTGCTGGTAGCCGGATTATTCTACTGGCAAGTGCGTGGTGTGGCGCAGGAGATTGTCGTCGCTGATGTGCGCCCCAATCCGCCGGTGGCTTCGCCGCTGATCAGGGGCATGAATGTGCTGCTGATTGGTGTCGACGAGCGCCCCGATCATCCCGAAGAGGGTGTGCGTAGCGATACGCTCATCCTGGCGCATATTGACGCCACCGGGCGCTGGGTCAGTCTGCTTTCCATCCCGCGTGATACCCAGGTGGAACTGCCCGGCATTGGTGTCTCGAAGATTAATGTTGCCTATGGGCAGGGCTATGCGCATGCCGCCGAGCTGTATGGGCCGGAAACCTCGCCACAGCAAGGTGGGATGGCTCTGGCTGCTCAGACGGTCGAGGATTTCCTGGACTTTCCCCAGCACGGTAGGCGCATCCACTATACGGCTCAGGTCAACTTCGATGGGTTTGCCGGGGTGATCGATGCTCTGGGCGGCATTACGGTGGATGTGCCCGGTCTCATTGTCGACTATGAATATCCTACGCCCGACTTTGGGGTTATGTATGTGGAATTTCAGCCCGGCGAGCAACATATGGATGGCCAGACGGCTTTGATCTATGCGCGCACCCGGCATGCCGACAGCGATTTTGGTCGATCCGAGCGCCAGCAGCAGGTATTGCGTGCCATGACTGGCGAGCTGCGCGATAAGGGCATGCTGGGAACGCTGGTGGCAATGCCAGGCTTGTTAGGTAGTGTCAAGGGCGAAGATGGTGCTGTTGCACCAGTGCTGACAACTATGCCGGTAGCGCGGCCCGATGTGCTGCTGGGGCTGACGCTGCTGGCTGGCGGCATCGACCCGGATACAATCAATCAGGTTCAGATCAGTCCGGCTGTTGTGGGCTACCAGGAAATTGGCTCTAATCTGGTCTGGGATGCTGCGGGTGTACAGGCGCAGGTTGCCACATGGCTGACCCGGCCTGACGAGCGCAGCGAGCAGGCAACGGTGCAGGTGTTCAATGGCACTGCGGTGGCTGGACTGGCTGGCCAGACAACCATAGAACTAGAGCAGGCGCACTTTACGGTTCTGATAGCCGAGAATGCCCCGCCGGGCGACTATCCCGTGACGGTCGTGTATGATCTGAATGCCAAACCCCGAACCAGCAAGCGTGTGGCACGTATACTGGGCGCTGAGCGACGCACTGGCCCCCTGCCCGACGGCATTGTCAGCCAGGCAGACATTGTGGTTGTGTTGGGGCAGCAGTAGGGGCAACCGGCTGGTCGCCCCGACCCATAGGCATGGTTCGTGGGTACGTTACCGTCTGGCTGGCCTGTACTATGGCTTTCTGGTGGACGATACGCCCTCACCCAGCGGTATCTCACAGGGGTAGGTTTCTTCGCCCCATGCCCGTGCCAGGCTGGATACCCCACCTCCCTACCCCTCCCCTAGCAGGGCTATGCATGACCCATAACTTTATCGCATCAGTTCGCCATGCGACTGCGCCGCACACGGTCAGTATGAAAATGGGCTTGTCGGGGCGACCGGCCGGTCGCCCCTACCGTCCGTCGGCTATTTTCACGTTAGGATGCAGTCGAAATTGCGGCTTCCTGCCATCCACGGGTTCGGCGGGGCACAGCCCCGCTGAGATCATATTGTTTTCGGTTTGGTGTGGCGGCAAAGCCGCCACACCAAACCGAAAACATTTTTTTGCGGGGGCCTGCGGCCCCCGCGCCCCCAACGTGTGGGTCATGCATAGCATGTTGGGAGAGGGGGAGCATCAAACTAGCTCATCCACACACACAATAAACCAGCGTTGCATCTTTTCGTGTGTCAGAATAAGATAATTGCGGGTGTGGTGACTGAACGGATGCACTGTGGTTTCCAGGAAGTCGCCATGCTGCCTGCTATCGGCCAGCGTCACCGCGAAGGTCGTCCAGGGCTGTCTGATTCCCTCAAAACCGCGCAGCCGACAACCGGTTGCGCCGACTGCCAGTTCTACTACAGCCTGATCTTGCACCTGATCATGTGCCACAACCAGGACGGAAATAGGCGAAAACCACGCCCATAGCATGAATGCCAGTTGCTCGGCTGTGTCCGCATCAACTGGTGGATTGTCGATTAATACAGGCGTTTCTGCCATATATACTATATCGTCGTCCTCCAGCGCAACCATATCAAGCCGGAAGTAGCGGCTGACCACTGTTTTTGTCCCCACGATCAACAGAACGCCCCACAATCCTGCCAGAACAGGCCAGGTAATCCAGGACATATGCGGCATAGCTGTGAACATAGGCAGCAGATGCATCAGCGACACCAGCCCGGGTATCAGCAACAATATCCAGTAGACATTCTGGCGGCTAATCACACTATGCAGAGACAGGGCGAGTAGAATGCCCACGTGAACTGCCATGCCCATAAAGGGCCAGCTCAGCGTTATAAGTACCTCGGCCATCGTCAGAAAACTCAGATAGATCAGGGGCATATACGCTTCCCAGGAATACCAGCGGGTGATTGGAGCTGTAAGGGTAGACATGGGTGTGGCCTCCGTCGTGGTAGGGGTAATCCATTGATTGATCTGTTTCAATCTCAAAAATAATAACACATCTGCTGTTTCTTGAAGTTACGACTTGATTAAACTCTTATATATAACTTTAGTCCTGGTTATAAGATAGGATAAGTACTACTACAACTTCATACCTATGAACTATTAAGATAATTCCTATGTAATTGGCCTGTCATGCTGTTGTAATCTATCAATATAGTTTATGTTCAATGAAATATATATACTTCTGAGTGAAAAGTCATGCTACCTGTGTTGAGATATATGCGTGCAAGTAGTTTTTCTGTCAGGTTCCTGGTAAAAACATTGAAAGTAAGTGATATCTGATAGAGAAGGGGGATTTTGGAGGGTTAGACATTGTTGCGAAAGCGTGTCTGGTTATTATGGCATATCTGCTTTGTTAGGGTAAAAGAAAATTTCAATCAAAGCACAGGTAGAGAATTCTATTATTGACACGCACTTTAGGTATAAATACCGTCCTAATGCAAGAAAAAACATATTACGATATGTAACCGTTCAGGTGGGGTGGTCTGGAGGGGCGTTACCCCTCCAGAGTCTCTTTTTTCGGCCCGTTGTGGCGGCAAAGCCGCCACAACGGGCCGAAAAGACGGTTTTGCGGGGGCCTGCGGCCCCCGCGCCCCCGCTGGCGCAGGTACCGCCTGAACGGTTACTTACGATATTAAGGATTGATCCATGGAACTGAAACAGTATGCTGCAATTCTACTGCGCTGGTTATGGCTGATTCTGCTGGGCACGGTGCTGGCCGCCGCGGCCGCATTTGCGGTCAGTTGGTACTCGACACCGATCTATGAGGCATCAACCACCCTGTTGATCAACCAGGCCCCCGCCAGCAGTGCCACCCCTGACTATACCTCTGTGCTGACCAGCGAGCGTCTGGCCAGAACCTATGCCGAGTTGCTGCAGAAACGCCCCGTGTTCCAGGAAGTTCGTGATAATCTCGGTCTTGATATCAATACTGATGCCCTATCAGGCAATGTACGTGTTTCAGCGGTTCGTGATACCCAGCTGATCGTGGTAACAGTTGAGGATACCAGTCCGGATCGCGCTGCGGCGATTGCGAATGAGCTTGTCACGGTGTTTAGTCAGCAAAACCGGGAGCTACAGACCAGTCGCTATGCGGCGTCGAAAGAGAGCCTGGAGCAGGAACTGGCCAAGGTGCAGGCCGATATTGACCGTGCCCAGGCTGATATTGATCTGCTGGATGCGAATGCAAGCCAGGATCTCGACAAACGTGAGCGGCTGCAGTCCATGTTGGCGCAGCACCGCAGTAGCTATACCAGTTTGCTCGAAAGCCTGGAAAATGTACGCCTGGCTGAAGCCCAGACGACCGATAGTATCAGTACGGTCGAAGAGGCTGTCTCCAATCCCATCCCTGTGCGGCCACGCACCCTGATGAACACGCTACTAGGGGCGATTGTGGGTGGCATGCTGGCGGTGGGGGTGGTCTTTTTGATGGAATACCTGGACGACTCGGTCAAGTCACGTGAACAGGTAGAAGAGTTGACGCATGCCTCAACCCTGGCGGCGATTGCCAGTATCAGCGGGAAAGAGTTACCGGATAAGCTCGTGTCAGCCGTCCAGTCACGTTCACCAATCGCGGAAGCCTACCGCCTGCTGCGTACCAATCTGGAATTTTCTGCTATTGGCGGCAGCCTGCGCACCCTGCTAGTCACCAGTAGCAGTCCTGGTGAAGGCAAGAGTACCACGGCAGCCAATCTAGCAATTGTGCTGGCCCAGGCGGGCAAACAGGTGATTCTGGTTGATACCGACCTGCGGCGGCCCTCGTTGCACAAATTTTTTCAGCGCACCAATGTGCGTGGCTTCACCACGGCGCTCTTACAGCAGTCTGATGTTTCCTTAGACGACTGCCTGTTGCCAACCAATATTACCAACCTGCGCTTGCTGCCCAGTGGCCCCCTACCGCCCAATCCGGCTGAGTTGCTGGCATCGCCACGCATGGCTGAACTGGTGCAGGAACTGAAGACCCAGTCGGATATTATCCTCTTCGACAGCCCGCCGCTGCTGGCCGTCACCGATGCAACCTTGCTGGGACGGATTGCCGACGGAGCATTGCTAGTAGTTTTGACTGCCTCGACACGGGCCAGTGCGCTGCGGCGAGCGTGTGAACAACTGGCTCAATCGGGTTCGCGTCTGCTCGGCGTGGTGCTAAACAAAGTAACCACCACACGGAATGGGTACTACAACGACTATTACCACTACTACTACTATGGCGAAGACCAGAAGCGCAAACAACGTGGCTCGAAAGCGCCGCCGCCAGCAATATCCTTCTATCACGGCACGAATGGCAATGGCCGCAATGGTGGTGATGTGAAAGTAGAAAAGCGCAAATAGGGGCAATTCGTGCATCGCTCCTGAGGACGGAGGACGCGATTTGCACGCCGGGATTCCGAGTCAGAGTTTAAAAACGCATCAATCCGCGACGAGTTACATCACAACGTTCTGGTACGTCGAAGCCACTGCTCCGTCCGGGACTGCATAATTCTCCTGCATAATCTGACAGCACGGGTTGTTGGAGTGGCGGAGCATATCTAAGCGCAAAGCGCAAAGCGCAAAGCGCAAACGCACAGCGGCCAGTACAAAGCGCACAGCCATTTTATCAGGCGGCATCCTGGTCGAGCATAAACCAGGGGTATCGTCCGACCGCATGCCAATGGGATCGGTAGGGGCAACCCCCCGTGGTTGCCCCAGGCGGCGTGTCTGGCATCAGGACGCCCTGGGGCAGGCACAGGGGCAAGGCCCCTACGGAAAAAACCTATCCGTGAGAAAGGGGGTCAGGGGGCGCGGGCGTATCGGCCAACCAAACGGTGCAGTAAACGCGAACCATGGCTTAGGGGTATGAGGTGCATGAAAGGCGCTGTAATTCACATAGATTATAAGGGTATAACCCATAGGTACTATCAATATCAAGTACTCCTGGCCTATGTGAAGATACTGGCATTTAATTTAAAATGATGTTCTATCATAAAACGGTTTTCTAAAATTACTTCTCTACTGTAACCGTTTATCATATCAGTGGGAAGATCTATAGGTGTGAACATATCATGTAACACGCCTATATTGTATTGGGCTGTATATAATACGGCTGGTATTCATGTCGCCTATGTAGTCGCCCTGTCTCAGGGAAAGCACCTCTGAACTGGGTGCCGCGCTACCGAGATGGCTATGGCCGTGGCAGCAACAGACAGAGCGTTCCTCCATGACTGCGTGTTGCTGTAGTGAATCGCGTTCCCCACTGGTAAACAGGTACATTCGTACCAAATGATACCTCAAACAGAAAAAGAGCAATCCACGTACAGGTGAAAATGTATTGCTGGTACGCACTTCAAATATGCACCCTGATCCGATAGAAAAATATAGATTGCGATATCTATTGAGGCTTGCCCCATGGAATTGAAACAGTATGCAGCCCTGCTGCTACGCTGGTTATGGCTGATTCTGCTTGGTACAATGCTGGCCGCCGCTGCTGCGTTCGCAGTTAGTTCGTACTCGACACCGGTCTATGAGGCATCCACAACGCTGTTGATCAACCAGGCCCCGGCTAGCAGTGCTTCCCCAGACTATACTTCCCTGCTGACCAGCGAGCGTTTGGCCAGAACCTATGCCGAGTTGCTGCAGAAACGCCCGGTGTTCCAGGAGGTGATCGATACGCTCGATCTTGCTATCAGTCCCGGCGATCTGGCGGCTAATGTGCGGGTTACGGCGGTGCGCGATACGCAGTTGATTGTGGTGACGGTTGAGGATACGAACCCGGATCAGGCGGCGGCGATTGCGAATGAGATTGTCGCGGTGTTTAGTCAGAAGAATCGTGCGTTACAGACGAGTCGCTATGCGGCGTCAAAAGAGAGCCTCGGCCAGGAATTGGCCAAGGTGCAGGCTGATATTGATCGTACGCAGGTTGATATGGATGTGCTGGACGCCAATATCGTGCGCAATCAGGATAAGCGTGAGCAGCTCCAGGCGAAGATGCAGGTTAATGTTACTTTGAATCAAGGTACGCTGCGTATCCTCGATGCAAATATAGCGCGCGATCTCGATAAGCTCGAGCGACTGCAGGCGGTGCTGGCACAGCACCGCAGTAGCTATACCAGCTTGCTCGAAAGCCTGGAAGGGATACATCTGGCCGAGGCGCAGACAACCGATAGTATTAGTGTTGTCGAAGAGGCGGTTGCTAATCCTGTTCCGGTGCGGCCACGTACGCTGATGAATACGTTGCTCGGCGCTATCGTGGGCGGCATGCTAGCGGTAGGTGTTGTGTTTTTGATTGAGTATCTGGACGACTCGGTCAAGTCACGTGAACAGGTAGAAGAGTTGACCCATGCCTCAACCCTGGCGGCGATTGCCAGTATCAGCGGGAAAGAGTTACCGGATAAGCTCGTGTCAGCCGTCCAGTCGCGCTCGCCAATCGCGGAAGCCTACCGCCTGCTGCGTACCAATCTGGAATTTTCTGCTATTGGCGGCTCTCTGCGTGCGCTGCTGGTGACGAGTAGTACTCCTGGTGAAGGTAAGAGTACCACGGCGGCTAATCTGGCAATTGTGCTGGCCCAGGCGGGCAAACAGGTGATACTGGTCGATACGGATCTGCGGCGGCCCTCGTTGCACAAGTTCTTTCAGCGCACCAATGTGCGTGGCTTCACCACGGCGCTCTTACAGCAGTCCGATGTTTCATTAGACGACTGCCTGTTGCCAACCAGTATTACCAACCTGCGCTTGCTGCCCAGTGGCCCCCTACCGCCCAATCCGGCTGAGTTGCTGGCATCGCCACGTATGCTGGAACTGGTAGAGGAACTCAAGACCCATGCCGATATTATCCTCTTTGATAGTCCACCACTGCTGGTCGTGAGCGATGCGACTTTGCTGAGTCGCATGGTCGATGGCACGCTGCTGGTGGTACTGACTGCCTCGACACGGGCCAGTGTGCTGCGGCGAGCATATGAACAACTGGCCCAATCCGGGTCGCGTCTGCTCGGCGTGGTGCTGAATAAGGTGTCCACGGCGCGGAGTAGCTACTATTATGATTATTACTCCTATCACTATTATGGCCAGGATCAGAAGCGTAAAAAGCGTGGCCATAAAACACCGCTGCCAGCGATACCCTTCTATCACAGCACGAATGGCAATGGGCGCAACGACACTGATGTAAAAGTAGACGCTGAAACGTAGAAGAAGGCACGAGCGCGAGGAGGCGGTTGGTATGCCATGATGCTATGTAAGAGTTTTTGTCCACATCAAGCTACGATAGGTTGTATCACAATGTTCTGGTACGTCGAAGCCACTGCTCCGGCCAGCACTGCATAATGCTTTTGCATAATCTAGCAGCACGGGTTGCTGGAGTGGCGGAGCATATCTAAGCGCAAAGCGCAAAGCGCAAAGCGCAAAGCGTAAACGCACAGCGGCCAGTACAAAGCGCACAACTATTTTATCAGGCGGCACCCCGGTCAAGCATAAACCAGGGGTATCTCAAAGGGATATTTTTTAGACGGATCGCATCAGTACGCTCGGTGGCCCCTCACTCCTCTGACCCCCTCTCCCCGCTGGAGCTATGCATTCCCCACAGGGGGCGTGCGGGGGCCAAAGGCCCTCGCACAAAATTGTTGTCGGTTTGGTGTGGCGGCAAAGCCGCCACACCAAACCGACAACACTAGAATCTCGGCGGAGCGTAGCCCCGCCGGTACCCGTGCAAGGCGGGAGGTTACTTCTGCTACCGCATCCTGATGCGGTAGAATTGTGGGTAATGATAAGCACTTATGGGAAGAGGAGGAGATCGTCCTGGCGATGTGACGCAGCGGCACAGTCGCTGCGTCACATCGCTACATCTTCTCCCCCTCCCCTGGAAGGGGAGGGGGCCGGGGGGTGGGGTGATTCAAGCAACCAATTCGTCTGTGAAGTGCAAAGTAACATGTATAAACTATAGATAGCGAGGTAGCCAGTGGCAACACAAACAACCGCAGCATCTATTCTGGAAACCAGCCGCAGCCAGCCTGATCACGCGGCATGGTATGTCATTCATACAAAGCCGCTCAAAGAGGGCCAGGCGGCCATGGCGTTGCAGGAACAGCTGGGCCTGACCGTGTATGTGCCGGAAGTTCGCCGACCTTTCCAGGGCACAACCCGCAGTGCGCCGTTTTTTCCGCGTTATCTCTTTGCCCACGCCGACCTGAGCCAGGTTTGCCTGAGTGCGATTAACCATACGCCGGGTGTGCTACGCCTGGTCTGCTTTGACGACCAGCCGCAGCCGATCCCGGCTACGGTTATGCGTGAATTGCATCAGCGCATTGAACAGCTGAATGCCCAGGGCTATGTGCCCCAGTATGCCTTCCAGTCCGGCGATCCGGTGCGGCTACGCAGCGGGCCACTGCGTGGCCTGGAAGCGGTTTTTGTCGCGCCGCTGGGCGCGGGCGAACGTGTGCGCATTCTGCTGGACTTCCTGGGCCGCTTGAATGAAACGAATGTCGATGCGGTGCTGCTCGAACCAGCCAGTGCCCCGGCGCCCCAGCAGCAGCATCCGCCCCGACGAACGCGCGGCAAGGGGCGGGTGATTCACCACTCCGGGTGAGGGGGTGAGAGGGTGTGCTCAATTGTACCATCATTCGGAACGTAGTAACGCCTTCAGGCGGTCTCAGGATGCCCTTCGGAAGCTGCCTGAAGGCGTCACTACAGAGGCATCTCTCGACGTTGCATGAGCCATGACATACGAGGCAACTGCTGTGAACAGAGGCAGTCCATCTGACCGCAGAGGACGCAGAGGGCGCAGAGATGGGCCGGGGCGACCCAACGGTTCCCTTTCCTCTTTTCATGTGAACGGTGTGCGGCGCAGCCGCATGGACATCCGATGAATACACGCATTGTGATCGAACTGCCGGATGATCTTGCCCAGAGCGCACATGCTATTGCTGCCAGCCGGGCGCAGCGGGTTGAGGATGTACTGGTGGAATGGATTGGTCAGGCAATGGCTGAACCGACCATTGATATGCTCCCTGATGAGGCTATTCTGGCGCTGTGCGATCTGTATCTGGATGCGCCAACGCAAGATGAACTCAGCCAACTCCTTGATGCCAACCGCGAAGGCCAGGTAACAGCGGATGATCAGACGCATCTGGATGCGCTGATGCAGCAGTACCGGCGCGGGTTAGTGCGCAAGGCACAGGCGTGGCAGGTGGCGGTCAAACGTGGTTTGAAACCTCGGTTGGCATAAATGGCGCGGGTCTATATTCCGGTCGATCTTGAGCGACGGGTGCGTGCGGCAGCGCACAATCGCTGTGGATATTGCTTGAGTCCTCAGACATGGTTATCACGCAGCAGTGCGCGGAAGCCTGCCTGTTGAAAATGGTGATCATAGGTCAGGGCGTCAGTGAGGTTGAGACTGTGCATAACTACAAACGAAATGCAATCTGTTAGTCCCCATTCTTTGTCGGGGCGGGCGCGGTATAACTCACTTGCCTGGTGGTAGAGGTTTTCCGTGAATGGTACGATCATGATATTTGGATCACTCTCCAAAGAGACCAGCAGTTGAATGCCCACAGCGCGGTAGCGTAGTCTGGCAAGAGCGTTTCCAATCTCGACAAGAACGGCACGTGTGGTAATGAGACGTGTCTGATTGTCCTCAAGCTGATCGGCGAGGTTGGTGGCTCGCGTATGAAGAAGATCGTGAGGATTGGCTAATGCCAGCGCAAAAGCCGTATCAAGGAAGACTTCAGGCGGAAGCATCAGGTGTCTCACCATATAGATACAGATCTATATTGCTCGCCAGATCGGCTGGCGCATCAAGCCGGAGGGAGCGGGCAGTCCGTAAAAAAGATTGGGGTGATGCAGCAACATCAACCAATTCGATCGTGATCCGCACCCGTGTGTTCGGCTTCAGTTCGATCGGGTGATCCGGCTGGAAAGCCTGACCATCGAAGATTGCGTCGATTGTTGTGGTTGGCATCTGGTGTCTCCTCCCTAACTGGTTATGGTCAGATGGCCTGGTGTGGTGGGTATGTGGCTAGTTGGCTAGTTGGCTAGTTGGCTGGTTATTATAGCATAAACTATGTGACACATACGAGGCATGGCTCATGCAAAGTTTGTAGTCATTGAGGGTTTGCCGCAAGATCCGCTGGCCCGCCAGCGGGAAGTGATGACGCCATTGCTTCCGAAATTGCTGGATTTGCCGGAGCGACTCTCCGTCATCGCCAAAACGCCCCAAGAACTAATGGCCGATCTCACCTCTCTGCTGGTTGATGTCTGTGTAGATGGGGTCGTTTTGTATGGACAGGCGTATGTTGAGAGCTTGCGCAGTAAAGTGCTACAGGTTGTACATGATGCAGGACTGCAACGCCGTAGGGTTGGTGGGACATGGATGTGGATGTTCCCAACTTTGCCCTCAAAGGCATGGACGTTAACCTGGGACGGCTCCCATGAACACAGCTAGAAATATCGAGTATAGAATTGCTCTTGCTACGGGTTTTCTGAACGAAGCAGAGCAGGACTTCACGCTCGGACGGTGGCGTTCCTGCGTGGATAACGCGCAACTGGCAGTAGAAAACGCTGGAAAAGCGGCGCTAACTCTGTTTGGTATTGCGCCAAAGACGTACGATCCGGCACGGCAGATCGCTGTTGTGTTACGTGAACAAGAGTTGCCAGCGAATATAAGTGAGTCGATCTTGAGCGACGGGTGCGCGGGTGCGCGGGTGCGGCGTAGGTGCGGCTTGCAGCCGCACGTGGCACGTGCGCGGCTACGTGACCTGGAAACAGGGGAACATGGCTGGCCATGGCCGGGGCAGTGCACATCCATGTCATCCTGACCCGTGTGGGACACCCGTCTGCCCGTGTGGGGCGAA
>RRYU01003890.1_pt1 | contig 23352 bp, 18 predicted proteins | sample 2162651 | NCBI WGS metagenome assembly RRYU01 (sample SAMN10267283, study PRJNA491782) | microbial mat metagenome | isolation source: biomat in the production well | place: Japan: Minami-Kanto gas field, natural gas well KTG3 | collected 2017-06 | reverse complement strand
ATTCTTTGGGGGCCTCCGGCCCCCAAACCCCCGCCGGGAGGCGTAACTTGATGCATATGGGGAACCCGGATGGGGCGTCCTGGCGGCACACGCGGAGCGTGTGCCGCCAGGACGCCCCATTTCCCCCCTCTCCCTCAGGGAGAGAGGCGCAGGGGGTGAGGGCGTATCGTCCAACCAAACGGTACAGGAAACCTGAACCTTGTCTTACCCATAATTTGTCCGTTTTGGACACAATATGAGTTCTTTTGAGACGATTTTCATCTGCACGCTTTGGAGCATCCGTATCGCATTTCTTCGCTGTATCAGTCTCTGGATGACAAAGAGACATCCGCTTTTGACACATCACCCCGATCGCTCTCGTTGCGCCCACCAGTCTTTCTGCGCCACTGGATCACGCACGGTGTCACGATTGCACATCAGCGCTGCTACCATGCCTATGAAAACCATTCAAAAAGAACCCATATCCTGTCCATTTGGGACGTACTGTTTGCGCTTTGCGCTTATTGGCGCGCCGGGCGTGTCCCGTGCGCATTTTCCACCAGAATACCACGCCGGTAAGCATCTACCAGCTTCTGCAAATCTTCCAGTTGACCCCGTAACATCTGACCGGTATCGGTATCCGCGATCAGGGTACGCTGAGGAAATGTGTCGACACGTTCGGTCTGGGGGGTAATATTACGCCCCTGAGCGATCATCTCATCAGCGGACGTGAATGGCTCGTGGGCCGCCAGCACGATCTCGTGCGAACTGCCGATCAGCGTATAGCCAGCGATACCGGTAACCGGCTGATACGCCTCGCTCATGCCGCCGTCGATCACAATCAGCTTGCCATTCGCCATCAGCGGACGCTCGCCCTTGCGCACCTTTACGGGCGTATGTCCATTGATAATATGTCCCCGCTCGGCATCGCCACCAAATGCGGCCAGAATTGTACGACAGAAATCTTCGCTGTCGCGCAGTTCATAGTACGAACCTTTCGGCTCCTCGTGAGTGGACGAATCGGCAATGAAGTAGCGTTCAAAGGTGGTCATGCGCAGCCGTCCATACAGGGGCGAATGCTGCCCGCACCAGAGATACCACATAGCATCCTGTCCGGCCTGGCGAGCCTGCGCATCGTGGCCGAAGAACGCCTCGCGCGCCATCTGCTCATAGCGTTCTAACAGGGCCGGGCCAGCCAGTACCTCACCGCCCAGGCAAAAGCTGATAAACTCGCCATTTTGATCGACCGGCAGGCAGCCGTGGAATTTCAGATTGCCATCCTGTACCTGGAACATATTGCCATAGCTATACAGAAAGCGCATATGCCTTTGCAATCGCTCGCCATGCTGAAACTGATAGCGTAGATCGGCAATCACATCAGCCTCGGCCTCGCTCAAATCGTCACGATAGTCTGGATTCAGTGTGGGCCAGTGGGTATCCAGCAGCGGGTAGGTTGTACCATACAGCGTAGCCGTACCCTCTGACAGATTAATGCTCTCCAGAACCAGGCGATCCTCCATCGCATATTCGCGATGCCGCCGGATAATCTGGGCCTCTAGCTTGAACTGAATGATCGTGATCGCCTTATGCATGCGGGCAATCTGCGCGGGCGAGTAATCCTCGATCGACGTAGTGGCTTTGGGCTGAAAGCGTGTACAGGGATCGTCGCCATAGGTCATCTCGGCGAAACGTGCCAGTGGCCCTAGATCAATACCATAGCCATCCAAAAGGGTTTCCAGCGTACTATAGCGTAGCGACACACGCAACACCGTGGCGATCATCGCATCGCAGCCACTGGCAGCCGCCATCCAGGCAATATCGTGGTTGCCCCACTGGATCGCCACATAATGATAACCCATCAGCCGATCCATCACTTTCTCGGCGGCCGGGCCACGATCATAGATATCGCCCAGTACATACAACCGGTCGACCACCAGGCTCTGGATCAGATAGGCCAGGGTAGTGATAAATGCTTCGCCTTCGCCCAGTTCGACAATCGAGTGGATAATCTTGCTATAGTAGTGCGTTTTCTGAAAGTTATCCCCATAGCTCTCGGTCAGCAACTCGTCGAGAATATAGGCCAGTTGCGGCGACAAGTGCTTACGCACTTTGCTGCGCGTATATTTGTGCGAGGATATGCGTGCCACACGTACCAGATGCGCTATCGTTGCCGCCATCCAGTCATTCGGATCTTCCAGGTGTGCCAGCATCTGGCGGAGTTTTTTCTCGGGGTAGTAGATCAGCATGGACAGTTCGACCTGGTTCTGGTGCGACATCTCGACGCCAAAGGTCTGATTGATCTTGCGGCGGACGGCCCCAGAGGCATGCCTCAGCATATGGTCAAACTGGTCATATGCGCCATGAATATCCGAAATATAATGATCGGTGCCTTTAGGCAATGCCAGAATTGCATTGAGATTGATCATCTCGATATGCGCGGCGGTAATTGTCGGATAGCGCTGGCTCAATAATTGCAACAAACGCAGTTCCTGAGCGGTATATCGTTCCGGTGGAGTCATGGTTTCACTTTCATCAACTGGCAGAAGTGGACGTTGCCTCTATTATGCCACATTATAGTAGTCAGTAAACAGTGGGACGAGTTTCCGAGGGCTTACTGGGGCCAGGATGCCCAGTTCCCGCCCGCCCCCACCTGCCCACCTGACTGTGTTTCAGGTTTACTTTACCGTTGGGACACCGACAGAACGAGCGAGAGTCGCGCCTGCAGGCGGATATGACCGGCTACAGCCGCGACTCCCGGATGGCTGATCAGGTAGACTCCATGTGTACAGGAACGTTGGCTATGCTGAAACCATGTCTAACGGATAATCAAAGGCAAATAGATCGAACCAGATCCCGTGCTGATCGTTACGGAAGCACCCGGGGCAATGGTCTTATCTACCGTCACTGTCTGCGCATTACTGCCAACCTGGTCGATAGTGGAAATTACCGCCACGGCAGTGCTGCCCTGATTCTCTACCACCAGAGTATTGCCTGTCGCGTCGAGTCATCCTCGGCCCAGATCATACCGATACGCCGTGAACTGACTACAATTAGACCATTATCAAAAGGAGAGTTGCTAATCGAACGCCAGCCCAGCACCTGCTCGCCCTCTAACGTAAAAATAGACGCTTCGCCACTACAAACGCCATTGGTATAGTAGTGGCTATCTGGTTCAAACAAATTCAGAAAACGCTCGGCAAACGCTTCAGCCTCGGTCTGATCCATGGTTTCTTCGGGGTAAGCCAGTTCCTCGTGCAGCACATGCACCAGGATCTTGCGCGCTACCCGGCGTGCCACCTCTATCCAGTATGGGCCAGGGCCGGTATAACCATACTGGGCAACCATGGCATCAAGCAGCAGGTGCGGGGCACTGTCTGTTCGGTCATCTGAAATCGTATAGTGTTCAACCGCCAGTACCAGCGGACTGCCATCGCGTGTCTGTTCGATATCAGCAAACAACTGACTAATCTCCGCATCGGTGTCGGGTGTAAAGAGAATATCAACCATACCTTACCTCCCGGCCAGTGATGTTGGCCGCCAGTCAGAATATTCATCATTAGCTGTGTTGCTTGTGATCTGCATGCGCTCGCTGCCATCGATGTTGATCACATAAATATCATAATTGCCCTCCTGATCCGACTGAAAAGCAATCTGGGTACCATCAGGCGACCAGGCCGGGTTATCTTCCGAACTATCTGGCGAATTGGTCAGATTGGTTATCTCTGTCCCATCGGCATTCATGGTAAAGATTTCGTTATCGCCAGTGCGGCTGGAGCGAAAAGCTATGCGTGCGCCATCAGGCGACCAGTCTGGAAAAACATCGGCAGCCGAATTATGCGTCAGGCGGCGCACATCAGAGCCATCGACATTCATGAGATATATCTCGAAGTTGCCCGCCCGATTTGATACAAAGGCAATTTGCGTGCCATCGGGTGACCATGCCACATTGCCGTCGTCGGCGGGATTGTTGGTCAGGTTGGTCAGGCCGGAACCATCGATATGCATAACATACACATCCCAGTTACCTTCACGCCGCGACTCGAAGGCAAGCTGCGTGCCATCGGGCGACCATGCCGGATGTAAATCAGCGGCTGGATTGTTGGTTAACCGTATGACATTTGATCCATCGGCGTTCATAAAATAGATTTCATTATTGTCGACATCGCGGGTCGAAGAGAAAGCCAGGCGTGTGCCATCAGGCGACCATGCCGGATGCGTATCTGCTGCCGGGTTATCGGTCAGATTAGTCAAACTGGCCCCGTTGATATTGACCGAATAAATATTGGTGGTAAAACCCAGTTCACGCTGCGATACAAAGGCCAGGCGTTTTTCAGGCGGCGGCGGCGGCATCCAGTCGGGCATGGTATTACTGGCTGGTTCATTGGTAAGCTGCCGCACCTGCGTGCCATCAGCTTGCATCACATAAATCTGCGCATTGCCATCACGGGTGGACGAAAAGGCCAGCCGGGTGCCGGTAGACGACCAGGCTGGCTGTATATCAACCGATGTCTCACTGGTCAGACGCGTCTGGCCGCTCCCGTCAGCCTGCATCACAAAGATATCCGGGTCACCCTCGCGATTCGATTGGAATGCCAGGTGCATGCCATCGGGCGACCAGTCAGGATAGTCATCATCACCGTCGGTACTGGTCAAGTTAATCAGGCCAGAGCCATCGCTATTGATGCCAAATATATCGCGCTGATCATTTTCTATGGCCGAAAAGGCAATTCTGCCCCCTACGGGCGACCAGGCTGGATGGGCAATTTGTTCAAAACGGGTAGTCAGCACAGTAACCTCACTGCCATCAGTTCGAACAATCTGGAGTCCCGTACGATCCTCATCTTCGATGGTAACACTAAACACAATGCGCGTGCCATCAGGCGACCAGGCTGGCGCGGCTTCGGCGCTGGCTGCATCGGTCAATTGGGTAACATTCGAGCCATCAGCATTCATAACAAACAGCGCGGGATTGCCCTCGCGATCAGAAATAAAGGCAATCTGATCACGTGACGGCGACCAGGCTGGCGCACGATCATTGGCCGGATTATTGGTCAGATTGGTAACACTAGAACCATCAACATTGATAACGAAAATGTCATTATTGCCAGCACGATTCGAAACAAACACCACTCTATCTTCGCTCTCTGCTATGACCGGTGGCACGGATGTCTCTTCATCGTTGGCGGGTGTACCTGGTTGGGGCGACATATCCGGCGGAAGTTCGACTGGTGGAGCAGCAGGTGAACCACTGGTTGGTGTCGATTCTGCGCTTCCCGGCAAACCAACCTGCTGAGACAGATCGGTACATGCCGAGAGCAACAGCACCAGGAATACGATCATACAACGAACAAACGAAAACGGCATACGGGAAAGGTACTCCTTTCGTATCAATTCTATACGGATGGCATTGTAGTAACATCCGTAACCGTTCAGGTGGGGTGGTCGGGAGGAGCAATGCCCCTCCCGGAGTCGCTTCTTGTCGACCCGGTGTGGCGGCTTTGCCGCCACACCGGGTCGACAAGAAGGTTTTGCGGGGGCCGCAGGCCCCCGCGCCCCCGCTGGCGCAGGTACCGCCTGAACGGTTACGTAACATCTAATAGCACGGACAGGCTTCTGCCTGTCCGTGCAGACGTTTCTGCATCGGAACAACCTGCGGACGCGCAGAATCGCGTCCCTACGAAAAACCCTGCACGTGAAAAGAGCCATGCTCCCGCTCGTATGAGACTCAGCGGTTGCCCTGATGCTGTGGGCTATGCGCTTCAACACCATCGTGCATAAAGATCGACCGCATAGGCAGCGCAATCTCAATGCCCTCCTGGTGATACCGCTTATGCAGGCGCTTCACAAATTCATGCTTGATAACATATTGATCTACAAATTCGTTTCCGCGCAAAACCACCGTAAAGTTAATCCGAAAATCCTGAAACGCATTGTAGCGCACAAGCGGCGTAAAATCTTTCACTCCGCCGACTACTTCTTGCATCACCTCTTTGCCCACTTCAATTGTAACCCGTTCAACATGTTCCAGGTCAGAGTTATAACTCACCCCTACATCGATCAAAATGGACAATTCTTTCACCGGCTCATAATAATTGCGCAAGATTTGCGATGTCAGCATCACATTGGGAATAATAATCATATTATTAGCTAGCTCGCGGATCAACGTATTGCGCCAGTTAATTTCAGTCACATAGCCTTCCTCGCCGGTACTCAGGCGGATATAATTTCCGGCGCGAATCTGGTTCGACAACACAATCATCACACCGGATATCACATTGGTCAGCGTATCCTGTAGAGCCAGGGATAAGGCCAGACCACCAATGCCCAGCGCTGCCAGCGCGGGTGTCACCGAGATGCCAAACATCTGCAGGATGATCGTCAACCCGATACCAAACGCGGTAATCCGAATAAGGTTAATAATAATCTTAAAGGCCGTTGCGCGATTATTGCCATCGTCATCATGCGACTGCACCAGTTCGGTGCCCAGGTGTACCGAGGCCATCACGAGCGAAATAACCACTACCACCAGAACCGCCAGGCGTATCAACGGCGCAATCCATGAGCCGACTGGCGCTCCCCACGTAGCAGCATAGATGCCCAGGAGCAGAAACCAGAGCACCACCTGACTGCGTATGGTATGGATGATAATATCGTCAGTTCGCCAGCTTGTTTTTTCGGCCAGGCGCTGAAACCAGGCCAGGATCACACGATCCACAAACAGTCCGCTCAGGCTGGCCCCCAGAATGATTAACACAGGAAACAGAACCTGCAACAGATTCAGCGACTCGGAAGCTTCGACCATATCTAATTGCTCCTTGCACTACGACTCTAACGAGACACTGGCCGCACAGAGGCCAGGAACACATTGCACATTTGTGTTCTCTGTGTCTCCGTGGTTTTACCCTATCTCGTTGTAATACTGCTCACCCTTTCTTTCAGGCAGTCTTTGCTAACATGGTACCCTACATCTTGCCAGCATCAGGCGTATGTTGCAAACCAGTCTGCCTGACCGGGGGTCATCTTTTGCTTATAGTAATGATCTCAACCCTCCACGAATACCGGCGGGGCTGCGCCCCGCCGAGATCATAGTGTTTTCGGTTTGTTTTGGCGGCAAAGCCGCCAAAACAAACCGAAAACACTCTATTTTACGGGGGCCTCCGGCCTTCACATCCCCAACGTGTGGGTACTGTATAGCCCTTAGGAAGAGGGGGTATCTGGCTGCCATCGGGCTGTGGGGGTGCAGCCGCCGCAGCCCGATGGCAGATCTTCTCCTCCTCCCCTTCCAGGGGAGGGGGTAGGGGGGTGGGGTATCCAGCATGGCACGGGCATCGTTGGAAAAAACCTACCTTTGTGAGAGGCCAGGATGCGGGGTAGCCATTTGACGAAATGGCAACAGAACGGTAATATTAGGCTTATACACCTCAGCCTGCCGAAGTGTTGGCAATGTTGCCCCCAGACGTTCTATGACAGAATAGTATCTCCACCGCTTGTGGTGGAAGGTGTCATTCGCTATACATTCTGGCTGGTGCAGCTATGCAGCACATTTTCGAATCACCTTTTGAGCAATATCAACTTGATGGCGTCTATGACGAAATGTTTGATCAGTCTGGTCAACCACGTCGCCAGTATAATGCGCTGCGGCAACGTTTGCTTGAACTCTCGCCCGAAGAGTTACGTCATCGTCAGCAAACTGCAGATATTGCTTTCTTAAATCAGGGTATCACCTTTACCGTTTATGGGCGGGAAGAGGGCACCGAGCGGATTTTTCCTTATGATCTGCTGCCCCGCATTATTACCAACCGCGAGTGGGCTACAATTGAATCTGGCCTGACGCAGCGGATCATGGCGCTCAACCTGTTTCTCAAAGATATCTACCATGAAGCCCATATCTTGAACGACGGCACGTTGCCACGCGAAATGGTGTATACCTGTCGCCACTTCCGCCGCGAGATGCGTGGGATCAGTATTCCGCGTGATATCTATGTCACGGTTGTGGGAACTGACCTGGTACGGCTGACCGATGGGCAATTTGTGGTGCTGGAAGATAATCTGCGTGTGCCGAGCGGCGTGTCGTATATGCTGGCGAATCGTCAGGTGTGTAAAAATGCCTTCCCGCAGTTGTTTGCCAACTATGGCATCCGCCCGATCGACCAGTATGGTCAAGCTTTGCTATCTACCTTACGCGACCTGGCCCCGCCAGGCCATCGTGATCCAACAATTGTTGTGTTAACGCCCGGCGTATATAACTCGGCCTACTTTGAGCATACGTTCCTGGCGCGCATGATGGGTATCGAGCTGGTAGAAGGGCGCGACCTGATTGTTCATAACAATATTGTGTATATGCGCACCACGGCTGGCCTGCGCCAGGTCGATGTAATCTACCGGCGTATCGACGACGATTTTATCGATCCGCTGGCATTTCGTTCCGACTCGGCTCTGGGTGTGGCCGGGTTGTTGAATGTCTATCGGGCTGGCAATGTGGCACTGGCGAATGCGATTGGTACTGGTATCGCCGACGATAAGGCGCTGTATGCGTATGTACCCCAGATTATTCGCTATTATCTGGGCCAGGATCCGATCTTGCCTAATGTGGAAACCTATGTCCTGACCGATCCCCAGCAGCGCAAATATGTACTCGAACATCTGGATGAACTGGTGGTCAAGGCGGTTGGTGAGTCGGGCGGCTATGGCATGCTGATCGGGCCGCATAGTACGGCGGCACAGCGTGAAAAGTTCCGGCAGCTTATCCTGGCCGAGCCACGCAACTATATTGCTCAGCCAACGTTGGGAATTTCACGCGCACCATGTTTCCTGGGAGAACGTGTCGAAGCACGCCACGTCGATTTACGGCCATATATCCTCTATGGCAAGCAGATTACAATTGTACCCGGTGGACTGACCCGCGTGGCGCTTAAACGCGGATCGCTGGTGGTGAACTCATCACAGGGCGGGGGAAGTAAAGATACCTGGGTGCTGTTTGAGTAGGGTAAAGGTATGTTATCACGCGTTGCTGATAGTCTCTACTGGATGAGCCGTTATCTTGAGCGTACCGAACATACGGCGCGTTTGCTGGATGTGAACCTGCACCAGATGCTCGATCAGACGCCTGGCTCGGATAATCTGCGCTGGGAGCGCCTGCTTGCCAGTTTGCGTATGACGGCAGCAGATCTTCACTCGGACGATGAGGACACGGGGTACGATGGCTATGCCATAACCCATACGCTAACTTTCGATCCGGCTGTGCATGGATCGATCGTTTCGTGTATTGTGGCGGCACGTGAAAATGCCCGCCAGGTACGTGAGCAGATCAGTTCAGAGATGTGGGAGCAACTGAACCGGCTCTTTTTGCAAATCAAAAGCGCTCGCATGGACGAAAGCTGGCAGGCTGAGCCACACGAGGTGTTTCAGTCGATCAAACAGGGCGTGCATCTGTTTCAGGGCATTACCGATGCAACCATGAATCATGGTGAAGGCTGGCAGTTTATTCAGATCGGGCGCTTTCTTGAACGTGCCGGGGCTACTGCGGTTCTGCTAGACGCCCATTTTACCGCAATGATGGCTGCTCAGTCACGTAGCAATCGGCCAGATTATCTGGCTCTGATAGGCTTGCTGAAGTCGTGTACTGCCTTTGAAGCGTACTGTAAGGTATATACCGCCGATCTGCGTTCTGACTCGATTGCTGAATTTCTCCTACTTAATGCCGAATTCCCCCACTCGGTGCGCTTTGCGGCCGGGGTGATCCAGCATGCATTGCACGCGATTGCTACAAGTACCGGCGCCCGTAGCACCGGGCGGGTCGAACGACTGGTTGGGCGACTACGCGCCTCCCTGGACTATGCCCAGGTCGATGAGATACTCGATGGGAGTATGCATACTTATCTGGAAAATATTCAACGCCAGTGTGCTCAGATCCATACGGCTATTCACCAGATCTATATCGCTTATCCTATTGATGCAGCCCTATCTCTGTAAAAAGAATAAGATACTATGTATTACTCAATTCGCCATGTAACCAGGTTCCGCTATAGTGTCCCCATCAGCGAGAGCGTGATGGAGGTGCGTATGCGCCCACGTACCGAAGCTAATCAGCGCTGCCTGGAGTTTCAACTGCAAACCTCGCCGGGGGCGCAGGTGCTGTCGTATCGTGATTATATTGGTAATACGATCCATCACTTCGATGTGGCTGGCAAACATGCCCAGCTTACCATTACCGCCGAGGCGCTGATCCAGTTGACGCCACCCGATCCGTTACCCGATGCCTTGCCTAACGATGCATGGCAAGAACTTGATGCTATGACCCGGTCGGCAGATTATTGGGATATGCTGATGCCCAGCCACTTTGCCCGCCCAACTCCGCTGCTGAAGGTCTTGATCCAGGATCTTCAGTTGAAACGCCGCGATGATCCGCTGACGCTGTTGCGTGAGTTGACTGAACGTATGTCTAATGCCTTTGCCTATGTGCCGCAGAGTACCCGCGTCGACTCGCCTATCGACGAGGCGTTACGCAGTCGTGCGGGGGTCTGTCAGGATTTTGCCCATATTATGACTGCTCTGGTACGTGAACTGGGTATTCCCTGTCGCTATGTTAGCGGTTATCTGTTTCATCGTAAAGAGGATCATGACCGCTCTGAACAAGATGCGACGCATGCCTGGGTCGAGGCATTGCTGCCCGAACTGGGTTGGGTCGGTTTTGACCCGACAAATAACCTATTTGTCAGCGAACGCCATATTCGTACAGCGGTCGGGCGCGATTATGACGATGTTCCGCCAACCCGGGGGGTGTTCAAAGGCGATGCGTCGAGTGAGCTTGATGTGGGTGTACAGGTTTCACCTACCCAGGCCCCGCCTCCTGTCGAAGAGATGGAGGAACTGGTGCCGACCATAGAGTGGTCTCCGCCTGACCCCGAAGAGCAGGACGAGTTTCAGCAACAACAGCAACAGCAACAGCAATAGTAGCAACAGTAGCCCCTCAGGAGATGCAGTGATGCAACGTGTGTTCCTCTGGATACTTCTTTTCATCATGTTGCTCTTATCCGGTGCAGGATCACCAGTTCTGGCCCAATCAACAGATCCCGAGCGCAACGATGGCGTTGTGCATGCGGTCATGTTCTGGCTAGAAACGTGTCCCCACTGCCACGTGGTTATTGATCAGGTGTTGCCGCCCCTGCAACAGCAGTATGGCGATCAGCTTCAGATCGAGTTGATTGAAGTGAGTAGCGAAGCCCACGGCCTTCTGCTACGCCAGGCCGCCGATACATTCGCGGTTCCATATGATCAGGTCGGTGTGCCTTTCCTGGTTATCGGTGATCATGTGCTGGTCGGGGCCGATCAGATACCAACAGAATTGCCGGGATTGATTACGCAATACCTGGCAAATGGTGGGGTAGATTATCCGAATATTCCCGGCCTGGCTGAAGCATTGCCAGAGAATTCATCTGGCAATGCATCGACCGGCCCCCCGGACACGGTCGTACCCACGCGTGCGAGTGGGTTCGGGTTGGCGATTGTGATTATGGCTGGCATGGTTGTGGCGCTGATCGCTACAGCTGCCACGTTCATACGCGGAACAGGTACGCACCATCCTCAGCGTACCCAGCGTGGATCACGCCCCCGCTCGCAGCGACAGAGTACGCAGCATGCTGCGGCTACAGCACAGCATGCCGGAGATAGCTGGCGGGAACGCGCTATACCCATCCTATCCCTGATCGGCCTGGTTGTGGCAGGCTATCTGGCCTACGTCGAGACACAATCCGTTGCGGCCATTTGTGGGCCGGTGGGCGATTGTAACGCGGTGCAGAGCAGTCCCTATGCCTATCTATTTGGCATTATTCCGATTGGCGTGCTCGGCGTGGTGGCGTATGTACTCATCCTGGTCGCATGGCTGTGGCCGCGCATACGCCCGGAAGACGCCCTGGCACATTATGCGCCTCTGGCTGTGTTCGGGCTGACACTGGTAGGTACGCTGTTTTCGCTCTACCTGACCTACCTGGAACCGTTTGTGATCGGCGCAGTGTGTGCCTGGTGTCTGACCTCATCGGTGATCATTACGCTGATATTACTCGCCAGCATCGGCCCGGCAATTCAGGCGTATAATGCCTATAAAGTAGGAAAGACCCACTAGAAAATCTACTTTCCATTCAGCCGCCAATCATACTCCTTATGGGCCAGATTGATCGAGTTCTGGGCAACGATCCATGCCTGGCGTTCATCGTTGGGCAGATAGCCCAGAATGAAATCGACTACGCCCGATCCGCCGCCAAAGTCGTTGGCATACCAGTTGAAGATCCGTGATAGATGTACCACTCCCTTTGCTGGATCAATCGCAATATCGCTGTGGATAAAATCACGTGTAGCGGCATCAAGTTCAATATCGATCCGCGCAGCCGAATAGACGCGCAAAGGCGGGCACGAGCGACTGGCGCAGTTCAACCCAAAGTGGGCACGCACATCTACGGGCGACAGCGCCAATAACTGGCGATTGTCCGCTGAACTAAATTGTGCCCCTGGTACAAATGGGTTGCCCCGGTTGTTACGTATAATGCCATGTTCAATATCCTCGCAACTGAAGCGTTGCCCACCGATCATATAGGCCGCCCGGCGAAAAAAGCCCATGCCAGAACGACCCTCAGTAACACTCTGGCGTACCCCATAGCTCAACACAGCGTCGATCACCAGGGCATTATAGAGATTAATCCAGAACGCCAGTTGTTCACGCCGCTTTGTCAGGGTTGAAAGGTTCAAGGTGGCTAACAGCGGCCTGAACTCACTACGATACCGCTGATACGCAGCACTCTCGCGCAGGTGGGCATAGTCCACATGTTTGCCGTTGGCATCCACGGCTGTGTTGAGCATTTCCTGTATGCTATCAGTCAGGGCCGCACCGACATCACTGCCTGTGCGTGTCGCGCCACGTCTATCAGCCTGGTTCAGCACTTCGTCCTTGCGTACTCCCAGCGCCAGATCCAGGGCAGCATCACGGATGGAAAGTAGTTCTTTCATGTTTTTCTTTCTTACTAAGACATGGTTTTAGGATGACCAATTTTACTTTACACTGTACAGACGAATTAGCCGCTCGAATCACCCCACCCCCTAGCCCCCGCCCCTGCAAGGGGCGGGGGAACCTGCATGGGGCGTCCTGGCGGCATACGCTCCGCGTATGCCGCCAGGACGCCCCATTTCCCCCCTCGCCCTCAGGGCTATGCGTTACCCACACATCGGGGGGGGCGGGAGCCGGAGGCTCCCGCAAAAAGAATACTGTTCGGTTTGGTGTGGCGGCAAAGCCGCCACACCAAACCGAACAGTATTGATCTCGGCGGGGCTGCGCCCCGCCGGTACCCGTGGAGAGCAGGAGGCTACCAGTTCTACCACATCCTGATGCGGTAGAATTAAAGAATATACAATTCCACGCTGCCGTCCATCGTGAGCTTGTCGAACGGCAAGCGAAACAGGTCTTTGGGCCGATCAAACGTCTGGTTTGCACACTCACCGCGTACGTCCCGTTACTAACGGGACGTACGCGGTTGGGCAATATGATAGGCACAGTTGATCCCACTCATCGTCACGCTAACTACGCCGATACCAGGGTGCGTATCAGCCCCCACCAGAAACAGGTTCTGCACATCGGTTTTGTGTTGAAAGCGGTGAAAGGCAAACTGATCTATCGACATACGCACACCCCAACCACCGCCCCAGTGCGCCAGATAGTCGGCATAAGTCAGTGGCGTGCCGCAGGTGACATAGTCGAGGCTATCGGTAATGCCGGGAAAAACCTCCTCGGCCATACACATAGCACGCTCAAAGGTAGCCTGTTTGCGTTGCGCATACTGCTCGTCGCGCTGCCAGGAGTCAAATTTGCAGCACTCCGGGTCAAAGTAGACAATCTGCAGGGCATGTTTGCCCGGCGGGGCCAGTGTCGGGTCTTTGAACGACGAGTTACAGAAGCAGATCAAACGCATATCCTGCACACTCTGGTAGTACCGGTCGATGTATAGCATATGTGCATCAGTGCCAGGTGGAAAGACCTGCGCATCGACACCGGCAAAGATCGTAAAGAACGAGTCAGTCAGTTTCACCCGGTCGACCTTTGCGCGTGTCTGCGGACGGAGCCAATGCCGCTCGACGAGTGGTTCAACATTGGTTCCAGCGCGGCCAAAGGTATTCACCACTCCCGCGTTTGAAACAACATACTCGGCTGCAATGGTGCGCCCATCGGCCAGTTCAACCCCACAGGCACGCCCACGTTCAACCAGGATGCGCCGGGTACTGGCGCGATACTGGATCTGACCACCATGCTTCTCCAACCCCCGCACCAGCAAGCGTGCCAGAGCGCCACTGCCGCCCTTTGTGAATGTACCACCGCCCTTATGCCGCTCGATCAGCACCAGCGCACCCAGCACAGCTGGCACCTCGTCGATATCCGAATAACAGAAGGCCACCATTTCGGCATTCAGGATCGCCCGTAGCTCTCGACTGCGAATATAGTCATCAAACAGACTACCAAACGAAATATAGCCCCAGAAACCTAGCTTGAGCAACCGGTCAGGCGATACGCCCAGCACCGTCTTCAGGATCGCATCAGGCCGATCCAGTGGCAAGTTGGGAAAGGCCACAAACATAGCATGCAGATCTTCCAGAGTTGCGTAAAAGCGGCGGATACCATCTTCTTCCTGGGGAAAAGCGGCTACCAGTTGGGCAATATACTCCTCTACCGAGCCTGCCACCTGCAAACACCCGCCAGGATGCTTAAAGCTGTAGTAGCTCTCGTAGTGCGACAGATCCGGATACTCATCTAACTCATCAAAGACCTGCTGGTGATAACGCATATTGCCGCGTGATGCATCCATGCCAAAGAATAGCTTGGGACCAACATCAAAGCGATACTGTTTATATGGAAATGTCTGGGCCGACCCGCCCGGCAGATAGTGCTGTTCCAGCACCAGCACATCTTTGCCGCGCGCCGCCAGCAAACTGGCTGTCGTCAAACCACCAATCCCCGACCCGATCACAATCACATCATACTGATCTTTCAGAGCTGCTTTATTGAGTGGCATAGCTGTGTAATTGGCAATCCTACTTTTATCAGGAAAAGCTTATGAAAGTAGTATGACATGGGTAGCGCAAAACTGTCAATAACAGGAGGTACGCGGTCGTCCCACAGCGGGTTGTTTTCGCCTCCTGTTCGTCAAGCTCACGGCAGACGGCAGGGCAGAAAAAGAATAAAAAGGATCACACTGCCGCAGGCGACACAGGTCTTTCGTGCGGTCAAAGGCCTGGTCTGCACATCAACCACACCCTCCTGTCAATAATATGAGGTATGCGGTCGTTCATGCAAAGAGTGGGATTTGCCTCCGGCAGGATGGAAGAAAACCATCTTTTTCAAAATTTTTCGCCGTAGGCGAAAAATTTTGAAAAAGAAATAAAGTACCACCTAAACCAGACGCCCTATAGACACTGGCTGATAAGCTGCCAGCACCTCCAGAAAACGATCAATCTCAGCAACCGTGTTATAGTGAGCCATGCCCACGCGCACAAAACCACCCTGTTCAACCATGCCCAGTCGTTCGGCAAAGTTGATCGCGTAGAAATGCCCATTCCAGGAAAAGATGCCCTGCTGGCCCAGATATTCAGACACAGCACGCGGCGCATGGCCTTCAAGCCGAAAAGCCGCCGTGGGCGTACGCATATCAAAGCGCGCTGGCTCACGGATACCATACAGGGTCAGGCCAGGAATATCCAGCAAACCACCAATTAATCGCTCGCTGAGACCACGCTCATACTGCTTGATCATATGCATCGCTGCTTTGATCGCTTCACGACGATGCACCGCAGGTGATGAACTATTGCCATTGCTTGAAACATGCTGGTGACTCTCCGGTTCATATCCACCAATGCTGGCCAGGTAATCAATCGCGGCAACCAGGCCAGCCAATCCTTCATGGTTCTGTGTGCCAGTTTCCCAGCGATCCGGGATAGTATTTGCGGCGGGCCGGATCTTATAAGGCTGCAGGCGTTCCAGATGGGTACGCTTGCCATAGATACAGCCCAGATGCGGCGCAAAGAACTTATAGGCACTCAGGGCCAGGAAATCGCAGTCTAGCGCACGTACATCTAGCGGGCCATGCGGTGCATAGTGAACCGCATCAACAAAGGTCAGTGCGCCGACCTGACGGGCCATATCGATAATAATTTGCACCTCGTTAATCGTGCCGACGGCATTGCTGGCGAAGCCAAATGCCACCAGACGGGTACGAGGCGTAATCTGGGCCGCAAAGTCTTGCATATTCAGGCTACAAGTTTCAACATCGATGTCGACCATCCGAATCGTGACACCACGCTCGGCCAGAGCCTGCCAGGGCGCAACATTCGCATCGTGATCCAGGCGCGTCACCACAATCTCGTCGCCCACACCAAGATCGCGCCCGATAGCACGACTGAGGGCAAAAGTCAGGGTAGTCATATTTGCACCAAAGACGATTTCATCGGCATCACACCCCAGAAAATCGGCCATAGCGCTGTGAGCAGCCGCAATCACGGCATCGGTACGACGGCTGGTTGCAAAAGCACCATGGTCATTTGCATTGCTGTGAATCAGATAATTGCTGATTGCGTCAATCACAGTCTGCGGTACCTGGGTACCGCCCGGTGCATCGAAGAAAAGTGCCGGGTTTCCGTTAATCGTCTGGTGCAGAGCCGGAAAGAACGGCCGAATCGTCTCCGGCGTGAATGAAGTCATCTGTTGTTGCTCCTTGTGTCACAATTCTGTCAGAAATAAACGGCAGCTAGTATACCATGGGACTGACCCTGGCGATGCTTTTTGGCATACCTAAGAGTCAGTCACCAGATTGACAAAATACCCTGCCGCCGCTACGCTAGTTTCATAATCAGGTCAGGTGTTGTTTGCCTATCGTACTATCTTCAGTTACAGGACATAGCTTTAGATGCATATGACAAATCATGCCGGAGGTTTACCCCTGGAACGTTCAAAGCAGTCAGTGGCGCTGTTTTCGGTGATCACCAGCCTGTTTCTGGCTCTGATGAAGCTGGCGGTTGGTATGGTCACGGGCAGCCTGGGGATTCTGGCTGATGCCTTCGACTCGCTTCTAGATCTGGTTGCTACCGGCATAACGTTGCTGGTGGTACGCTTTGCCGATCTACCGCCAGACGAGAATCATCCCTACGGCCATGCCCGTGCCGAAAATCTGGGCGCACTGGCTGGCACACTGTTGCTGGTGATCACCGCCATCTGGGTTCTGTGGCAATCAGTGGATCGTATTTTCTTTCACCCGACGGTGCCGGATATTACGGCATGGTCCTTCCTGGTTATTACCGTTTCGCTCATGGTCAACCTGATACGTGTCGGTATGCTCCAACGCGCCGCCCATCGCTTCAAGAGCCAGACGCTAGCAGCCAATGCGGCCAATTTTACCAATGATATCCTGAGTTCACTGATTGTGCTGTTGAGCCTTGGGGTGATTGCGCTGAACCGCTATGTAGCCATTCCAGAATGGTTCCTTCAGCGTGTTGATGCACTTGCCGCCGCATGTGTGGCCCTGATGTTGCTGGTGGTTGCCTGGAAACTGGGTACACGTGCGATCAGTGCCTTAATGGACGATGTTCCCGGCGATCTCAGTCGCCGCCTGACCTACCAGATTGCCGAGATCCCCGAGGTGGTACCCGATAGTGCGCGGGTTCGCCTGCGTTTTGTTGGTGAACAGCCATATGTCGAGGTGACAGTGGGGACGCCCCGTGGTCGCTCGCTCGAAGAAGCACATCAGCTAACCGAGAGTGTCACCGAAGTGATCCGCGCCGAGTTGGAACAGGCCGATGTGACGGTGCATGTCGAACCAGCTCGCACGCCAGCCGAGTCGTATACAACCACGGTATATGCAACGGCGCAACGGCTGGGGTTGCCTATACATAACCTCGATCTCTATCAACTGGCCGATGGGGTGCGCGTCGAGATGGATCTGGAACTCCCGCTGCATCTGACTTTGGCCGAGGCACATACCTTTTCCGAACGCCTGGAAGCCGCCATTGCTGCCGAATTACCATGTGAAACGGTGGTGGAAGTTCATCTGGAGCCACGTCGCGATGCCGTTCAGCCAGCAGTGCGCTACGAGCCGATTACGACCAGGGTACGCCAGGAGATTACTGAACTGGTTGATGCCGAACTGATTGCCCAGGTCGAGACGCTGCTAACTGAAGATGGTGTGATTGTCACGCTGCACTGTCGCTTTCCTGGCGACACACCGCTCACCGAGGTGCATACACGTATGGCTCGCCTGGAGCATGATCTTTGTCGCGCTATGCCTGATGTTGTGCGCGTCCAGATCGACCCGGAACCTTTGGAGGAGGAGACAGCGTAGGCTCTCATGATACCGCTGGTTCATTCGGATTTTGGCGTGCGCAAGCATGGCTTGCGCACGCTCCTATGGGTATGGACAACCCATATCCCGCAGGCGGCACCCTGATCGATAATTACCCAGTGGTATCTCTCATGGGGCGGAAAACGTTCCTACGGACAGGCAGAAGCCTGTCCCTACGGATGGCGTTACAACGCGATCTGGCCAAAAAACCTGCCCCTGTGAGGACAGCGTAGGGGGGACGAGCGAGATGAGGGCGCATCTCGCAACACCATTGGCGTTGCGAGATGCGCCCCCTATACCTCACTCCTGACCGGTTTCATTACCCAGCAAACCCAGCAACACCTTGAACTGATCCGGCTTATCCGGATGCCACTCAAAGCGTGCCCGCTCGAACCACTGCGTCAGCACCGTATCACCACTGGCATTCGTCTCCATCCGTGGCTCGGTCAGCGGCAGGCCGAATAGCGCCAGGCTCCGTCCATAGGCATCCAGTTGTGGATCACGCAGGCCATTGCTCTCCCAGTACCGCTTGAAACCCAGGCCTGGTGACTGATCACAGACATTCAATTGTGTTTGCGCAAACCAGAGACAACCAGCCTGCGCCGCACTCTGACGTGGCTCGATCTGCCAGACCCGATCCAGTTGCACCAGACGATCCTCACTCAATCGCCCCAGCAACACATCATAAGGCGCACTATTCTGCGGATGCAGTTCCAGACGGTTACGTTCAAACCGCTGCACCTGCAGCATAGTACCCTCAACATCCGCTAATTGCTGCGGACCAACCGGATAGCCAAACACCGCCAGCCCGCCATTCTGTTCCCAATACTCGCGGATACGCCCGTTGATACAGAAACTAGTTTCTTCAAAACAGCGCTGTGGGCCATCTGGTTCAGGCTGCGGCTGTGGTTGAGGTTGAGGTTGAGGTTGTGGTTGTGGTTGTGGTTGTGGTTGTGGTTGTGCCTGACCTGGTACATGCGTCAGAAAGATCGGATTTTCCCCTACGGCAAACGTAAACTGCCCATTGCTGGCTGTTTCCGTTTTTGTCTCACCCCATAGTTCAACCCGCCGACCCTGGCCCGAATTAGTTGGCAGCGTAATCTGCGCCACCTGGGGTGCCCAGAGCACATCAACCACCTCACTACCCTTCTGGAAACGCACGCCATACGCCTCAGGCCCCGACATAACAGTCAAGTCATCAAGATATATTGTTCCTGATCCACTCGCACTATCCGGCTCATCATCCAGCACAAGTGCAACCAGACGTGCGGGAAAATCAAGGCGTAAATTGCCATTCCCATTGACTCGATTATACGATTCGACCACACTATTGATCGGCGTAGACAGAAACTGCCAGCCCCCGCCACCAATAAAGCCCAGGCGAAACTGCAGCGTCTCTCCCTGAGCATCTTGCAGCCACACCTTTAAGGCATGCCCGCTGCCATCGCCATACACCCACATACCAAGCTGACTAGGCGCACCTGGCAGACCTGGCTGAGAGTTGGCGTTAAACACAACATAGTCATTGCCACCGCCAGGAAAAGTATAGCTCAACTGGCCTGACGAACCACCACTATGCGCCTGACTCTGGCTCTGGGTAAAGTTTCCATTCGCCTGCGCCCCACGTGACCAGGAGCCAAAATTCTCAAAGTCCAGCAGCGTAGTACGCTGTCCCAGATCCACTATCCCCACTGGAGTGGTTCCTGCCAGTTGCTGATTCAATGTCTTATAGGCATTAAATGCTGGCTTCGGCTGACCATAATCAACATTGCCACTGCCCAGGCGTAACAATCCCAGGCCCTGACCCGCTGCTCCATCTTTCAAGTTGTACCAGAGGATACGCTCTACACCGGCAGCACGCAATAAGACTGCGCCACGCACCAGATAATTTGCCTGCATATCGTCGCTGACCCTATTGCCACCCCGATCCCCCGGATCGGTTGACCAGCCATATTCGGTGGCCCAGATCGGCTTGTTGCCCAGGCGCTCAGCCAGTGCCCGTACCTGGCCGACACCAGCCGTACCAATTTGCCCATCCTCGGGACTACGCGGATCGGTATATGGGTGAATCGAAATAATATCAAACGAGTTCCATGCCCCATTATCGGCCAGTGTTTGCAAAAAGCTCGTCGCCGGTTCCGGCGATACAATGCCCGCAACCAGGATCTTGGCATCAGAGTCAACCCTTCGTATTGCCACAGATGTTACTTTCAATAGCTCTGCATATGCTTCCTCGCTAGGCCCGGATTTCCAGTAACTCACATTATCTGGCTCATTCCAGATTTCCCAGTAACGAATCTGTCCTTTGTAACGTGACACAACCGTCGCTGCGAACTCGGCAAAGATCTGCGGGTTTGGCGGATAAAAATCGTTCCCCGGATTACCCGGCGTGGCCCATGCTGGTGTCGGCCCATTCAGCAATCCGATAATATTCATGCCGCGTGCAGTCAACTCATCGACCGTATTATCATTGAATTTCCAGTCATACTCTCCTGGGTGAGGATTAATCCGATAGAACTGAAAATCCTCACGCACCCAGCCCGTACCGGCCTGGGCCAGCAATTCCGCTGGCATATTCAGACTCGAAGGATCAGGATAACGCGATGCAATATGGCTATTCACCCCAAAGGCCGAATCACCAGGTGCAGCAGGTGGCGCAGATTGGATCAATGATACAGGTAACAGCACCACCATAACGAGCAAAATCATGAAGCTAGACAGGATGAAACGATGCATGAACATAAGCTCCTTTGCATTCTCATACGACACTTTTCGCCTAAAATAACACACTCCGGCGTGGCAAGGTTTGAGGTAAAGCCAGGGAGAGATGTCAGACAATAGAGCAGGCTTACCTGGAACATTGATCTACTACCAGATACTTTTGTCTGGATGTATGTAATATGACTATCTCATCATGTGCAGAGATGAAATCAGTATAAACAAATACGTGTTGCCATAATCAGGAATAGTACTATCATTTATCAGTATTCTTAAATGCCAGACAAACCACTGTGTATATCAACATATACCAGAACAAAATACACTCTGCATACCAGATTAGACAATAGGACTCTGGTACTATTGGCTTATATACACTGCTGAATAAAGGTACTGTATAAAAAAGGACTTGTCTTCGATTTTTGTATGAAGTTCATTTAGGAATAATTTTCTTTGAAACAGTACTAATACACATCGGAACTATAGGACTATTCTAATCAGTAATGTTGTATGCTATAGTCAGTGAGAATTTGTACTATCATGATATTATCCTGGTGTGAGAAAATGTAATGCCTGCTATTAGTTTTGAAGTTTGTTGGAGCGACACGGCCAGCGCTACATTCAATCAAGATACCACCCAACAGGTTGGTGATGTGGTGGACAATATTATGATTCGCGCTGGTGAACAACTACCCGAATGTGACACCAATGGCGAAATGATCGTGTATGTTCTCTTTAAAGAGAATAAAGGTCATCGTGAAGCTATCGCACGTAGTCGCACTCTTGATCAGGCCGGAATCAGGCAGGGAGACCGGCTCTATCTGGCTAACAAAAAAGCCCCCTGGTGGAATGTTAGCACGCTTAAGAAGCCAGGCACCAACAATCTACGTGGTTCCAAACGTGAACAAAAGCCACCAGAAAGAGGTGGATCATCCTCCCCCCCTGATACCACGATGTGTCACTTACAACTGGCTGCTGGTTGTGTAATGACAGTTTCTTCAACTGAAACTATCGACCTGAATCGCACCTATTTATTAAAAAAACTGCCAGGAAATATTGTCACCCGTGAAAAAGCCCGTATTTTTGCCGGTCTGAACTCGCGCTTGAATAGTGTGAGTCGTGAACAACATTGCCAGATCTTTCGTCAGGGCGATTACTGGTTGCTCCGTGCATTTAAACCCACCTATGTCTATAGCCGCACGATCGATAAAGGTATGACCGTCACCCTGTCAACCTCCACGACTATTGTGCTGGGGCGTGAAGGCTGGCCTGTCGAAGTGCTGATTGGTTCAATCTGAGTTCTTTCGTCATAGATACGGTTCGCAGCTATTTTATAGTTTGGACAATTACGTTGTGCCACCTTCCGGCAGTTACCATGCCATTAGAAGGCCGCACTGTCTGTTATACAGAGGAATCTATTCTGGTTTGTTCGTTATCTTGCATCATTTTAGCGTAAGGAGAATGTGCAATCATGGCCGCTATTAGTCTTGATCCGGATCAGGCAGATCAAACTGCCAATACGTTTTCCACTTGTCGTGGCAGTATTGATGGTGAACTCAACTCCATGATGAATTCAGCTAGTGCTGTTATGTCGACATGGCAGGGTAATAGCCGCAATCAGTTTGAAGAACAATGGCAGGAATGCCAGAATCGCTTGCGGCAAATAATGGAGGAATTAGACGATTTTAGCCAGCGTTTGCATCGTGAGGCTAGTGAGTTTCGTGAAGCTGCTTCTCAATTTTAAGCATGGGGCTTCCACTATCCAGGCCGATTATCCTATTGGCCTGGATGGTGTTGCCCGTTGATCAGGAGATTTTTTAGATGCCAGCTATTAGTCTTGATCCAGATCAGGCTGACCAGACTGCCAACACCTTTAGTTCATCTCGTGGGAGCATTGAAGGTCAGCTCAATACGATGATGAATTCGGCTAATTCTGTCCTTGCTACGTGGCAAGGAAATAATCGCAATCAGTTTGAGGAACGTTGGCAAGAGTGCCAGAATCGTCTCAGGCAAATGATGGAAGAACTTGATCGCTTTAGTCAGGGGTTGCATCGTGAAGCCGACGAGTTTCGTGAGGCTGATCGTGCATTTGGGGGGTAAGCACGTACAGGTTCTTCTGCTCTGCGGGAATTGTATCCCCCGCAGAGCATTCTCGCAACGAGAATCCCTTTGCGCAGGCCAGGAGTTGCTATGAGCCACGATGTCGCAGAATCGCTTACGAGACCTTCTACGGATGAAGATGCCGATACGTCGCTCAACCAGAGTGAGAGTTTTTTTAATCGCCCCCCCC
>RRYU01020485.1_pt1 | contig 23354 bp, 17 predicted proteins | sample 2162651 | NCBI WGS metagenome assembly RRYU01 (sample SAMN10267283, study PRJNA491782) | microbial mat metagenome | isolation source: biomat in the production well | place: Japan: Minami-Kanto gas field, natural gas well KTG3 | collected 2017-06 | reverse complement strand
TGTTGATCGATGCTGGAAGGGGCGATTCGGCAGGACGGATTGGCCATTCCCGGAGCACAGGTGCCTGCCCGGTGATGGCCTCAGCGTAAGTTGCCGAGCGGTGATAGGCACAACCGCCGTCGGCGGATGTTGTGCTTCCTGACGTCAGCACAATGGACTGGTATTGGCTTGTCCGAAGATCGCCTCAGTCGCTCGCCAGACCCACAAGCGTCTCGCTGATACTCCATAGCTGCCGATTGGCCTCCGGATCGAGCGCTTGAGCGGGGGCCTTGATCGGATTTCGGTCACCGAGGTACTGCCCCGTCACCCCGTCCAGCTCGGGCGAGGTGGCGGCATAGAGCACGCGCTTCGCCGCCTGCTCCGGAGTCGGAATCGCCCAACCCAGCAGCAAATCGACCGCCTTCCAGAAAACCCCTTGCGCGCCGTCGGTTCCGCCGAGGTTGGATCGAAAGACGCCGGGGAAGACGCAGTTCACGGCCACGCCCGTGCCTTCGAGCCGGCGCGCCAGCTCGAAGGTGAAATGCAGGTTGCCGAGCTTGGACTGGCCGTAGGCCTGCATCATCCGATAGCGGCGACGGGTCCAGTCGAGATCCTCGAAGTCCATCGCGGTGTTCATGCGGGTCCCGACGTTCAGGATACGGGCGGGTGCGCTGGCCTTGATCAGGTCCAGCAACAGCGCGGTCAGCAGGAAGGGACCCAGATGGTTCACGGCGAGCGAGCGCTCGATGCCCTCGGGGCTCGTCCGGCGGGTCGCATAGGCGGTTCCGGCATTGTTGACGAGGACATCGAGGCGGTCGAATCGCTCGATGATCTCAGCGGCCGCCCGGCGGACCTCCTGCTGACTGCCGAGATCCGCAACGAACAGATGGACGTCTTGGTGACCGCAGGCGGCGACGATTTCGTTTCGGGCGGCGTCGCCGCGCTTGCGATCGCGCACGAGCATCCCGACCCGAGCACCGTCCCTTGCAAGAGCGAGTGCGACCGCCTTCCCCAAACCCGAGTTGGCGCCCGTCACGAGAACAGTCTTGCGTGTCGTCTCTGTCATCGGCTGTGCTCTGGCCTTGGTGCTATTCGGAGTAGCCGCCCCGACCGGAGCCCCGCGCGGCGCGTGCGAAATAGCTGACACGGCCCATCGGGACGACGGTCACACCACCGGCGGTGACGTGAAACCGCTGCTGGTCCTTGGCCGGGTCGAAGCCGATCTCGTCCCCGGCCTCGATGACGTTGTGGCGGTCGACGATGACCTTGCGCAAGCGAGCGCCGCGACAGACTCGGACATAGTCCATGATGATGCAGTCTTCGAGGACCACATCCCCCTCGATCACGGCCTCGCGGCGGATGATCGAGTTGGTGAGGCGTGCGCCCTCATGGATCATGGTTGCCGCACCGAGGAGGGTGTTGCGGAGCTCACCGCCCAGCACCCGCGCGACCGGTCCCTGATAGCCACTCGAGAACACGGGCCACTCTGGGTTGAACATGTCGAAGGCGGGCTCGGCGCCCAGGACATCCTTGTGGGCATCGAAATAGGCGTCGATGGTGCCGACGTCGCGCCAGTAGACGGGTATCTCGTAGGCATGGGTCCCCGGAATCTCGTTCGTCGCGAAATCGTACGCGAACAAGCGATGGGTATTGAGCAGCCGCGGCAGCACGTGTTGCCCGAAATCCGATTCACCGGCCGCTTCGCTTTCCTTCAGCGCCTTCATCAGGACCTCGGCGTCGAAGATGTAGTTGCCCATCGAGGCAAAGGCCATGCTTGGGTCTCCCGGCAAGGGTGTCGGGTTGGCCGGCTTTTCCTCGAAGGCGTTGATCCGACCCTCTTCATCGGCCGCGATCACGCCGAAGCTCGAGGCATCGGGGATGGGCACGGGCAGGGCGGCGATGGTGACGTCGGCATTGCGCGCCTTGTGGAAGTCGACCATCTGGCGGATGTCCATCCGATAGATGTGATCCGCCCCGAACACGGCGACCAGGTCGGGCCGGTGCTCCTCGATCAAGGCGATGTTCTGGTTGACCGCGTCCGCCGTGCCCTGGAACCAGTGCGTGCCCGACATCATCTGAGGCGGCACCACGGTGACGAACTGACTCTGCAGCAGCGGGGAGATCGTCCATGCCTTCCGCACATGCTCGATCAGCGACTGCGACTTGTACTGCACCAACAGATAGATGGTCTGGATCTGTGAGTTGACCAGATTGCTCAGCACGAAGTCGACGATACGATAGCGGGCGCCGAAGGGGACGGACGGTTTGGAGCGTGACGAGGTCAGTGGCTGGAGTCGCGAGCCTTGGCCACCGGCCATGACGAAAGCGATGATTCGATCGGTCTTCATGGTTCCTCCGCGTGCCCCGACTGTGGGAGCGCTCATTGTGACTACAGGTCCCCGATGGCAATGATAAACCGGTCCATCGGAGGTTTCCCGACTATCGGAGCCTGAGTTGATCTCGGCCCATGAGACGCGTCGGACTGTGCTATCGAGCGCTGACCCTCGATACCCGGCGCACATGGATTCATGACGAGCGCACCTGGGGTTTTCGCCGCATTGCACGCCCCGCGCACGCCGGGACGGGGTTGCGACTCATCGCCGTCGTGACTCTACAAATCGTCTGCGCGCCTTAAGTCCTGACGCACGCGGGACGCGCCCCGGCAATTCCAAATTTGACTCCTCGGCGGCCAGCAAAACCCCCGGACCGCCGACTTTAGTCGGCGAGAATCCCCGAGCACGGGGCAGGACCCGTCACTTGCGGAGCACTCGCGACTCGCGCCGACTAAAGTCGGCGGTCCCGGGCTACGGGCCTCCTGCCCGGTGACCGAGGTGCGCGGCAAATTTGGAACTGCTGGACGCACCCTGCTGACCGAAAAACCGACGCGCGCTCGGTATACAATGTCCCAGCTCGATGCCCTGAGGAGTTTTGCACCATGAGTCACCCGAGAAAAAAGGTCCCGGGACGACCGGTCATTCTGATCATCCTGGACGGTTTCGGATTGAACCCGGCGAAGGCCAACAATGCGGTCGTCATTGCCGACACACCGAACCTGGATCGCTATTTCTCGAGCGAGCCGCACACCGCACTGCAGGCGTCCGGTCTCGCCGTCGGGTTGCCCGACGGGCAGATGGGCAACTCAGAGGTCGGCCATATGTGTATCGGCTCCGGCTGCGTGGTCCTCCAGGACCTGGTGCTGATCGACCGCGCGATCGAGGACCGCAGCTTCTTCGAGAATCATGCACTCGTGAACGCCGCGCGCGCAGCGGCCGAGCAGGGTCGGCCGATCCATCTGATGGGGCTGGTGTCGGACGGCGGTGTGCACAGTCATGTTCGCCATCTGGCCGCGCTCATCAAGCTCTGCAAGCGCCAGGGCGCGCGCCCTCTCGTGCATATCTTCACCGACGGTCGGGATACCCCGCCACGCTCGGCAATGAACTACATGAAGTGTCTGGACGAGGCGCTGGAGACCTCCGGCGGGCGGATCGCGACCGTCAGCGGCCGCTACTATGCGATGGACCGGGACAACCGCTGGGACCGGACCGAGATGGCCTGGCGCGCCATGGTGGACTGCGAGGGCCGCCAGGCCGAGACTGTCCGGGGTGCCATCGAGGCCGCCTATGCCGCCGGTGAGGACGACGAGTTCATCCGCCCGACCGTCATCGCCGGCGCCGAGCCGATTCGAGACGGTGATCAGGTCATCCACATCAATTTCCGCAAGGACCGGCCAAGACAACTGGTCTCGGCCTTCTACCAGCCGGATTTCGACAAGTTCGATCGGCGCGGCGTGACCCAGGTCAAGGTCACCGGCATGATGGAGTACGACCCCTGGTTCGGGCTGCCCTTCGCCTTCGATCACGACACCCCCAAGACCACCCTGGGCCAGATCCTGAGCAATGACGGCATCCCGCAGTTCCATTGCGCTGAGACCGAGAAGTACGCCCACGTCACCTTCTTTTTCAACGGTGGTCGCGGCGACCCCTTCCCGGGGGAGGAGCGGGCGCTCATTCCCTCGCCCAAGGTGGCGACCTATGACCTTCAGCCCGAGATGAGCGCACCCGAGGTGGCGGACACCATCATCGAGGCGCTGCGCGGCGGGGCCTTCCCCTTCATCGTGGTCAACTTCGCCAATGGCGACATGGTCGGGCACACCGCGGTCCGCGAGGCCGTGATCGCGGCCGTCGAGACCCTGGATCGCGAGGTCGGCCGGGTGCTGGACACGGCTGTGGAATGCGGTTACTCGGTCATCCTGACCGCGGATCACGGCAACTGCGACGAGATGGTCGATCCGGTCACGGGCGAGCCACATACCCAGCACACCGTCTATCCCGTGCCCTGTCTCATCATCGACGAGGTGCCGTGGCGTTTGGCGGTCGGGGGCGGGATCAAGGACATCGCGCCGACCGTCCTGCATCTGATGGGGATCCCGATCCCGGAGCAGATGGACGGACACTCGCTCCTCCTCGGACCGGCGATAGTCTAAACGATGCAAGTCTATCTCGATCTGCTGCGCGACGTCATCGACACGGGCATCGACAAGTCGGACCGCACCGGCGTGGGGACCCGCTCGGTCTTCGGCCGCCAGGTGCGGTTCGATCTGAGCCTCGGCTTCCCCCTGCTCACCACCAAGCGGGTCCACACCAAGAGCCTGATCCATGAGCTCCTCTGGTTCCTGTCCGGTTCAACGGACAACCAGTGGCTCCGCGATCGGGGTGTGACCATCTGGGACGAGTGGGCGACCGAGGATGGCGACCTCGGCCCCATCTACGGCGCTCAGTGGCGCAGTTGGGCCTGCCCGGACGGCCGGGTGATCGATCAGCTCGCCGACCTGATCGCGACCATTCGGACCCGTCCGGATTCACGCCGTCTGCTGGTCTCCGCCTGGAATCCGGCTGATCTGCCGGACGAGACACTGAGCCCGCAAGACAATGCCCGAGTCGGGCGCATGTCGCTTGCACCCTGCCATTGTCTCTTCCAGTTCTATGTCGCCGAGGGGCGTCTCTCCTGCCAGCTCTATCAGCGCAGCGCCGACCTCTTTCTCGGGGTGCCCTTCAACATCGCGAGCTATGCCCTGCTCACGCACCTGATCGCCCAGCAGTGTGATCTGGAGGTCGGCGAATTCGTCCACACCTTCGGCGATCTGCACCTGTATCGCAATCACCTCACCGACGAGATCGTCTTCGAGCAGCTCCGTCGTGAGCCGCGACCGCTGCCCAGGTTACGTCTGCTGCGCCGGCCACCGACCCTGTTCGACTATCGTTTCGAGGACATCGAGATCCTCGAATACGATCCCTATCCGGGCATTCGTGCACCGATCGCGGTCTGATGCTGAATCGCGTTCGAAGTGATCCGCCCCGTTTCGAGGTCGGATCGGCCTTGCAGCCTGTTCATGGTCGTTGCGCGACGCGATTCAGACGTTTTGAAGACTGGATGCCTTCGGGCATCGACATTTTTCGAAATCGCCGTTGGGGTCTTTTTTCTTTCAGTGTTGCGTGGCGTTGCCAACGCTCACGATATTTCCAGGCGAGGAGTTGCCCCTAATGGATCCAATCATTCAAGTCCTGCTCGAATACGGACTTTTCCTGGCCAAGACCATCACGATCCTGCTCGGAATCGCCGCACTCTTGATCCTGGCCATGCGCCTGCGGCCTGAGGGGCACGGTGATTCCGAGCAGCTGGAGATCACCGACCTCAATCACCGCTACCGCGAGCTGACCTATGCCCTGAAAGAGTTTTCGCTCTCGAAGAAGGCATTCAAGGCGTATCTCAAGGCCGAGCACAAGGAGGAGAAGGCTCGTGAGAAGACCGGCAGTGCCGATCGCAAACGCCTTTTCGTGATCGAGTTCAATGGCGACATCCGTGCCAGCGAGGTCGGCGCGCTGCGGGTCCTGGTCACGACCCTCTTGATGGAGGCCAAAGAGGGCGATCAGGTCCTGGTGCGACTGGACAACTCAGGCGGTCTGGTCAGCGAGCACGGGCTGGCCGCGTCACAACTGGCGCGGATCCGCGCCAAAGGGATCCCGCTCACAGTTGCCGTCGACAAGGTCGCCGCAAGCGGCGGCTATCTGATGGCCTGCGTGGCCGAACGCATCATCGCCGCACCCTTCGCCGTCGTCGGCTCCATCGGTGTCCTGGCCGAGCTACCAAATTTCCATCGGCTACTGGAGCGCTACGGCGTGGACTTCGAGCTCCACACCGCCGGCGAATACAAGCGCACCCTGACCATCTTCGGCGAGAACACCGACGCGGGCCGCCAGAAGCTGCGCGAGCAGCTGGAAGAGACCCACGCGCTCTTCAAATCCTTCGTCTCCACCTACCGTCCGACCCTCGATCTCGACCGCGTCGCCACCGGCGAGTACTGGCACGGGCAGCGCGCCGTCGAGCTCGGGCTCGTGGACGCCATCCAGACCAGCGACGACTTCCTACTTGACGCGATCGAGCACATGGACCTCCTCAAGCTCAAATACAGTGCCCGTAAGAAACCTATCGAGCGGCTACTCTCGAGCATCCAGAGCAGCCTGGATCGCGCCCTCGCCAGCTGGCGCCGCTGAAGCCGGGGTCATGCCGCCAGCAGGTCGGCATCCCAAGCACGTCCCCGGTAGGTCGGCATCCCCATGCACCCCCGTAGGTCGGCATCCCCATGCCGACCCGGGCGCCCGCAGGGCGCCCGAATGCGATCGCCGGCGTTTGATCGGGCTTTGGTGCCGCCCGCGCGGCCCCGGTCACCACCTTGTCAACGCCCCGGCCGAGCAATACATTCCTCGTATGCACCGCCCCATCGATCCCACGTCTTGTGTGGCGACTGAAGTCGCCCCTACAAGGCCCTGTTCGGGTCCGACGACCATCGCGACCTGCTGATCCACTTTCTCAACGCGCTGCTCGTGGAGGATCTCGCCGCCCCGATCACGGACGTCGACATCCGCAACCCCTACAACGAGCGCGAGACCCTCGACGACAAGCTCACCGTCGTCGACGTGAAAGCCCGCGACGCGGCCCGGCGCATCTTTCAGATCGAGATCCAGCTCCTCGTCTTTGCCAACCTCGCCCCGCGCATCCTCTACGCCTGGGCGGATCTGTTCAGTCAACAACTGCAACGCCGCGACGACTATCGTGTGCTGCAGCCGGTCTATGCCATCTGGATCCTCGACGGGGCGCTGTTTCGGGATCGGCTCGAGTACGGCCATCGCTACCGGTGGCGTGACGACCGCGGTCGATTTCTTGTCGATCACGGGACCATCCGCGTCTATGAAACGAGTAAATTCGCTGTCGAGCCGGTCGAAACTGATGCCGAACGCCGGCTAAAATTCCTCAAGGACGGAGAGACCCTGGATCCGACCCGGCTCCCCGTCTGGATGCAGCCCCCCATCATGAGGTCCGCGATGAGCACCTTGAACGCCTTTTCGGAGAAGGAGCGCGACTACCATCGGTATCAGTCGCGCCAGGAGGCGCTGCGCGTGCAACGCGCCGTCGCCTACGAGCTCGAAGAGCGGCGCGCGGCCGAGCAGGCCGAGCGCCGAGCCAAGGAGGCCGCGCTCCAAACGGCGGAGGCCGAACGCCAAGCCAAGGAGGCCGAACGCCACGCTAAGGAGGCCGAGCGCCAAGCCAAGGAAGCCGCACTCCAAGACAAAGAGGCCGCACTCCAAGACAAGGAGGCCGCGCTCGCCGAGATCGCCCGCTCAAAGCACTGCTGGACCAGCAGACGAGGCGATGACGCGGCGCTGCAGCATAAGCGCGCCGCCCGTCGCACGGAAACCCCTCAAGGCGCGGGTCCTTCCTTTTGCCTTTCCTGAGCCATCGTTCTGGTCATGCCGAGACCGCTGCGACTCGAGTTTACCGGTGCGCTTGACCACGTCACCTCGTGGGGTGACGGACGGGAGGACATCGTGCAGGACTTCGGCGGGTATTTCGGCCTGCAGGACTCGCGCATCAGCAAGATCATCCGCCATGCCTCCGGGCGTACCGGCGAGGCATAGGTCAAGACCTGGGTGACCTGGCAATGGTTGCCCGCTGTGAGAGAGCCGCGCAAGCGGGAAGCTCTCCTGAGTAGGGCTTAGTCAGCCGCTCGGAAATGTACTGATCGAAAGGCATGAGCCGGACGGCCAGAGACATGAGTGACACGAGGTGAAGGGTGATGCCCTGAATCCGACACAGAGCCCCAAAAAGAAACGATTTTGGGTGAGAGCCGATCCTGTCAGGTCGGGCGCAGGCCATGCGGAAGGTGCGTTATCGACGAGCATCTACCGTCCCCCTGGGGTCTCAGACGGCATCGAGTGTCACAACGGCGGCAATGAACCAGGCGAGCGACGATCAAGGGCTCTTGGAGAAACGCGCAATGCAGTACCCGAGTATGAGTGCCAATGTCACAAGAGGTGCTCAAATGGCCACGTCGCGAGTGATGAGGGCCGGTATGCCGCAACGGTTAGCGATGAAGAGGAGTCATGCCCTCCGAGCGAAGGTCCTCACGGTGGGTTGAGCGTCGAGGCGGAAACATGGTCACGATACAAGGCGTGAAGAAACAGTGAGCACAGAGTCGAGACGTATAGGCGAGAAGTTGCGCAATGAGCCACGGCTGGTCTTCATCAGCCTTCATCATCATGTCTGCGATGTGGATCACCTGCGCGCCTGCTTCGAAGCACTGCCCGCGGATCGGGCAGTGGGGATTGATGGCATCACGAAGGAGCGCTACGGAGCGAACCTGGAGGAGAATCTCGAGGCGCTCTCGAGCAGGCTGAGGAACATGGGCTACCGGCCGCAACCGAAGCGGCGCACCTATATTCCCAAGCCGGGAAGCGAGAAAGGGCGACCGCTGGCCATCAGCTGTTTTGAAGACAAGCTGGTGGAGCTGGCGATCAAACGGGTTCTGGAGCCCATCTACGAGGTGCAGTTCGAGGACAGCAGCTACGGCTATCGGCCGGGGCGCAGCCAGCACCAATGCCGGGACGATCTCGGGCGGACCATCCAGCAATGCCGGGTCAATTATGTTGTCGAGGCCGACATTCGCAGCTTCTTCAACGAAGTCGACCACGGGTGGATGCTGAAATTTCTAAGCCACCGGATCGGCGACCCGCGGATCATCCGCCTCATCGCCCGCCTGCTCAAGGGCGGCATCCTGGAGGACGGGCTGGTACAGGCCGGCGAGGAGGGGACGCCGCAAGGCTCGATCCTCTCGCCGCTGCTGTCGAACATTTATCTGCACCACGTGCTGGATCTCTGGTTCAGCCATCGGGTACGGCCGCAATGTCGCGGCGAGGCGTATGACTTCCGCTTCGCCGATGATGTTGTCGCCGGCTGCCGGAACCGGCAGGACGCGGAACACGTCCAAACGGCCCTCGGCGAGCGGCTGAAGACATTCCGGCTGCGGCTGGCCGAAGAGAAGACCCGGTGTCTGGCGTTCGGGCGCTTTGCCCGGGACAACGCACGGGCGCGGGGCGAGAAGCCCGAGGAGTTTACCTTCCTCGGCTTCACCCACTATTGCGGCAAAAGCAAAAAGGGCTACTTCAAGGTCAAGCGCCGCACCAGCCGCAAGAAGTTCGGGGCCAGCCTGCGGGCGTTCAATGATTGGGCGCGACGCCTCAGGCACAAACAGACCAAGGGCGAGATGCTCATCCGCGCCAAGGCGCGGATGAGCTATTGTCAAATCTGGTGTATGACCATGGGTCCAGAGTTTTTTCAGGCGGCCTCCCGTTGCTCCTCTTGGGTCTCCGGTGGGTCGTCGGACACCGGAATCCCGTCTTCGTAGCGTGCTCCACCGAGCAGCTCGGCCACTTTCTCGGGGGCGCGGATGCGCCGCCAGGTCTTGGCGGCCTCTTCGCTCATCTTGAAGGCCAGACCGAGGAAGGTTGCGCGGCTGACGCAGTTCTTGGTCCGGCTGGTGCGATGGCGCACGGTGGCGAAGGTCGACTCGATCGGGTTGGTGGTGCGTAGGTGCGCCCAGTGCTCGGCCGGGAAGGCGAAGAAGGCGAGCAGGGCCGCGCGATCCTTCTCGAGCTTCTCGGTCGCCTTGGGGTATTTGGCCCCATAGCGGTTGATGAAGCGCTTGAAGGCGTGCGTGGCCTGCTTGCGGGTCGGCGCCATCCAGATCGCCTGCAGATCCGCCTTCGCCTTGCCTTGCAACGACTTGGGCAGGGCGTTGAGCACGTTGCCCATCTTGTGGAACCAGCAGCGCTGATGCACGGTCTCGGGGTAGACCTGATCGAGCGCACCCCAAAACCCCAGTGCGCCGTCGCCGACGGCCAGGCGCGGACCGGTCTGCAGACCACGTTCCTTGAGGTCGCGCAGCACGTCGCTGATGGCGACCCACTCCTTGGTGCCGTCGGGCCTCACCCCGATGATCACCAGCAGGCAGAGCTTGGGATCGTCGCTCTCGCGCAGCGTGGTGTCGATCCCGTCGACCCACCAATAGGCGTACTGCTTGTCGTCGAGGCTGCGCCCCGCCCAGCCGGTGTACTCCTCCGCCCACGCGGCCTTGAGCCGGCCCAGAGCCGCCGCGGAGAGTCCCTTGGCGTCCTCGCCCACCAGCACCTCCAGCGCCTCGCCGAGATCCCCGCTGGAGATCCCCTTCAGATAGAGCCACGGCAACGCCGCGGCGACCCGGGCACTGCGGCGCACGTACGGCGGGGCCAACGCCGAGTTGAACTTCACGCCGGACCCGGAGCGATCGCGCACCTTGGGCACCTGTATCTCGACCGGCCCCACCGCAGTGAGGATCTCGCGCGCCGGCAGATGGCCGTTGCGCACGACCGCCCGGCGTCCGTCCATCAGCGACACTCCGGCAAACTCCTCGAGCAGTTGCTCCACCTCCGCCTCGAGGGCTCGCTGCAGGATCTCGCGCGCCCCGCGGCGCACCAGCTCTTCCAGCGGCAGGCCCAGCTCGGCCAGCACCTCGCCCCGATCCCCTCTTGCACTGCGGGCCCCCGTACTCGTATCGTCGCTCATGGCGCACCTCTATCGTTGCTGCTTTGGGTCTCGACAACCACATTGTCAGCAACGGTGCGCCGCCTGCTCAAGCTCGATCAGTCCCCGCTCATACACCAGAATCGAGCATAGCTCATGACTTTATGATATAACACTTAGTGTGATATCGAACCGGAGCACAAGGGCACGTGAGGATCTTCAAGAACGCTTGGTTCGAGCGCTTCGCGCGCAAGCAGAAGATCCGGGACGGGATGTTACGCGAAGCCGTCCTTCGCGCGGAGCAGGGTCTAATCGATGCCGATCTCGGCAGCGGGGTCATTAAACAGCGTGTGGCGCGCCCCGGGCAAGGTCGCTCTGGAGGCTACCGGACCCTGATCTTGTAACGCCGGAGGCATCGTGCCTTTTTCGTCTATGGATTCGCCAAGAACCAACAGGCCAACATCAGCGACGAGGAAGAAGCAGCTTTCAAGAAGGCCGCACGGCACGTCCTCGAGCTGACCGACGAGCAACTCTCTGCGCTGATCCAGAACGGGCAATTCTCGGAGGTTAAACACGATGGCGAAACAGTATCGTAGCGACGCGATGGCCTCGATCCACGAAACCATGGAAGCCCTCCATGAGGTGGGCGCCATCGGCAAGCAGACCATGCGCGAGTTCGATGACGTTTGCCTGACGCCGGTCGAACCCCTCTCTCCCGAGGCCATCCGCGCCCTGCGCGAGCGCGAGCATCTTTCTCAGCCGGTCTTTGCCCGTTACCTCAATGTCAGCAAGAACTTGGTCTCGGACTGGGAGCGAGGGGTCAAGCGTCCCGGCGGACCAGCGCTTCGGCTCCTGACCGTCATCGAGAAGAAGGGGATTCAGGCAATCGCGTGAACGCTCGGTCCCGAGTCGAAAGGAAGTTCGCGGCAGTGATCCCTCGCTATTCAGCTCGAAGAAACGAACGGCAGGCATGGACTGGATTTTGGCGGTTAGGGCAACAGCAGGGGGCTAGTGTCAAGATCGGCCGCGGACTGCGTCCGCTGGATTGGTCATTGCGGCCGCTCATCGGTGCCGGCTGAGCGTCCGGAGTTGGCCGCGACGCCATAAAGAGGGCCGTCCACGAGCGACCGCAATGCGTCCGAAGCTGTCGCCCAGGACGAGGCGCTGAGGGGCAGGTCCGGGTCGTGACTTGTCACTGGTTGAAGCGCCAGGGACTTTCCGTTTCCAGGATGGAGCCGTCACTGCCTTGCTATCGATAGGTGACGACTCCTGGGCCGGTTGCTGCCGTTAGGATCGCCCGAACCAGCCCAAGACCGTCTCGCCCGCAGGCACCCCGCAACAGCGGTGGACGAATCCGGCTGGGTCGGCGCGGATTATTCTGAGAAATTCCGGTTGAATAGAGTAAGCGACAACACCCGGGCGCCCGAATGCGATGGCCAGCGTTCGATCGAGCGTTGCCGCCCGACGCCGGCGCGGTCAATGGTCGTCGAACACGTCGTCAAGGGCGTCGGCGTCGAGGAGACGCTCCCCCCAACGCTCCAATTGGTCGGTGGTGGCTTGGTTGAGACGGTCTTGGATCTCGGCCGACAGCGGGCCGAAACGCTTGGTGAGTAAGCGGGCCAAGAGTTCCGCTTGGCCCTCGACACGGCCCTCCGCACGGCCTTCCTGCTGTCCGCGCTGAATCGCCAGACGCTCGACACTGGTCACATAGGCCATCTTGCGCTCTCCTTCAATCGTTTGAATCTCGTTCCACAGTGCTTGCTCGAGAGGATCCGGCAGCCGCATCATCCAGTCGATGACGGCGAACAGATCCAGGATCCGCTGGCGGGCCCAGCCGTGCCGGTAGAGCCATCGCACCAGACGGCGCTTGAAGCCATAGCGCGCCTGCGGATCATGCCGCGTCCGCGCCGTGTAGAGATGCGCGGCGGTGATCAGGGCGAAGGGATTCGCATCCGCTTCCAACGCCTCGAGTCGATCGGCAAAGTCCAGCAGTTTGACCACCGGAAAGCGAAACCGATGCGTGCAGTCGAGCTGCTCCAGATCGAATCCGTCCGGCTTCCAGCCGGCGTTTTCATCCGCCAAGACCGCCAGGCTCGCAATCGCCTGGGTGTAGCGATCGTACAACCGATAATTGTAGATGAACATCCGCTGCGCAAAGTCGGACGCCTGCTGCCCCTGGATCTCGAGATGGAGGTAGACCCATTGCGCGGTGCCGTCGTGGAGGGTGACCCGCACAGGGCATCGGCCATGCGCTTGCCCAGCTCCGCATCGCGCACGATCTTGCGCAGCTCGGTGTTCAGAAAGACATGCTCGCAGGTCCAGTCGATGCGGGCATGGGCCTCGGGGAAGTAGAAGGCCATCAGCTCCGGGAAGGCGTGCTCGAGCATCGTCTTCCAGGGGTTGTCGAAATCGTCGTTCTCCTCGGCAGCGCTCATCGGTCCTCCGGATGCGGGACGTGGGGTCGACCGAAGAATACACGAAACGAAAGTTTTGCGTGCGTGCCGAGGGGGCAGCGGGCTCAGGTCTTGTTATCCAGCAGCTAAAGTCCCGCCGAGGGCACGGGGGAGGGCGGGGTCGGCTAGATGCTTATCAAGTCTCCGATGTGGCACCCAACAACCGTCGCCGACGAAGAGGCCGAAGGTCGGCATCCCCATGCCGACACGGGTGCTGACCCCGATCAATGGCACGACCTCTTTTCTCGCACCCAAGCACGCTTGTGTCGGTCGGGAAGCGCAACATTGGTACCGCCAACGCGCCCGCGGTTCTCGTTGAAAGGTCGCGGATTCACTCCGATCCGCGCCAGTCACCCTTCTGGATCAAGGCGGTGGAGCTGCTCCGTTGGGAGTAGACACCCCGCCCCTGCCGGGCCGCGGATTCACAGATCGCTGGGTTGGTGCCGTGTCGGCATCATCCAACCCCGGGTTGGCTTGATGGCACGGGCGTCTCGGTCACAATCGTTGCTCCCTGACGGATGTTGGGGGGGACCTGCGGGCGACCAATCAGATCTGGAGGACGAAGAGATCGACCGCATCCTCCGCGCCCCGCTCGACATGCCGCACCGCTACAAACGCGGTGCCTTGCTTCCCTGGGTCTAGAAGCTTTTTTCACCCAGCGCTTGATGCAACAACGCCAGGCAAGTGCGCACACCACCAGCTCCGATCGCGACACCTTCGGCCAGTGGCTTAAGTTCACCCAGCAGCGGCTGCATAAGGCGCCCTCGCAGCTGATGTTCGAGGAGCTCGACGCCCCTTTGTTCGGGGCCTTCCTGTGCACGGCGGCCGTTTCCATCGACTTCGCATTGCTCGCCGCGTCGCCGGATATGGTCGGACTCCCCGGACGGCTTTGGAGTTGGCTCGAGGAGGCCGCTCACGGCCGCGCGTCGATCCGGGATCTCCGGTCCTGTATTCGCCGCGAATGGGGGGTTACCGATGGTGTTTCGAATCTCCTGATTTACGAGGATCGCGTCGAGCTCGCGAAGGATGCGCACTGGGTGGGATCGCATGCATCAGTTGCTTGGTGACCAGGAGGCGATCTACAAGAAATATGCGCTGAGGATGCCGGAGATGCGAAACTGAGTCCGCTGGGAGCTATAAGTCCACCCGGCGGGGGTTAGCCACAGCTTGAGTGGACGTGGCTGGCCTGCTCAAATTGCCATCCGGCATCTCGGCTCGATTGGTGCCGGGATGGCTCGCCTTTCGCCTGGTGTCGACCAGCACAGATCAAGGAAGGATCCGCATGCCCAGCCTGAACCGCATCATCCTGATCAACACCCACCTCCACGGCGTGGTCGAGCTCCTCCTGAACGACCATACCAACATCTGCGGCACCAATGCCTCCGGCAAGACGACCCTGCAGCGGCTGGTGCCGGTGTTCTTCGGCGAGTATCCGAGCCGTGTCGTGCCCGCCACCCGCGACAGTTTCCAGCGTTGGTACCTGCCCACCGAGCAGAGCTTCATCATCTACGAATACCTGAGCCTGGACGGCGAGCCCTGTCAGGCCGTGCTGGCCGCCGCCGCGGACGGCAAGGGCGTCGCCTATCGTCTGATCCACAAAGCGTTCGACCTAGGTGACTACACCCGTGCCCGCCCCGGCGACACCTTGATCTGTCTCGGCATGGCCGAGTTGGGCCGGCAACTCAAGCAGGCCGGCGTCACCGTCAGCGGGTTGCTCAATACTCGCGAGTACCGCGCCATCCTGCAGAACGATCGCGGCCAGCTCGCCGCGCGCGGCAACAGCGGCGAGCTGCGCGCGCTGGCACGGCAGTTCTCGCTCTGTGATACGGGGCATTCGCTGCGTCATATCGAAAAGCTCGCCCAGGCCGTTCACTCGCGGGAAGGCAAGATGGAGACCGTGCGCTCCATGATTGCCGCCATTCTCGAGGAAGACGGCGTGAATCCGCCGACCTCGCAGCTCAAGTCCCAGCAGGTGGAGGCATGGATTCGCGAGAGCCAGCTCATGCAGGGTTTCGACGCGCTGCGTCCCGACTTCGAGAAATTGGAGCGCGAATACCAGGATCTGCTGGACTGCGAGCGGCGCCTCGGCGGACTGCTGCGGGGCTACCGGATCGACGAGCCCCGGCTGCAGCAGACCCGGGACGAGAGCAGCGCGGCTATCGAGCAGGCGGGTTTCGCCCTGAAGCAGCTGGAAGACGATTGGAACAAGCGCCGTGATGCGCTCAACCAGGACCGCTCCGCCGCGCGCGGCGAGGTGAGCCGTGCCGAAGACGAGCTGAAACAGATCGAGCAACAGTATCAGGTCTTTCTGGACAAGGATATCGAGCAGGCGCGAGCTGATCTGGACAAGATCGCGGTCTGGCGCGACACGTTGGATGACCTGCGCGCTCGCTATCGTCTGCTCACCGAGCAGCATCAGGATGTGAAGCAGGCGTATCTGGAGCGCTGCGAAGCGATCAAGGAGCAGCGCGAGCGTCGGCTGGACCAACTGCGCACACGGCAGACCGACCTCGATAAGAAGCGCACCGGCCGGATGGAGCAGCGCAACAGCGAGCTCGACGCCTTGAAGCAGCGCCAGCAGCAAGAGCGCGAGAGCGGGATCGAGACCTTCCGCGAGCAAGAGGGTCGGTACAAGGTCGAACGCGAGCGTCTGGATGTCTGGATCCAGAGCGCCGGATTCACCGAGGATGAAAACCGTTCACTGGCGATCCTCGATCAGCGTTTGGAGCAGGCCGAGGCAGAGGTCGAGGCAGCCGATGCCCGTGTTCGCGAGCTGGAGGGCCGCGAGCAGGTCATACGCCGGCAGCGCGAGGACGCGGCTGCCGCCCTGCGCGAGGCCGGTCAGCGGGTCGGCCAACGTCAAGCGCAGCGCGAGGATGTTCAGCGTCTGCTCTATCCCGGTCGGCACAGCCTGCTGGAGTTCCTGCGCAGCGAGCAGCCGGGCTGGGAGGCGCATCTCGGTAAGGTGATCGAGCCGACCCTATTGCAGCGTGCCGACCTCAAACCGGCGCTGATCGATCCGACCCAGGAGGCGCTCTTCGGCCTGCGCTTGGATCTTTCGGCCATCGATCCGCCCGAGCATGTCGCCTCCGAGCCGCTTCTGCGCCAGCGCCTGCAGCTCGCCGAGGATGAGCTCACGAACGCGGAGAACCGAAAACAGGCCGCCGAGAAGGTGCTGAGCGAGCTCACCGTCGCCTTGGAGGAGCAGCATCGCGCGCTGACCCTGGCCGGCGTCAAGCAGCGCGGCCAGCGAGACGATCTGCGTCGGCTCAGGGAAGAGCGGCGCGCCCGCAAGGAACAGCTCGACGCGGCGCTGCGGGAACGCAAGGGCGCGGCGCGCAAAGACCTGGCCGAGCTGGATGCACGGGTACGGCAGTTGGCGGGCGAGCACCGACAGTGGCTGGAAGATCTCCAGGCCAGACACGGCCTAGCACACTTGGAGCTCAAGGCACACTGGCAGGAGGTCATCGGGCGGCTGGATCTCGAGCTGGCGCAGGTGCGCGATTCAATCGAGGAGAGCTCGCGCACCGCCAAGACGGAGTTGGACGCCTGTACCGCCTGGTTCAACGGCGAGCTCAAGTCGCGCGGCGTGGATGATCAAGAGATCATCGGATTGAGGCAACAGATCGACGCCCTGGATGAGCAGATCCAGAGCGCGGAACGGCGCCGCGCCGAGGTGCGAGACTACGATGACTGGTTCCAGCTCAGTTGGGTGACACGCAAACCGAAGCTCCAAGACGAGCTTCAGAGAAGCCAAGTTCGCGCCGACGCACTCGATCGAGAGCTCACGTCCGTCACCGGTGATTTCAAGCGCGAACGCAGTCAACTGACGGAGGGTTGCGAGGGCGCCAAGCTTAGCAAGGACGAGACCGAGGCGCACCTGGGCCGACTCAAGGGCCTGCTCGCCCGTCTCAACGCCCTGAAGCTACCCCGCGACGATGCGCCTCCGGAGGGCGAGCTCGACGAGCGTCTGCGTCTCGGCGACGAGCTGCTGTATCGCCGCGAGCGGGTCATGGACGCGGTCAAGGCGCACGTGGAGCGTTTCGACACCCTGATCGCCGGTCAGTCCGGCTCCAGCCTGGCCGAATTCTGGGAACGCGGCCGCGAGGAGAGCCTGCTGGTCGGCGAGCAGGGGATTCGCCGAATGGATCACCGCAAGCTGGTGCCGCACCTGGAGCAGCTGCTCACCGTGATGGTACCTCAGAGCCTGACCGCACTGCGCGAGCAGGGCCGCCTGTTCGGTCTCGACCTCAACAACTACTACGACGTCCTGGCCGATATCGATCGGCGTATCGCCGCGCAGAGCACGCGCATCACCCGCGAGGTCAGCGAGGATCTGTGCCTCGACGGCGTCTCGGACTCCGCGGTGCGGATCCGCTCGCGCATCGGCGAGCTGGAGTTCTGGCCGGACCTGCGGGCCTTCATCGCGGCCTTCCAGGCCTGGCGCGAGGACGACTTCAGCGGCCTTCCCGGCGAGGACTACATCGGCAGCCTGCGCCGGGCGCTGGACATCATCGGTCGCTCGGCCCTGAGCGGAGGCGTCGCCGGGCTGCTCGAGATCGAGCTACGCCTGCGCGAGGGCCACAGCGACCTGGTGATCCGCACCGACCGCCAGCTCAACGAATCCTCCAGCCACGGCATGGCCTACCTGATCCTGTGCAAGTTCCTGCTCGCCTTCACCCGGCTGCTGCGTGGCGGCGCGCCCGTCACCATCCATTGGCCGATCGACGAGCTGGGGACACTGCACCATCAGAACGTGAAGAAGATCTTCGACGCCTGCACCAGCAACAACATCCGCGTCCTCGGCGCCTTTCCCAACCCGGACTCCGAGGTCTTGGGGCTCTTCGCCAACCGCTATATCGTCGACAAACAGACCCGCCAACTCCAGATCGTCAAGCCGCGCGCGGATCCCATCGCGGCCAAGTTACGCGAACGCCTGACAACGGAGGTGCTTTAGATGTTGTCGACCAAGGGCCAGGTCATCGAGCGGCTGCTCGGTGGCACTTTCATCTGCCGCACCACCGACGAGGACGGCTGGCGCTTTTTGCGCATCCCGGCCAATCGCGAGCAGGTGGACGCCTATCTCGGGCAGCTCAACCGATTGGTGGCCACAATCGGCACCGGCCCGGACAGCGAGGTGTTCTTCTGCGGCTACCGTGCGTTGGGGGATGCCGAACGCAAGACCATCAGCGAGCAGTTTCGCGACATCTGCCAGGCCCTGACGCCGCTGGTCGAATGGCTGGTGCTGGTGCAGGACGCCGCCGGCCAGGACGCGCCCTTGACCGAGGGTATGCCGGTTCGCCTCAACGAGCTGCAGACCGTCATCGAGGACACGCCGGCCTTCCGCGAGCAGCTGAGCCACCTTTGCCGCCATCGGTTGTTCAACTCGAAAAGCGTCGACGTCGATGGCCAGATCAAGCAGATCTTCAAGCGGCTGTACGATCTGGGCTACCTGATCCGTCCCAACCCCGAGAAGCAGATCTATCTGGCCACCGGCAAGCTGGATTATCTCTACGAGGTCATCCGCTTCATCGACGACGCCGAGGGTCTGAACCTGGAGGGCCAGGCCGAGTCCGCCGTTCAGGGGCAGTTGCTGTGAGCGACCATCTCAAGCAGGCCGGACTGCGCTTTCTGCGCCGGCTCGCCCGCCATGCCGAGCCCATCATGGACGCCTATCTGTCCGGCTCGATCGCGGATCAGGCGCTCGAACCCGGCGTGCTCGAGGGCCTCCTCAAAGACGGCATCCTCTATCGCCCCGAGCCCGGCGCCGATCTGCACCTGCGTCGCGCGGTGCGGGCGCTACTCGAGGAGGCCCTGCGCGATGACCGCAACCGCCGGATCGATGCCAACACCGGCTCGGCACTCGCGACCTTCAAGACACTCGCCGACCACTACAAGGAGGCCCATCACCAGGGCGACTATGCCGCCGCCGAGGCCTATCTGGGCGATCTGAAGGAGCACGTCTATGCCTTCGGCGAGACCCTGAGCCACGGCATCCGGGTGCTCTGGAGCCGCATCAACAACGAGTTCGGGTATGTCGGCACGCTCGACGCCAAGATTCGCGAGAACGAGCTGGCACAGTCCCAGGTGAGCGAGCTGCTCGCGGGGTTGGAGCTGGTCAGCTTCGAGGCGCTCGCCGAGAGTGCCGGCGATCTGCGCGAGCTTCGTCATCTGCTGGTGACCAACCTGCAGCGCACCATCTGCAGCTGTGCCCAAGAGCTGAGCATCGTGCAGGGCCGGCTGCTGGACCTCCTGGGACGTTTCCGCGAGATCCGCGGACGCACTCGGCTGATCAAGGGTTGGCTGCTGCACCTGACCCAGCACCCGGAGTACCAGGTAGGTCCCCACGCCGCCGGCAGCGCCGTGCCGGCGCTGCTCAACCGTGCCGCACCCGCGTTGGCGCCGGCTAGCCTGAGTTTGCATGACCCGGCGCAGGAGGCCGAGCTGCTGACCCTGCTGGCGCAGGTCCGATCCCTGCACCCGCGCGAGTCAAGGGTTCAAGCCCTCGACGACGCACCGGCGCTGACGCTGACCGTGCCCGATGACTTCGAGGTGCGGAGCAGCGCGATCCGTGCCGCCGTGGACGCCTATTTCTGCGAGGTCATCGACAGCTGCGAGCCGCTCTCGGCACTGGATTATCGCGACCGCCAGTCACTGTCCGAGGACGCCGAGAGCTGGCTGTACCAGGTGCTCGGCGGCTACGAGGGCCTGCCCGAGGAGCAGAAGCGGCACTTCGAGCTCGAGACCATCGGCGAGGTCCATCCGCTCTACAGCGGCAACTTCATCATCCAGGACCTGCGTCTGTGGCTGGCCTGACCCGACGCCACATGCAGGCGGTCCATCGCCTGTTGCGCGAACGGCTCGACAAGGTGCCGCGATCGGCCGTCTGGGAGCAGATCCACAGAGTCTTCGAGATCGGAGAGCCGAGGGGCCGAGATCTGCATTTCAATGCCGAACAGCGCCAGCTTCTGCGTGAGCAGTGCCGGTCGGCGTGGGGCTTCGATCCGCTGGAGGGGGTTCCGCAAGGCAATCGGCGCGAGGTTGCGTCCAGCGCCATCGACGAGAAGATCGCCCGCGACCGGCCCGACGACCGCCATGTCTTGGTCAAGGGCCGACTGCCCGAACCCCTGCCGACGCTCGCATCCGACCTGAGCTTGCGCGCGCCCATCTCCAGGCTGAATCCTGATGCCATCGGTCAGGTCGTGGTCATCGAGAACCTCGACAGCTTCGACGACTGGTTCGCCTTCCGCGCGCCGGCCGAGCTGGCTGATGCGCTGGTGCTGTATCGCGGCCACCGGGGATTGGCCCGAGGCACCCGCAACCTGCTGGCCGTCCTGCCCGAACACATCCCAATCACGGTGTTTCCCGATTGGGATCCCGCCGGTCTAGTGATCGCCCAAACGCTGCCGCGGGCGAATGCCTTGCTGATCCCGACACTGACCGATGCCTTGCTGGCCAAAGGCAGCCGCGCGCATTTCGCCAGACAGTATCGAGCAGCCTCCCATCTGGATGGCGCCGATCTCGGTGGCTGGCGGCAGACCTGGAGCGACATGAAGACCGCGCAGGTCAGCCTCACGCAGCAGCATATGCTGGCATTTGACGTAGTGTTGAGGATGGTTCCCCGTTAAACCTAACGTCGATGAACTCAGCAGGCATCCGCTCGCTGAGGAGCGTCCATCTCCGGCGGCTCTGGCCGAAGCTCGATCTGAGATTGGGTGCCAACCACCGGCATCCTGAGGCTCATCCTCGTTTCCAGGTGTGAAAACGCGCCAGCCAGGCCAGCGCGGTTTGAGGCGCGTGCGCGCGTTTCCAGTTCCCGGCGGCATATTTGGCCGCCTCGCTCCAGGTCGGGTAGGGGTGGATGGTGCCGAGGATACGGTTGAGTCCGAGACCGTGCTTCATGGCCAGGGTGAGCTCGGCCAGCAGCTCACCGGCGTGCTCGCCCACGATGCAGGCGCCGAGGATGCGGTCCTTGCCGGGCGGGGTGAGCACCTTCACGAAGCCGTGGGCAGCGCTCTCCGTGATGGCGCGGTCGAGGTCGTCGAGGTCGTAGCGCGTGACCTCATAGGCGATGCCTTGGGCTTGGGCCTGGCGTTCGGTCACGCCGACTTGGGCGACCTCCGGGTCGGTGAAGGTGACACGCGGGATCACGCGATTGTCGACCTTGAAGCGCTTGATGCTGCTGAAAAGACCGTTGACCGAGGCGTACCAGGCCTGATGGGCGGCCACATGGGTGAACTGATGTGGTCCCACCACGTCGCCGCAGGCCAGGATGTTGGGATAGCGGGTCTGCAGATAGTCGTTGGTCTCGATGGTGCCGGCCGGGGTGAGCGGGATGCCCAATGCCTCAAGCCCGAAGCCGGTCACCCGCGCGCGCCGCCCGATCGCGCAGAGGAGCAGATCGAAGGGGAGCGCGTCCTCGGCGCCGCTGGAGTCCTGATCCTGATGCGTGCCCGGCCCGGGGCTGACCACCAGCCGCTGCTCGCCGTCCACCAGCTCGCAACGCAGGGTCCGGGTGTGGGTCAGCAGGCGGATCCCGTCCTCGCGTAAGGCCGTCTCGACGAGCGCGATCGTGTCGTCGTCCTCTTTGGGCAGGATGCCGGAGCGCGCGACCTGGGTCACCCGGCAGCCAATGCCGGCGAATGCCTGGGCGAGCTCGCAGCCGATCGGACCGCCGCCGAGGACGACCAGCCGCTCCGGCTTCTCGGTGATGCACCAAAGGTCCTCGGAGGTGACATGACGCACGCGATCCAGACCGGGGATGTCGGGGACGATCGGGGCGGCGCCGGTGGCGATCACGATGGCGCGACTGGTCAGGGTCCGGGCTCCCGTCGGCGTGTCGATCTCGACGGTCCAGGGCGAAACGAGCCGGGCATGACCCTGGATCACCTCGACGCCCAGCCCGGTATAGCGCTCCAACGAGTCGTGCGGCTCCACCTCGGCGATCACCCGATGCACGCGTCCCATGATCCCAGCGAAGTCGGCCTCGGCCGTCGCCCGGACGACGCCCAGACGCTCGGCCCGGCGGACCTGACGGAGAAATCGCGCGCTGCGGATCAGCGCCTTGGAGGGGACGCAGCCGGTGTTGAGACAGTCTCCGCCCATCCGATGGCCCTCGATCAGCGTGACCTTTGCCTTCACCGCCGCAGCGATATAGGCACTCACCAGACCACCCGAGCCGGCGCCGATCACCACCAGGTTGCGATCGAAGCGGCGGGGCCTCGGCCAGCCGGCATAGACCCGTCGCGCCTTGATCCGGTCGACCACCCATTTGGCCAGGAGTGGAAAGACGCCGAGCAGCGCAAAGGAGCCGAGCAGGGCGGGGGAGAGGATGCCCGACAGGCTGTCGAGCCGGGCCAGCTGGGTTCCGGCGTTCACGTAGACCAGGGTCCCGGCGAGCATGCCGATCTGACTCACCCAGTAGAAGGTGAAGGTCTTGATCGGGGTCAACCCCATCAGCAGGTTGATCACGAAGAAGGGAAAGATGGGCACCAGGCGAAGCGTGAAGAGATAGAAGGCCCCGTCTTTCGCGATGCCGGCATTGAGCGTGGTCAGACGCGCGCCGAAGCGTCGCTGCACCGTGTCGCGAAGCAGAAAGCGCGAGACCAGAAAGGCCAGGGTGGCGCCGATGCTGGATGCAAATGAAACGATCAGGGTGCCGACGCCCAACCCGAAGAGGGCGCCGGCGGCGATCGTCATGATGGCGGCACCCGGCAGGGACAAGGCGGTGACCGCGACATACCCTACGAAGAAGGCGCCGATCACCAGTGCAGGACGCGCCGCATACCAGGCGTCGAAGCCTGCCTGGCTGGTCTTCAGGGCATCGAGGGTCAGGTAGCGGTCCAGGCCCAGAGCGAAAAAGGCCCCGACGGCAACCAGGATGACCAACAACAGGGCGAGTCTTTTCATGTGTTTCCTATGTGAGAGGCCGCTCGACGGCGGTTTCTTTCAGGACCATGAGCGTCCGGTTCTTGGGCGATCTGCGAAGGGCGAACGAAACCGCGGGGGCGCGCGAACAGCCGTGGCTAG
>RRYU01003473.1_pt1 | contig 23368 bp, 20 predicted proteins | sample 2162651 | NCBI WGS metagenome assembly RRYU01 (sample SAMN10267283, study PRJNA491782) | microbial mat metagenome | isolation source: biomat in the production well | place: Japan: Minami-Kanto gas field, natural gas well KTG3 | collected 2017-06 | reverse complement strand
ATTGATCGGATTGACTATTTCGTGGGGATTCCTCAGACTCTGACCCCTTTAAAATCCAACATTGTCGTTCAGTAACAATGAAGGTCGATAATGAGTGAGCCAGACTGGGTGGCGACGCGCCCCTTTAAAATCATTTTGTGGGGATTCCTCAGGGTCTGTCCTCTATTGTCCTATTGTCCTGGAGGAATTAATGGGAAAGCGATTTTATAAATTTAAGGCGTGGCCGAGTTTGGATTTGGGTACGTGTGCGCACTTTGAAAAAGACAGGCAGAGGGTTATAGATATTGTAAAAAACAATAGGCTATATATGCCTCCGTACGAGAAACTAAATGACCCATTTGAAGGAAATGTTTTTGCTACATCGCTAATAAATGAAGATCCATCAATAGAAGCATTATTGGAGCAAACAGCGTTTGACAAACGACTGCATGAGCAACTGAGAGACTTTCGCGTACTAAGCTTTAGCCAAGGTGATAGCAGAGGTGGCATTTCAACAGAATGGTCACAATTGATGTGGTCGCATTATGCAGAAGGCCACACAGGGATTTGTTTCGGTTTTACTTTTTCTGATGATGAAATCGAGATTGAGTCAGTAGACTATGATAAGCCGCTAACTAGCAAAATGGCTGATCACTTTGTTAAAAACGACGTACGTAGACTATTTAAATATAAAAACAAAGTTTGGAAATATGAAAACGAGAGGCGTGTTATTCGGGAAAAGTCTGAAACGGACAACGATTATGTCGAGATAGAGATAAAGGAAGTTATAGTCGGTTACAGGATGTCAAAAGCTGACAAGAAATTCTGGTATGAGCAAGCGAAAAAAAAAGGCATCGATATATCAATAGCGGTTATTAATCATAGTAGTCCTAGCAAGATGGATAAAACCAAGGATAAAACTCGCATTTTGGGAAATAGGCTGCCAGATTTCGGTAAATAATAGGGGTTATTAGCTGGGTGAAAACCTTATAACCAGAGGGTCAACTTGACCAAGTTACAGGTGGTGCACTTGGGATTAGATTCCTCCAGTTGCCTATAGTTGAAACGCATTACATAATCCCTTATAAGGTTCGTCTACGGTTACATCGGATTGAAATACTGCGAGTATTTCATTCATCACGAAAATTACCCTCTAGTTGATAATACTGTTTTTAAATAAATCCACTGTGAAATCACCTTTAACTCAACTTGAAAATCAGCTTGAAACTATTATGCAGAAAGATCGGCAGGTACTACTACGTCGATTTGAAGGGCTGAAACGAAGACAAAAAAAAGGTCAGCCATATGATAAGGGCTTAAATCAACTGGCAATGGACATTGCCAAGTCACACGACAAATACCTCAATCGTCAAAACCATTTACCTCAACTAAGCTATCCTGAGTCCCTCCCGGTTAGTGGTAAACGGCTAAAGATTGCAGAGGCTATCCGTAGCCATCAAGTTGTGGTGATCGCGGGTGAAACAGGCTCAGGCAAGACCACCCAGATCCCGAAAATCTGCCTTGAAATCGGACGTGGTATTTCCGGCATGATAGGGCATACTCAGCCCCGGCGCATTGCAGCTCGTAGTGTTGCGGCACGGATCGCACAAGAGCTTGATTGCCCATTGGGTGATGCCGTTGGATATAAAATACGCTTTAATGAACGGGTTAAGCATGATAGCTACATCAAGCTTATGACGGACGGGATCCTGCTTGCAGAGATCCAGCATGATCGTTTTCTGAACCACTATGACACTATCATTATTGATGAAGCTCACGAGCGCAGTCTTAATATCGACTTTTTATTGGGCTACCTGAAACAGCTACTACCAAAACGCCCGGATCTCAAAGTCATTATTACCTCGGCTACGATTAATACCGAACGCTTCTCACACTTTTTTAATCACGCCCCGATTATTGAGGTCTCGGGTAGAACCTATCCTGTTGAAGTACGTTATCGTCCTTTGTTATCTGAAGGTGAAAAAGAAGCCAAAGATCAGGATGAGGCGATTATCAATGCCTTATATGAACTGGAGCGAATTGATCCTTTAGGCGATACCTTGATCTTTTTAGCGGGTGAGCGTGATATCAGGGAGACTGCTGAGTTATTACGTAAACAGCGGTTGCGCGATACCGAGATTTTACCGCTGTTTTCACGTTTATCAGCCAGTGAACAGGATCGGGTTTTTAAGTCGCATACTGGCAGACGCATTGTACTGGCTACCAATGTGGCAGAGACATCCCTAACTGTTCCAGGGATCCGTTTTGTGATTGATCCCGGAACTGCACGTATCAGCCGATATAGTACACGTTCAAAAGTCCAGCGATTGCCGATTGAACCTGTTTCACAAGCAGCGGCCAATCAACGCAAAGGACGCTGTGGACGTGTAAGTGATGGTGTGTGTATCCGTTTGTATAGTGAAGAGGATTTCCAGTCTCGACCTGATTTTACCTCGCCGGAATTATTAAGAACCAACCTGGCCAGTGTCATCCTGCAAATGAAACAACTCGACTTAAGGGATATTGCTCATTATCCGTTTATTGAGCCTCCAGAGAGTCGCCAGATCAATGACGGATACCATCTCTTGCATGAACTGGGTGCAATAGATCCTAAAAGACAACTTAGTGAAATTGGAAAAACTATTGCCAGACTTCCTTTAGATCCGCGACTTGCGCGAATGATTGTTGCGGCTGCGCAAGAGGGAGCACTTACTGAGGTGATGATTATTGTTGCGGCACTGGCTATACAGGACCCACGTGAACGCCCTATGGATGCACAACAAAAGGCTGATGAATTCCATAGACGTTTTGCAGAGAAACAGTCTGACTTTCTATCCCTGTTAAATCTGTGGAACTATTTTCAACAGCAAAAACGCCACTTAACTCAGAACAAGCTCCGCAAACTGTGTCGTGATGAGTTTCTCTCCTACCTAAGAATGCGAGAGTGGATAGATATCCATTCACAAATCGTGACCCTGGTGCACGAGATTGGACTTAAGGAGAACACAACGGTTGCTGGTTATGAACAGATCCATCGTTCCCTGTTAGCCGGATTATTGGGGAATATCGCGATTAAAGATGTTTCAGAAAAAAGTCAAGATGAGAAAAAACGCAGCCTGTCACGCAAAGGCAGATATTTAGGTGGGCGTAACATCCGCTTTGATATATTTCCCGGTTCATCTCTGCATAAGAAACAGCCAAAATGGGTCATGGCAGCAGAGATTGTGGAGACATCAAAGCTCTATGCGCGCATGGTGGCTGCAATAGAGCCGCAATGGATTGAAACTCTGGCGCTACACTTAATCAAACGTAGCTATTCTGAGCCACACTGGCAAAAAAAACGTGCTCAGGTGGTTGCCTATGAGCAGGTAACACTATATGGCCTGATACTGGTCAGTAGACGAGCGGTCAATTATGGTGCGATTGATCCGGTGATTTCCCGGGAGATATTTATCCGTGAAGCGCTGGTACAGGGACAATACCAAACTCGTGCGGGCTTCTTTATTCACAATCATACTTTAATTGATGAAATGGAAGAGATAGAAGCCAAGGCGCGCAGGCGGGATGTAATGGTGGATGAGGAGGTGCTTTATCAGTTTTATGATGAACGTATTCCTGCGGGCATTACTAATGGTGCCCAGTTCGAAAAATGGAACAAACAACAGATTGATGATGCACTTTTTATGAGTCGTGATTTGCTGATCCAGCAGGGGAAAATGCCGGATAATCATCACCAGTTTCCAGATCATATCAGCTTGTGCCAGACGAACTTACCGTTGCATTACCACTTTGAGCCCGGGCATCCACGTGATGGAGTTACGGCAGATATTCCCTTACCTTTGTTACATGAGATGAAGCCAGCAATGTTCGACTGGTTGGTAGAAGGGTTATTCAGAGATAAATTGATTGCCCTGATTAAAGGGTTACCCAAGACATTGCGGCGTAATTTTGTACCCGCAATTAATTTCGCTGATCTGTTAATCGAACAGATTTCTAAAGAAAATGGTGATTTATTTGATCAGATCAGCCATCAGCTATTACGCATTACCGGCATTGAGGTTAAGCGTGAACAGTGGCAACAGGTCTCACTGCCTGATCATCTTAAATTTAACCTGCGTATCCTTGAAAAGGAGAATCAACTGATAGCTGAGGGGCGTGATCTGCAAGCATTACAGGCACAATTTAGTGATAAGGTAAGAGAAGATTTACAGGATCATAATTTTGAAGAATATCAAAAAGAGGGGATCACCCGATGGGATTTCGGCGCTTTAGAAAAGCAGGTGTCATTACAAAAAGAGGGAATTGTATTTAATGCCTATCCAGCATTGGTGGCAGAAAAAGAGTGTGTTGCAATCAGGTTGTTTGAAGATGAAACCATAGCACAGACACACAGCAGAAAAGGCCTATGCAAACTGTTTAATTTGCAAAATAGAGACAAGATCCGATACTTGGAAAAAGAGTTCTCCAGGCAGCAACGAATCACACTTCTCTACACCAGTATGGGTGAACCACGTCATTTGCTTTCGTCATACATTCAAACTGTTATTGCTCATGCATTGTTTGAATCGGATCATTCCATACCTCGTAATGAAGAACAGTTCTCATTACGCTCTGACAAGGCACATAATCAGTTAATGACATTGGGTCAGACGATTACCTCCACCTTGCTGGAGATACTTGAGTCTCATCAACGTATTAGTAAACGGATCAATAGTGTGATCCCTGTGGAAATGATTAACGCAATCGCTGATATCAGGGAGCAACTTAAAAGATTAGTATATCCAGAGTTTATTGAAAATATTCCACTAAAGTGGATGCTGCGAATACCCGTCTATCTGCTAGCAATTGAAAAACGTCTGGACAAGATGGGGCAGTCCTTGCAAAAAGATCGTGAGTCACAAATACAGGTGCAAAAACTGGAGCAGGAGTTCTATCCCAAATTTGAAAAGGTGCAACATAACGATGAGTGGATTGAATTTCGCTGGCATCTTGAGGAGTTGCGAGTATCACTGTATGCCCAGGAGCTTAAAGCTATTACCAAAGTATCAGTCAAGCGCCTGCAACAGCGTTTTGAACAGCTAAGACGCCTGCATCCGTAAATCACAAATTAGCTATCGATGGTTTTAACACAATTCCTGCCTGCCTCCTTGGCAAGATAAACGCCCTGATCGGCTGCCTTGATAAGATGATCCGGTTTTGTCATCTCCTTGTTACGAGTCGCGACACCGATACTGATACTACCATGCCATTCACCACCTCCTGCCGGGACTATCAGTGCATTAACAAGTTTACGGGTGTTCTCTGCAAGATACATGGCACCTTCATGTCCAGTTCGAGGGCAGATGATTAAAAATTCATCACCACCCAGACGACAGACAAAATCATCCGTACGCACAGAATCTTTTAAAGTACGTGCCAACACCTTTAACACGATATCTCCTGCATCATGTCCATAGGTGTCGTTGATTCGCTTGAAACCATCAGCATCGATCATCATGCAAGATAAAGCCTGTTTATTCTCTGCCCACAGGTTTTCAATCATATACATGGCATGACGTCTATTGGGTAAATTGGTAAGCATATCTGTAGATGCCAGGTGCTCAAGGTTACTGTTGACAACAGCCAGCTGTTTTGTTCGTTCGGCTACCTTTTTCTCAAGAGACTGATTGAGATCCAGTAATTCATGATTACGTACTGAAACAATTCTAAACAATCCATTAATAGCATTAAGTAATGGCTCGGTAGTATTCACCAGCTCTTTCTCCTCCTCTGTATATGCCTGTTGTGGAGAAGTTCCCGATTTTATTGCCAGGATCTGTTTTCCCATATTTTGATCTGAGCCCAGAATATGATAGATAAGCCAGTAGGTAAGAAATTTTATCAAAACCTGTGATGATTCAGGGTTGTCAAGGTCAAGGGATGTATGCATGGATGTGACTTCTTTCAGAAAATCCTGATGTTCCTTTTTATGTTGTGCAACATGTCGTGAATCAACCTGATATTCATGCATTAGCTCTTCTTCGGTTTCAAAATGGTAGATTGCATAAGCGGCCAGTTCACCAAAAACCTCTTCAACCTTATCCAGATCAAGACTATCTTTGGTTAACATATCACTATAACTATTAAGTACATCGACCAGATGGTGGTGTTGTTGATCAACCAGTTCGATATCGGTTAAATAAATACTATCCCAATGAAACGCTTCCATTTTTATCTCCGGCTAAACCACATGTAGATCATTCATATAATGTAATAATCTTCCTACCCTACAAATAGATAATCCTTTCCTAAAATGTAGTCATGACTGTTTAGAAAGTCACTGATTTTTTTTCTGGCGCCATAATTATTCACATAACTGAGGACAAAAGGCCTATGTTGTTGCTGTAACCATTGAGGGGGATGTACTGGGGTATTGACATAACGATGGCCTATTTTCTTTGAATCAATATCTATCCAAGCCGATGGCTGAATACCTTCTTGAACGAGATAATCAACCCGTTTGCGGGTGGATCGCCCAGCACCCCATATCACTACAGGACGTTCTTTATGTAGTCTTATATCTTTTGATAGATAGTGAGCGCGTATACGACTGAAGGCTTCAGAGCTGTATCTGGGATCGGTATGGGTTAAGCGATTTTCACCCTGGCGCCATTTCACCAGTTTTTGTGCTACTTTCCCCATTTTGTGGCCATGATAGTTCAGACGTAATAGCAGTTCGTAATCTTCCGGGAAATCACCCTCTCGATATCCACGGTGGTTTATTAATACCTGTTTACGAAAAAGAGTGGTGGGATGAGCAATAGGAAGTTCAACATAGATATTGTTAGAAATCTCTTCAGGGGTGAGACAATGATTCTGCCATTGAATATATTCCTGCATACCTTTGCCGATTTGTTCAGGTGGGAATAGTTCGACCTGGGTACCAATAACATCAAGCTTGTCTGATCTCCGGGTAAACTCCCATTGCAACGATAAACGATTTGGTAGCATTAAATCATCCGCATCCATTCGTGCAATCCAGTCAGCACGTGCCAGTTTGATCGCTACATTACTAGCGACAACAACTCCCTGATGGGTTTGCTGATGGAGAAAAAATCTCGGATCTGAGCTGGCATGTTGTTTAAATAGGGTTGCTGAAATATCCGTTGAACCATCATCTATACCAATCACTTCAAAGGCATTGAAATTCTGTCTGGAAATTGATTCCAGTGTTTGGGCTAATGTCGTAGCCGCGTTATAAAAAGGCAGCATAATGGAAATAAGCGGTTGTTTCACTGACGAAACCTGATGATATTACGATGAATATGAGAGTTTAGCAGGAAGGAAAAAAGGTTGTCTGAGTCTTTATAGTTAGGAAATACACTGCATCTGGAGGTAGCAGTACTATAAAGCTCAGACGAATAGGGTATAGATATAAGCTTGCGCTTACAGTTTCAATATAGGTAGGTTGAATAGAGATTGCATCAGTGATTGGCGTACAAGCCTGTAGGATATTTCTGATAAATAGGTGTTCCTGATCAGGATTTTTGTGGACGGACACTGAAATGAGTAATGGCTGTCATCATCTGGCTGAAGGGAAAGGCGTCAGTCGTTTTATAGTGTTCGATTGCCTGATTGAGCAGGAGGTCAATGTCGTCAACTTTTTCTGGTAAATGTTCTAGCATGTCTATTTGTTGCCTTAATGACAGTAGAGCACCACATTGAACCTTAACCTCTTTTCCGTGGGGTAGTTTCCCCTCAATCTGTGTCAGCTTTAATGCAAACATGGCACGGGATCGCAGCACTGGGATCACTTCCTCACAACGTTTTTGTGCTCCTGCTGATTTACAGGCAATAATTTCTCGTTCAGCCAGTAACAGTTTTTGTGAATAACCACAGCGGCAACAACCACGAAAGAGTGCTTTGGCAAAAGTGCAGGGGAGGTCGTTGACCTTATCCAGTGTGGTTAAAAACTCATTTTCGTTCATGGTATTTAATGTGTAGAACCCACCATAGACATCATTCTTGATTTATAGGCCTCAATAGTCTCTTTATCAAGTCGGGCTGTTAACATGGCCAGCTCCTGTTTTGCTGCTTGACTTTCATTCAAAACAGCCAGAGTTAGCCACTGAAAGGCAGCCTCATCGTTTTGCTGAATTAATTTACCTTGTGCCATCATTTGCCCCAACATGTATTGTGCTTTGGCATGACCGGCATTGGCGGCACGTTCATACCAATGCAGCATTGCATTTAGGTTTTGTTCGATACCGGGTTTACCGTCATGATAAAGATCTGCCAACGCACACTGCGCATCAGGATCATTCGCTTCAGCAGCTTTTTGATACCAGTTAAACGCTATGGTGTGATCCTCTTTCACTCCTTCACCCTTTACATACATCCATGCAAGTAGAGTCATGGCTGCGACATGATTACTTTCAGCTGCTTTTTGTAACCATTTGGCTGCTGTTGCTGTGTCTATACTGACTGTTTTTCCCTGACTGTAGAGTAGTCCCAATTCAAACTGAGCCTGGGCATTGCCGTCATTTGCCCGAGTTTGAATGACTTCAAGATTTGATGAGTCGTATTGATCGAGAAAATGGTGGATCTGTTCTGCGGTACTTTGCATCTTGGTATCTCTGATAGTTGTCTGTTGTGTTGACCATAATCCGGTCTCCAGGAGCAAGTTTCAAGTCTATCCATTGAAGTTAATTGCCCCTGTCGATGGAATTCCCAGATAAATAGGCCCGAATATTATCCGCAACCATATCCTGTAATCGTTGACGTGCAGCACGGCTTGCCCAGGCAATATGTGGTGTCAAAATCAGGTTTGGAATATCAGTACTTAAAAGCGGATTATCTTCAGGAGGTGGCTCGATGGTCAATGTATCGACTGCAGCACCAGCAATGGTGTGATCGCGTAATGCATCTGCCAGTGCCTGCTCATCTACTATGCCACCTCGAGCAGCATTGATTAAGAATGCAGTCGGTTTCATTTGTGCTAACTGTGCAGTGGAGATCAAATTCCGGGTCTGAGGCGTGAGTGGGGCGTGAATCGAAAGTATATCGACCTGTGGGAGCAGCTCATCCAACAGGAGTCTGCCCGCTACAGGATCAGTGCCGGGACGATTGGCAATGAGTACCTGCATCCCAAAAGTGTTTTGTACTGTTTCTGCCAAATGGCGTCCAAGTTCTCCATAACCGATAATTCCCAATGTTAGTTCACCCAACTCACGGATGGGATAATCAAACAGACAGAATTGATCGCTGCGCTGCCAGCGTCCTTCACGGATCGCCTGTTGATAACTGGGTGTATTGCGACATAATGCAATCATCACCCCGACTACATGCTGAACCACAGAAGCAGTCCCATAGCCACGTACATTAACCACGGTTATTCCATAACGAGTAGCGGCTTCAAGATCAATATTGTTGGTTCCTGTCGCAGCGACAGCTATCAGCTTTAAACCTGGGTTATTTCTGAAATGCTCCTCACCCAGTTGCACCTTGTTGCTGACAACAATCGTTGCCTTTGCGATACGCTCGTTGACATCTTGAGCGTTGGTTTCGGGGTAAAAAGTCCAGTTATTGGTAACTGATAGCAACGCATCACGGCTTAAGTCGCCACGGTTGAGACTTTTTTCATCAAGAAAAACAGCATGCATTGTTGTACTCCTAAAAAGTGCCTCAATAATATCTGATTAAACCACGACAACATGATTGATGTATCATGGCAGTAAAACAAGCGGAGATTTTAATGAGTAACGCCACAACTAAAGAAGAACAAATTTTAAAAGCAATGAAAGTTGTTTTAACCAATATTATTAAAGAAACTGCAACTGAGCCCGGTTTTAAACACCCTTTATCCGAGAACTCTATGAACGGCATGCGTGATTGCCTGATATTGATTTCACAGCGTGAGCAGGAGTTAGCGGCAGCAGCAGGACGTTCGATGGATGCACGCCCACGTTTTACCGATGAAATACCCAAAAATGGTGAGGTGGTGGTGTCGATTAATTCCATTAAAAACAGAAACAGCGATAAATAAACGTTTCACACTGTCTGGATCTCGTTGTGTTACCTTCTTGAACAGGAGTTTAACAATGCTCAAATGGTTACCCATAATAGTCATGTTTTTTATGATCTCTTCCTGTGGCTCAACCACGGAAACCGCAGATCCTTCTATGCAACTGGAAGCTCATGAGCGTCAGAAAGAAAAAGCACAACGAGCCTATCAAGAGCTGGATAAAGAGATTAAACGACTTGAGTCACCCTAGTTTTTTTAATGTGTTTGTGACGCATGCATCTGATTGTAAAACATAGGGCTTTTGCTATATTGTCTAAATAACAGGCTTCAGGACAGACAAATTCCAAATGGATTTTTTATTACAAAAAATCAAACTGTTTCGCTGGGTAATCATAGTTTTCTGGACTGTGATACTGGGCAGTGTTACGGGATTTCAGGTCATCAGCCAGGAGAGACTGGTGGATGAAGTTAATCTGGTTCATGCCCGCTCCTATTTCGAAAAAGATATTGCCTATCGCCGTTGGAATGCACAAAAAGGGGGTGTGTATGCACCAGTTAATCAACAAACCCCTCCAAACCCTCATCTGAAGATCCCAAACAGGGATATTGTTACCAAAGATGGAACAAAGCTTACTCTGATCAATCCTGCTTACATGACACGGCAGGTTCATGAAATTGAGAATGCATCTTCTGGTGTACGCGGACACATCACCAGCTTAAAACCTCTCCGTCCTGAAAATAGTGCTGATCCCTGGGAAACTACAGCACTTTTACAGTTTGAGAAGGGTGTGCAGGAAGTGAGTGCTCTTTCTGATATTAATGGAGAGCCCTATTTACGTTTTATGCGTCCATTACTCGCAGAAAAACCCTGTCTCAAATGTCATGAAAAGCAGGGGTATAAAGAGGGAGATATTCGTGGAGGACTCAGTGTTTCCATTCCATATGCAGATATCTCAGCTCAAAAGGATGAGCTGTTTAAAGAGATCGCCCAAAGCTATTTTTTGATTTGGCTATTTGGGCTTGCTGGCATTCAGTTAAGTGCGCGAATGTTGATGAAAAGCTCAACGATAAATTATCAAACTCAAATGTCACTTATTGAGAGTGAAAAACGGTTCCGGGGCATCGCTGAAGCAGCTCACGATGGTATTTTTATGCTGGATCAGTCGGGACATCTGGCATTTTGTAATAGCGTGACAGAGGAGATTTTAGGTTATAAAACGAATGAGCTGCTCAGTAAGGACTTCATCCATCTGATTTCACCCCAACACAGATATAAAGAGATTTTTGGACTGACAACCGAAAACCCATCGATTGAAGGTGACACAATTAATCTATGTGTACAGAAAAAAAATGGCAGCAAACTAACAGTGGAGATTGCAATCTCTTCAACATTTATTGAAGAGAGCTGGTATTTAATCGGTGTACTTCGGGATATTACAGAACAACAGGCCTATGAGGAGCAACTAAAAGAGATAAATCAGTATATCAAGCTGTTATTAGACTCAACGGTTGAAGCGATGTACAGCGTTGATATGGAAAACCGATGTACCATGGTCAACGCATCCTGTCTGAAAATGTTGGGATACGAGGATGAGTCCGAATTATTAGGAAAAAGTATTCATCAAATTATCCACCATAGCTATCCTGATGGTACTTCTTTCAAAGAAGGGGAAAGTCAATTAATTAAAGCGATCTCATCCCATGAGATTGCACATATTGATGATGAGTATTTCTGGCGCAAAGATGGCAGCAGTTTTCCGGTTTCTTTCTGGTCACACCCCATTATTAAGGATGGTCAGGCTATGGGTAGCGTAGTGACATTCCTGGATATTTCAGAGAAAGTACGCTCAACAGAAGCGCTATCCCGGAGTAACGATCAGATACTGGAGGCTCTTGAAGGAACCATTGAAGCCATCTCAAATGTTTTGGCAACCCGGGATCCCTACACCAGTAATCATCAAAAAAGAGTGGCAGATCTCGCGGTTACAATCGCCAATGAAATGGGAATGGATGAGCACTTTGTCAAAGGCCTCTACCTTGGTGCGATTATTCATGACATTGGTAAAATCCAAACACCCTCAGATTTACTCAGTAAACCGGGAAAATTGACCGATATTGAATTCGAACTTATTAAATATCACCCCACAATCGGGCATGAGATTATTATTAATGTCGCCTTTCCATGGCCGATTAGCAATATTGTATATCAGCATCATGAGCGCATGGATGGCAGTGGTTATCCTTTAGGACTTAAAGGCGATGACATTGTGATCGAAGCACGTATTGTAGCGGTAGCTGATGTCGTGGAAGCCATTGTCAGCCATCGTCCTTATCGTCCCGGATTAGGTGTTGAGGCAGCATTAGATGAGATAGAACGTGGTAGTGGTAAGCTCTATGATAGTGATGTGGTAAATGCCTGTCTGCGTATTTTCAGGAAAAAAGCCTATCAATTTCCGGAGTAGGTGATCTGCCAGGTGTACCTTTAGTATTTGTTGATTTGTGCATCCAGAGTTTTGGTTCGGGTATCCATAGTTCCCTGTAGCTGATTAATATTTTCCATCAGTTGTTTTGGATCTGTGGTAGTAAACGGTGAAGAACTACCAACATTAACTGCGGCAGCTTGAGGTGCTGAGGCTTTTGGTCTTGATGGCTGCGGCGAGACAGATTGAATCATGTTGGTATTGGAATTGACTGTGGTGGTTTCGTACTGGATACCTGTTGGTGGTGGGGTGTTTTGAATATGGGTTTCGCCATTGACATCCGTCCACCGGTAAAAAGTAACATTACTGGAACCGCTATCGCTTGACGGGAGTGATGGTAACCCGATATCCGGGAGTTTAGGACCCTTGGGCATGGTGAGATCAGAGAATTTCAGTAGTGGCTCGCCATTCTTTAGTGGCAATACAAAAGGCACCACAACTCCAGCAACAACCAACAGCATTAACAAGCTAATCGCATTTTTCATTTTCAAACTCCGTTTTTTGCCTGATTAAACTTAAGGAATACTTAGTTAAGGCGGATATTTCTTTAGAACATGGAGGTATTAACAACATCAACAACGACTAATTATTGCTTTTGAAACAAGACGCAAATCAACTTTGTGTTGTTGTAGTGTCCCTGAGAAGCCCTGGATGGGCTTGTTCAGGGTTTCCTTAATAGTGCAGAAGAGGATGTTTGAAGTCAAACCAGCTAGTCAAGCACATCATCAGCAATATGATAACGTGGATCTTCGATTACATTTACCTCAACCAAATCACCAGCCTTGCGCAGCAGTATTTGACACTCCTTGCTTAAATGGCGCAGATGCAGACGTTTTCCTGCGTTTAGGTAGCGTTCGGCAAGAGTGTCTATCGCTTCAATGGCTGAATGATCCATTACACGTGAATATTGAAACTCAACAACAACATCATCCGGGTCATTTTTTGGATCAAACAGATCCTGAAAATTATTGACGGAGGCAAAAAAGAGCGGGCCATGCAGCTCATAGATTTTGGATCCCAAACGATCCGTTGATGTAACCACATTGATATGTTTGGCGTGTTCCCATGCAAACACCAGTGCCGAAACAATAATACCAACCACAACCGCTATCGCCAGATCTGTGGCAACTGTCACCCCTGAAACCAGTATCAATACAAAGGCGTCTGAACGTGGAATTTTTCCCATAAGGCGAAAGCTGGACCACTCAAAGGTTCCAATGACCACCATAAACATTACCCCGGTTAATGCAGCCAAAGGAATCATTTCTATCAGAGGTGCAGTAAAGAGAATAAACATTAATAAAAATAGTGCAGCAGAGATCCCGGAGAGACGACCTCGACCACCAGAGTTTATATTAATCATGCTCTGGCCAATCATGGCACAGCCGCCCATGCCTCCAAAAAAACCGGTAACGGTATTTGCAACACCCTGACCGACACACTCACGATTGCCATGACCACGGGTATCGGTGATCTCATCAATCAGACTTAAGGTTAAAAGAGATTCAATAAGGCCTATCGCCGCAAGAATAATTGCATATGGCAGGATGATGGTGAATGTCTCAAATGTTAGTGGCACCATAGGAATATGAAATGAAGGTAGACCACCAGCAATTGATGCCAGATCTCCTACGGTTCGACTATCCATATCCAGCCCAATTACGATGAGTGATATGGTGAAAATGGCAACCAGTGAGGAAGGAATTGATTTGGTAAGCAGAGGGAGAAATTTAATGATCGCCATTGTCAGTGCTACCAGTGCCAACATGGTCCACAATGACTTTCCCTGGAGCCAGTTTCCGTCTATCTGGAAGTTTTGCAGCTGAGCCAGGAAGATAACAATAGCCAAGCCGTTAACGAATCCGAGCATCACCGGATGAGGCACCATACGAATAAATTTACCCAGCTTTAGCAGGCCAATACCGATTTGAATGAAACCCATCAAAACCACGGTCGCAAACAGGTATTCCACTCCGTGCTCTGCAACCAATGCTACCATCACCACAGCCAGGGCGCCGGTTGCACCGGAGATCATACCGGGACGACCACCTACTACTGCAGTAATTAACCCGACCAGAAATGCGGCATACAACCCTACGAGGGGTTCAACACCTGCTACAAAAGCAAAGGCAACTGCTTCAGGTACCAGAGCCAGTGCAACCGTAAGACCTGAAAGCATATCATTTTTGGTAGAGCCATGTTCGGTAAGGTTAAAATCAGAAAACATTTAAAATGCCTGTAGCTGTTTGCTAGGAACAAAGGGCGCGCATGGTAACACATTAGGGAGGGCTAATGTACCGCTGTCCGGTTTAAGCACGCACAAATTTGATTGCACTGGGTATATGGTCATATTCGAGCTGCTTCTGTATAGTGTGGACTCGGAAATATAATTCTGTGGGAGAGAGTGCTCATACCACCGCCGAAGGTGCAACCGCCCGGAAACGCTCAGGCAAACAGGACTACAGAATGACCGACTCTGGAGAGCGATTAATCGATAATCCACCGAAGGGGCTAAACTCTCAGGTGAAAGGACAGAGGGGCGATAGAGGGGGAGCGATCCATCCATTTATTGCTGTTTGTATCTGTACCGGGTAACCACATTGAAGTCTATTCTGCCAAAACCAGTGTTTGACTATTCGACTGAAGCCAATGTCAGTCGTATGCCCTCATGGGTACGCCAGTCACTGGCCCATGGTGCCTATAGCAAAACCGCACACACCATCCATCAACATCAATTACATACAGTTTGTGAATCAGCACGCTGTCCGAACAAAGGTGAATGCTGGGGGCGAGGTACCGCAACTTTTATGCTCCTGGGTGATGTTTGTACCCGTGCCTGTGGCTTTTGTGCGGTCATAACTGGACGTCCTGATAAGCTTGATAAGGAAGAACCGCAACGTATTGCTAAAGCAGTCGAGGCAATGGGGCTGGACTATGTGGTATTAACATCCGTCAATCGTGATGAACTAGAAGATGGCGGTGCTGCAATCTATGCGCAAACTGTCAAACAGCTCTATCAGAATAATCACCAAATAGGGATCGAACTTCTTACCCCCGATTTTCGCGGCTGCCAATCTCAGGCTGTTGATACCATTGGCGGTGCTTTACCAGAGCACAAAACCTGGGTATGGGGACATAATGTGGAAACCGTGCCTTCGCTTTACCAGAAAGTACGCAAGGGAAGCAAATATTCACGCTCGTTGGCACTACTGGAAATGGCTGCGGCTAAAAAAGGGGTGGTATGCAAATCTTCATTGATGCTGGGGTTGGGAGAAACCACGAATGAGGTGATCACAGTATTGAAAGATTTAAAAAATGTCGGGGTTGAGCGTATCTCCCTAGGGCAATATTTGCGTCCCGGGCGTTACCATTTACCGGTTAAAAAATATCTGACGTCAGAAGAGTTTGCAACGCTGGAGTCCGAAGCACGTTCAATGGGTTTTGCATGGGTTAAATCGGGCGCAATGGTAAGAAGTTCCTACCATGCAGAAGCTGATCATTAGTATTTTTATTGGAGAGATGTTTTGACAAAAAGTAATCGCACCGCTTTGTATGATGCCCATGTTTCTCTTGGTGCACGTATGGTCGATTTTGCCGGTTATGAGATGCCGATCCATTATGGTTCTCAAATAGAAGAGCATCATATCGTTCGTCGTGGTGCAGGTATGTTTGATGTCTCACATATGTGTATTGTCGATTTACTGGGTGCCAGGGTGCGGGATTTTCTCCGTTATCTGGTTGCCAATGATGTTGCACGTCTGGATAAGAAACCGGGGAAAGCACTGTATAGTTGTATGCTGAATGAGAAAGGTGGGGTGATTGATGATTTAATCATCTACTACATGGATACCGTTTGGTATCGGCTGGTCGTCAATGCAGCAACCCGTGATAAGGATTTAGGCTGGATTAAGCGCCATGCAGGCTCATTTGATGTATCCATTGAGGAGCGGACTGATTTGGGTATGATTGCGGTACAAGGGCCGGATGCGCGTTACAAGCTGCATGATGTTTTGGAAGATATGGCGGTAGAAGCCAATAAGCTCGGAAGGTTTGAGGCCTTTGCCACCGATGATCGTATGATAGCCCGAACCGGTTACACCGGAGAAGATGGATATGAAGTAATGCTGCCGAATAGCCTGATAGAGACTACATGGCAGGCACTCCTTGATGTGGGAGTCAAACCTTGTGGGCTGGGAGCACGCGATACCTTGCGACTGGAAGCTGGAATGAATCTGTATGGTCAGGATATGACTGATAAAACCACACCACTGGTTTCAGGTTTGGCATGGACGGTGGCATTAAGCCCCGCAGATAGACAGTTTATTGGTAGAGCTGTGCTGGAACAGCAGATGAATGATGGCATACCTAGCCAGCTGGTTGGTCTGGTGCTTGAAGGGAAGGGTGTTTTGAGAGCACATCAGAAAGTATTGATTAATGGTGTAGGCGAAGGGGAGATCACCAGTGGCAGTTTCTCTCCCACCTTGGGTCGTGCGATTGCTCTGGCTAGAATACCGGCAGGATCGTTTACACAATGTGAAGTTGAAGTAAGAAATCGTCTGCTTAACGCGCAGATTGTTAAACCACCTTTTGTTCGTAATGGTCAATCTGCCATTAACGACATTCTAAAGATAGGGGAGTGATAATAATGAGTAGTAATATTCCTGATGATTTAAAATATGCCAAATCGCATGAGTGGGTACGAGTGGAGGATGATGGCAGTGTCACAATTGGGATTACTGATCATGCCCAGGATTTGCTTGGGGATATGGTCTTTATTGAACTACCGGAAATGGAGCGTGATCTTTCTGTTGATGAGGAGTGCGCTGTAGTGGAGTCTGTTAAGGCCGCTTCTGATGTCTATGCCCCGTTAAGCGGTAAGGTGATTGAAGTAAACACCGCAGTTGAAGATGCCCCTGAACTGGTTAACCAGGATCCTTATGGGGATGGCTGGCTATATCGTTTGGAGTTAAGCGATGAGGCTGAACTGGATGAGCTGATGGATGCTGAAGCATACAGCACTCTGGTAGAAGACGAGTCACACTAATATAAAACGAGCGGAACTACATATGCCATTTATTCCACATACGCAAACTGACACCTTCGCAATGCTCGAAGCCATAGGGGTTAAGAGCATTGATGAGCTGTTTGCAGAGATCCCGGCGGAGCTTCGCGCCAAAGGCTTGAACACGATTGCATCTGGTCTTAATGAAATGGAGATCAGCCGCAAAATGCAACAGCTGGCAGCTAAAGATGGCCAGCCACTGTGTTTTATCGGCGCAGGAGCGTATGAGCACCATATTCCGGCAGCGGTTTGGGAAATAGCAACCCGTGGGGAATTCTATAGTGCCTATACCCCTTATCAGGCCGAAGCAAGTCAGGGAACACTACAACTCATTTATGAGTTCCAGAGTATGATTGCCTCCTTGATGGGGCTGGATGTGAGCAACGCTTCTCTCTATGACGGGGCCTCTGCTTTGGCTGAAGCTGTATTGATGGCTGTTCGTTCCAATCGTCAATCCAAGTCCAGGCGCATTTTAATGCCGAGAACGGTCAATCCGGACTATGTCAAAGTAGTCGATGCGATTGTTAAAAATCAGGGGATCACTCTGGAGTTAATCGACTATCACATGGATGAGGGTGCAATTTACCCGGATACTTTGCAGCAATACCAGAGTGAGGACTTTGCCGCACTGGTCATTCCCCAGCCTAATTTCTTTGGTGTGATTGAAGAGGTTGATCAACTAACCGACTGGGCACATAGGCAAAAGGCTCTGGTTATAGCAGTGGTCAACCCTGTGGCTATGGCGTTATTGGCACCTCCGGGAGAGTGGGGTAGCGAGGGAGCGGATATTGCAGTAGGTGAAGGACAGCCTTTAGGTATTCCGCTTTCATCCGGTGGCCCCTACTTTGGTTTTATGGCCGCGAAACAGAAACTGGTTCGACAAATGCCAGGGCGTATTGTGGGTCGAACGCTGGATCTCGATGGTAAAGCGGGCTTTACCCTGACCTTACAGGCACGCGAACAACATATTCGCCGTTCTAAAGCGACCTCCAATATCTGCACAAACCAGGGCTTAATGGCAACCGCTGCGACCATTCATATGGCGATGATGGGAGCGCAGGGGATATGGCAGGTAGCACTGGCTTCACATCAAAATACCCAAAAACTACTAAAACGCCTGACAGCTATTGAAGGTGTCGAAGCTCGTTTTAGTCGTCCGTTTTTTCATGAAGTTGTGTTGAAGTTACCACAGCCGGTTGATGAAGTTTTAAAAGCATTAGCGGTTCAGGATATTCTGGGCGGTTATCAATTGGAACTTGCCTATAGCGAGCACCCCGATGAGTTGCTGGTGTGTGCAACAGAGTGTCGCAGTGATGATGATATCGAACAGCTGGCAACGAATCTTGAACGAATTCTTTCACGGCGTAATGCATCACCCGTTTGTACCAAATTAAAACCGACCGACCCCGCGGTTTTGGCTCAGTTTGAAAATGCAGGGGAGTCATAAGATGCTGATATTTGAAAAGTCACAATCAGGACGGGTTAACAAGGTTCAATTAAGTGGACAAAATTCAGATACGCCATTAATTCCAGAAGCATATTTACGCAAGCAGCCACCGGTTTTGCCGGAGGTTTCAGAATTACAGGTAGTACGACACTATACCCGCTTATCACAGTTGAACTTCTCAATAGATACCCAATTCTATCCGTTGGGCTCCTGTACCATGAAATATAACCCCCGTGGCTGTAACACGCTGGCCATGTTACCCGGGTTTTTAAACAGACATCCCAAGGCTCCAACTGCCACTCATGGTCAGGGCTTTTTGGCCTGCCTGTATGATCTGCAGGAGATTTTGAAAGATGTCACCGGCATGTCGGGTTGTTCTCTAACCCCTATGGCGGGCGCGCAGGGTGAATTTGCCGGAGTTGCGATGATTCGCGCCTATCATGATGCCAGAGGTGATCATGAACGTAAGGTCATTTTGGTACCGGATGCAGCACATGGGACTAATCCGGCTACTGCGGTGATGTGTGGCTACAAGGTGAAGGAGATCGCTACCGATAACAATGGTGATGTCGATATAGAGGCACTTAAAAAGGAAGTAGGGTCACATATTGCCGGTATTATGTTGACCAATCCTTCAACTCTGGGCGTGTTTGAACGCAAGATTAAAGAGATAGCATCTATTGTCCATCAGGCAGGTGGTTTGCTTTATTACGATGGTGCTAATCTGAATGCGATTCTTGGAAAGGTAAAACCGGGTGATATGGGTTTTGATGTGGTGCATCTTAATTTGCACAAAACCTTTTCCACCCCTCATGGTGGTGGTGGCCCTGGTGCCGGGCCAGTTGTCGTTGGCGAGCGTTTGTTACCATTTTTACCCATTCCGGTTGTTGGTGAAAAACGGGGTCAGTATGTGTGGTTAACTGAGGATGATATACCTCAGTCAATCGGCAGATTATCAGCACACATGGGCAATGCCGGCATTTTGTTGCGTGCCTATATCTATGCAAAGATGCTCGGACGTGAAGGCATGGAAAGAATTGCCGAGTTTGCAACACTGAATGCCAACTATCTGATGGCTGAGCTTAAGAAGGCTGGTTTTGAAATGGCCTTTAGTGACCGCATGGCAACCCATGAATTCATCTTAACCCTCAAGCGTGAAACAAAATCCTATGGTGTTAATGCAATGGACTTTGCCAAGCGTCTACTGGACTATGGTCATCATGCTCCTACCACTTATTTCCCTTTGCTGGTTCCTGAGTGTTTTCTCATTGAACCAACCGAGACCGAAGACAAGGAAACGCTTGATTCTTTTGTTCAGGCGATGATTCAGTTGCGTGAAGAAGCAAAAACAGACCCTGAATTGTTAAAAACAGCACCACACACCCTCCCGGTTAAACGTCTGGATGATGTTAAAGCCGCGCGGGAGCTGGATTTGGTCTGGAGCAGGGAGGATGACAATGAGTGAAGGATTAGTAAACAAACCGGGTAACAAAGGGGTTAAACGCATTGTTAAAGCTACTGGATATTCCATGCTTGGTTTTAAGGCTGCATACAAACATGAAGAGGCGTTCAGGCAGGAGCTTTATCTGGTTGTTTTAATGATCCCACTGGCTTTTTATTTGGGTGAGGGTGCTATTGAACGATCTCTGATGATTGGGAGCTTGATGCTAGTGTTGATCGCTGAGCTGCTCAACTCTGCGATTGAAGCTCTGGTTGACCGGGTAGGGATTGAGCTTCATGTGCTGTCGGGACGTGCCAAGGATATTGGTTCTGCAGCTGTTTTTGTCTCATTAACCAATGTTGTGGTTATCTGGGGATTAATATTAATTGAGAAGTACTACTAAGGTTTATTAAGGAATTATTATGTCTGCACTTATAGCTGGTTCAATCGCCTATGACACGATTATGGTTTTTCATGATCAGTTCAAAAACCATATTCTTCCGGATAGCGTTCATATGTTAAACGTCTCTTTTCTGGTTCCAGATATGCGTCGGGAAACTGGAGGATGTGCTGGTAATATTGCCTACAATCTGAAACTGCTGGGTGAAAACCCAAAAATAATGGCTACCGTTGGACGTGATTTTTCACCTTATGAAGATTGGTTACTGGATTGTCAAATAGATATCAGCCACGTCAAGGTTATTAATGAATCGTTTACTGCACAGGCATTTATCACCACAGATATGGATGATAATCAGATCACCGCTTTTCATCCGGGAGCCATGAGCTTTTCACATGAAAATTCAGTGAATGATGCCAGTGATGTCAGAGTGGGAATTGTATCGCCTGACGGACGTGATGGCATGATTCAACATGCACGGGAATTTGCAGCAGCCGGGATCCCGTTTATTTTTGATCCTGGTCAGGGCTTACCCATGTTTAACGGAGATGAGTTGCTGCAATTTATTGATCAGGCTACCTGGGTTGCGGTGAATGATTATGAAGCACAGCTGCTGCATGAGCGCACAGGCAAGTCACTCATGGAGTTATCAGCCATGGTAGATGCACTTATTGTTACTAAAGGTGCTGAAGGTTCGCATATTTATCATAAACAGAATATTCAGGTGATACCGACAGCTTCAGCGAAAGAGCTGAACGATCCAACAGGTTGTGGTGATGCATATAGAGCGGGAATTCTGTATGGCATATTAAATCGACTGGACTGGGAAACAACTGGTCGAATCGCATCATTGTTAGGCGCGATAAAAATTGAACATCATGGTACCCAAAATCATCGTTTTACCCTGGAAGAGTTTAAAACACGTTTTGAAATACAGTTTGGACGTAGCTTTGATTGATTCTTTTGTACTGGGGGTGTCCTAACTGGTGATAACTCTACAGTTGAAAGTCATTCAGTTGTCTGAGATATCAACGCGAAATTCTCTGATAAAGTACAAAGTGTGAGATTCATCACAATCTGGATGTGATGAATTAACCTATAAATAACAGGTAATTCTTTTGTCATAAAAAACTGGAGCAAACAGTGAGCCATGAAACCAGTGTATTGGTTGTAGACAGGGAAGAGCATCATGATTTTATTGTTACCCTGGTTGCACAAACGCTCAATACATCCCAAATACATCTATTCGATACGATTGACCCTGCTATTGATTTTCTAAATAACAAACAGCGCATTGATATTGGTTTTTGTGGATGGGATGTAGGTGGGAAGTATCTATTAAGCGAAATGCAGAAAAAGCGCCATCTTCAACATATCCCCATTGTGGTTATGCCAGAAAAAGAGAGTGATAATGTGCTTGCAGAGGCTGTGCGCTGTAAAGCACGTGGTGTTCTGCCCAAGCCTTTTTCAGACAATGACTTTGAACAGTGTATTCATCGGATTATGACCCCTTTGGAGCGTCGGCATAGTTTCAGGGTTTCCCCTCCACATAACATGCTGGCTCATATTACCCTCGGATCAGCAGAACGGTTGTCACTTAGCCTGGTCTCTTTATCAAATAATGGTTGCCAGTTAACCGTACCTTTTGAACTACGTAGTAAAATGGCTGTTTATGATCAGGTTACTCTTGAAATCAATGAAGGGGCGACTACACTTTTGATCGATGCAGAATTATTCAGAATTGCTCAAGACTCATATTTCAGCACAATTTCTCAGGATCTGTTGGTCACTTTACGTTTTAACCAGTTAAGTTCAGATGATGAGGATGAGCTTGAAAACATGATTGCAGATATAAGCCTGGGTACAAAACAACAACAGGATCTGGCCGTGTTCAGACAGATATATAATGTTGATTAATAATTCTTTTTGTAAACGAACTCCTTAAATAAAACCCTCGGGGTACTGTTGTTGCAAGCTCTCCACTTATTGAGGTTGTAGTAGCTCTAGCTGATGCATTGGCTGCTTTGGGACGTATTTGTAATACCTCTCCGATGTGGGATGATAACTCACTAATACGACCCATCCAGATATACTCCATCAGCTCCTCCCAATCTGTTTTAAGTAAACGGTTTTCCTCGACTGAGGGTGACCAGATTAAAGGCATTCCAAGTCGTTGTTGATGGAGTGGTTTATTAGTCTCTACAAGTATAGGGATCCACAAAACACGCTGTAGTTTTCTGAACACCCATGAAGATGTCCATGCTTCAGAGAGTTGTTGATTGATAGGAACGGTACAGACGTAGGTTGACTCCTTCGGAGCTCCCGCAGGACTTACTGGAATGGTTTTTAATTCAATACCCAGTTCAATAAAATCCGGCTGGGGAAGAGAGTGAGCATCGGCACCTAAAACTGATTCAAGCAGTTGTCCTGTCCAGCCCTTATGTCTTTTTAAATCAGCAGGCGGGTTTATTTGATGTGCTTGCGCTAATTCACCCAGAGTAAATCCTGCGATAGCGTTTGCCCGTTCAAGTAATTGTATTTCTGTTGTGGGGGGGG
>RRYU01000297.1_pt1 | contig 23371 bp, 19 predicted proteins | sample 2162651 | NCBI WGS metagenome assembly RRYU01 (sample SAMN10267283, study PRJNA491782) | microbial mat metagenome | isolation source: biomat in the production well | place: Japan: Minami-Kanto gas field, natural gas well KTG3 | collected 2017-06 | reverse complement strand
GTGGAAGCATGGATATCGATTTGCGCAATATCAAAATGACGACTTAAATCCCGTATCTCTGTTCTAGTGGAGATATGTTGATGTAACTCATCACAAGTAGAACAGTTCGCCTGCTCAAAGACCACGGCTAAAGGCTTCATGCCATATGAGCGGCGCAGATTTAACGGATATGGCAGGGAGTAGCTGTGTTGTTCAATGGGTTTCATTTTGGAGCTATTCTGGAATTCACTCAGGGTTTGCTCCTTATGAAGTCCGCTTTCAAGGTAATCGAGCAGGGTGAGAAATTTATCGGGCTGATAATAGCCATTTGCGCGAAACAGGATATGTGCATTTTGATCGAGAAAAATCAGTGTGGGTGTGTACTGCACATGTAGTTGTTGTGCAAACTGCTTTTCACTTACGTTTTCACCAGACAGACCGATCACCTCACGATCCCCCCAGATATTGATCTCAATCACATCAAACCGGTTTTGTGTTTTTGCCACAATCTCAGCCTGGGTGAAATTAACCCTTAACAACTTTTCACAATAGGGACAGCCATCCTGATGAAACAGTAATAGCAGCTGTTTACCTGCATCTGCTGCTTCAGCAACATCTTCACGCAGATCAAGAAATGAGTTTTTAAACCAGGCCGGCTTTCCAATGAACCCCGGATTAACCAGCCCCTCTTTTAATTCACCTTCGGTGACGGCGAAAGTATTTGGGACAACAACAATAAACAGCAGATATACCAGCGCCCTAAACACAATAATTACCTGATCCAGATGGTTTTCGGGTTGGTGAACTCCTTGATACCAAGAAATGAGAGTTCACGACCATGACCGGAGCGTTTTACCCCACCAAAGGGAAGGCGTGGATCACTTTTAACCATGCCGTTTACAAATGCGCAGCCACATTGGAGTTGGCGTGCAACACGCTCACCTTTGGTTGGATCTGTAGTCCATACACTGCCACCGAGACCAAATGGCGAACTATTTGCCACATTGATTGCTTCCTTATCACTGTTAACCCGAATCACGATAGCCACAGGGCCAAAAAGCTCTTCACTGTATGCGCGTTGTCCCGGTTTAACATGGTCAATAATGGTAGGTGCATAATAGGCACCATTGCCTTCAAGAGGTTGCCCCCCGGTCAGTAACACCGCACCCTGGTTAACACTGTCTGCAACCTGTTGGTGTAACTCATCACGTAAATCAACCCGTGCCATGGGTGCGATGGTTGTTGCTGCATCCATTGGATCACCAGAAACCAGTTGATTGACCGCATTAACAAAGGCGGTAATAAAGGTATTGGCGATCTCTTCAACTACAATAAAACGCTTGGCAGCAATACAGCTTTGACCACAGTTTAAAAAGCGTGACGCAACGGCATTTTGTACCGCCAGTTCTATGTCAGCATCATTTAGCACGATAAATGGATCTGAGCCACCCAGTTCCAGTACTACTTTTTTTAGCTCTTCACCGGCGATTTTGCCAACACTCATACCTGCAGGTTCGGATCCTGTTAAGGTGGCGGCATGAATTCGTGGATCGCGTAGTATCTGTTCAACCTGGGAAGCGCTGATTTTTAAATTGATGAATGTCCCACTGGGAAGGCCTGCTTCGGTAAAGATATCTTCAATTGCCTGTGCACATTGTGGCACATTTGAAGCATGTTTTAGCAACATGGTATTTCCGGCAACCAAAGCAGGTGCCGCGGCGCGAAAAACCTGCCAGAAAGGAAAATTCCATGGCATCACTGCCAGTACCGTTCCCAGAGATTGATAGGTGACAAAACTGCGCGAAGCATCGGAATCGACAATATCATCAGCCAGTTGTGCTTCTCCGTTGGTGGCATAGTAGTCACAAACCGAAGCACATTTGTCGATTTCGGCTAAAGCCTCTCTATATAGTTTACCCATTTCCAGAGTGATTAACCGGGCAAGCTCCTCACGCCGCAGACGTAAGGCGTCTGCCGCACGGGAGATACGGTGGCAGCGCTCTGAGATGGGTGTATTGGACCAGATAGGAACCGCATCAGCGGTTTGTGCCATTGCCTGATCCAGTGCTTCATCGTTCCATGCTGTAAATTCAGCAATAAGTTCACCGTTTTTAGGATTGATTGATTGCAGAGCCATGGTTGATCCTGTAAATAACAGTTGATGTTGATCCCAAGTATACATTTTGTATCTAAAGTTTCACTGTTTGAATTTAAAGGGGAGAAAATTGCAGATTTATCTTGTAGGTGGAGCCGTACGAGATCGCCTGTTGGGTATCGAGCCTGTTGATCGTGACTGGGTGGTGGTGGGAGCAACTCCTGAACAGATGATCGATCTCGGCTATAAACCTGTCGGCAAGGATTTCCCGGTATTTTTGCACCCGCAAACTGCAGAGGAGTATGCACTCGCTCGAACCGAACGTAAAAGTGGTCGTGGCTATCATGGCTTTGCATTTGATACCTCAAGTGCTGTCACTCTGGAAGAAGATCTTTGCCGACGTGATCTGACTATTAATGCCATGGCACAGGATGATGAAGGGAATTTAATTGATCCCTATGGCGGCGAAGAAGATCTGCAAAATGGTCAACTACGTCATGTGTCCGATGCCTTTGCTGAAGATCCGGTACGGGTATTGCGTATTGCCCGTTATGCAGCGAGATTCCATCAATGGGGATTTCGAATCGCCCATAAAACCCATGCGCTGATGAAACAGATGGTAAAGGGCGGTGAGGTGGATGCACTGGTTCCAGAAAGGGTGTGGCAGGAGACACAAAGGGCGCTGACGGAAAAAGCACCACAACGCTATTTTGAGGTTTTACATAAATGTGGTGCGCTGGATGTGATCTTTCCTGAGCTGGGACGCCTGTTTGGTGTACCGCAACCAAAGCATCATCACCCTGAAATTGATGTGGGCATCCATACCCTGATGGTAGTGGAACAAGCTGCACGTTTATCGGATGATCCAGTTGTGCGGTTTGCTGCTCTGGTACATGATTTGGGTAAGGGGACTACACCAGAGAGTGAATGGCCGCGTCATATTGCCCATGAGGCCAGGGGTCGAAAGCTGGTCGATCAACTGTGTGATCGCCTGAAAGTACCCAATCAATATCGTGAACTGGCAATCGTGGTTGCGGAGTATCACGGGCTGTATCACCGCGCAGAAGAGTTACGACCACAAACAGTGTTAAAGCTGTTTAAAAATCTTGATCTGTTTCGCCGCCCACAACGTCTGGAACAATTTCTGGCAGCCTGTGAGGCTGACTCCAGAGGACGTACAGGCTTTGAAGATCAGGAGTATGTTCAGGTCAAATTATTAAGGGAAGCCTTTGCGGCAGCAAAAAGTGTTGATAATGCTGCGGTTATTAACGATGGCTTTGAAGGTAAAGCGATAGGGGAAGAGCTGGATCGCCGTCGTGTTGAAGCGATTAAAACGGTGACTCAGAGTGAGGGTACTCTTTGAAAAGGCTTGGGGATAAGGTAAATACTCACTAACCATCCAACGAAGACCCCGGATGTATTAGCTAGCATATCCAGTACCTCATAGAAGCGATAACCGGTCATCTCCTGCAAGAACTCAATACCTACCCCCATCACCACAAAACCGATGGCATAAGTGATCTGCATCCTGCGGTTGTTGTATGTCGATACTGCAAACCACCACATTAGCAGTGCATACGCCGCAGTATGCTCCAGCTTGTCAGCCGCATTAAAGTCTAGCGGTTGGGGTGGTCGAGGCGTGAGTGAAACCCAGAAGATTGCCACAACCATGATGATTCCGATAAGCAACCAAATACGCTTAAACACTACCACCACCCGAACATTGCAAACAGGAACAGACCCAGTAACAGGCGGTAGATCACAAAGGGCAACATGCCGATTTTATTAATCATGCCAAGGAACAGGGTAATACAGAGGTAGGCGCTGACAGCTGAAAACACCGTTCCGGTTAATAAGGCCAACCAGTCAACCGCAGCGGGTGTTTTGATTAGTTCAAGGGTGTGAAGGCCTCCAGCGAGAATGATTACCGGAACAGATAGCAGGAAGGAGTAACGTGCGGCTGCTACCCGTGTAAGTCCAACCATTAATCCAGCGGTTATTGTAATGCCTGAGCGCGAAGTTCCAGGGATCAAGGCCAGTGCCTGGGCACAGCCGATGATGATTATATCCCTCCATGTAATCGAGTGTTCATCCCGATTGGCCTTGCTGGTTTTATCGCCATACCACAGCAGCAACCCGAACAGGATGGTGGTGGTGGCAATCACCTGTGGAGAACGCAAATGGGTTTCAATAAATTCCTTGAAACTCAATCCTGCAATTCCCACCGCAACCGTACCAAACAATACCGCCCACATCAGGTTACTTTCACCGACACGTTGGCGCTGTTTGAGCGAAGCAAACCAGTCGAAGGTAATCGTCCAGATATCCATACGAAAGTAGTAAACCACAGCAATCAATGAGCCCAGATGAACCGCTACATCAAAGGCTAAGCCCTGATCCGGCCATCCGGTGAGTATGGGCACCAGAATCAGATGAGCTGAGCTGGAGATAGGCAGAAACTCTGTCAGTCCCTGAACAATAGCCAATATCAAGGTTTGGATTAATTCCATATTATCTATTCCGCTTTTTCAGCAATCACGTGAGCCATACGACCTTCACGCATCACATCACTATAGATAACCTGGTAGTGACACTGCTTTAACAGGTAGATCAAATCATCACAGGAGAAACGGTTATGCTCAATAAAATGGACAAACAGATCACTCAATGCTTCTTGATCCATGCTGCCATCAAACACGCTAACCGGATCGGTTTGCGCATGTAGGTAGGTTTCCAGTGGGGCACGCACCCAGTCAATAATAAAGAACCGACCACCGGGTTTCAGGCAACGGAATATCTCCTGTAATGCCTTGACCGGTTGTTCCATTTCATGAATTACCACCGACGCAAAAACCACATCCACGCTGTTATCCGCAAATGGCAGGTGCGGATCATGCAGATCCGCCTCAATGATTTTACAACCCTCACTTAGCGGAACGGTGGCATCGAGCATGTATTCAGCCACTTCAATGCCATAAGCGCAGATGTTTGGGTATTGGGCTTTGATTGCATTTAAAAACATACCAGGGCCAGAACCCAGATCGAGTAAGACTGGCTTGCTTCCCTGTACTGGCTCCATCCATTGCTGCCATAACTGCCAGAACTCATCCCCGAAGCGGTTAGAGAATCCATCAATCATCATTTGCGCAAAACGCTCACCATCGCGGTGGTGTTTGTGTAATATTTTACGGGTTTTCTCAGACATCATTTAAGCTCATTCAAACGTTGGCGTCATAATACAGGTTTTTATCCGGCTTGTTATCCTGCAAACAGGAATTAGATCATCGTTTTATATCGGGGAAATAATAATCAATGAATAGAGCCATTATCTGGTTTAGACGTGACCTGCGGCTGCAGGATAACCCCACTCTACAATGGGCGGCACTGCATGGCATGGAAGTGATTGCGCTGTATATTCATGCAGAGTCAGAAGATGGGATCTGGAAAAGAGGGGCAGCCAGTCGCTGGTGGCTACATCACTCCTTGCAATCACTACAGCGAGATCTGCGCCAGAACAATATTGAACTACATCTTTTTAAAGGCGACAGCCTTGATGTGTTAAAACAGCTGAACACAGATACCAGTGCAACCACACTTTTAATGAATCGCCTGTGGGAACCGCATCTTCATCAACGCGATCAACAGCTAAAGAGTGATCTGGAAAAAATTGGCATAAGCGTTAATATTTTTGATGATGAGTGTTTACACAATCCTGAAACCTTAAAAAACAAACAGGGAGGAGTCTATAGAGTCTTTACGCCGTTTTATCGGCAATTGCGTAGCCAGCTAGAATCACAACCCGTCGAATTGGTTCAGGATAAAACCCTACCTGTAGCTATAGCACTCCTTGTCAAAAACTCGGTTGAGATCGATGCACTTGGTTTGCTGGATGAACATCCCTGGCATGAAAAACTGCACCAGCATTGGCAACCCGGAGAAAGTAGCGCACAACAACAGTTAAATCGCTTTATTGAAAACTCACTGAATTACTATACCCGGCAACGGGATTATCCTGCGGATGATTCAACCTCACGCCTGTCACCACATCTGCATTTTGGTGAGATCACCGCACAACAGATCGCTCAAACTTTATCGCAACAGATCCTCACTGAGCCTCAGCAGGCAAACGCAGCAGAGGCTTTTCTGCGCCAGCTGATTTGGCGAGAGTATGCGCGGTATGTGTTGTGGCACTATCCCCATACAGATATTGAAGCGATGAATGAGCGTTTTAGTGACGAGTTTTGGGTGATGAATGAAGTTATGTTTGAGCGCTGGAAAAAAGGGGAAAGTGGTTTTGCACTCATTGATGCAGGAATGCAGCAGTTATACCAAAGTGGTTTTATGCACAATCGGATACGGATGTTAGTAGCATCATTTCTCACCAAAAACCTTGGTTTGCCCTGGCAGGCTGGAGCACGCTGGTTTTGGGAAACCCTGATAGATGCTGATCTGGCAAACAATTCAATGGGATGGCAATGGGTTGCAGGGTGTGGCGTAGATGCTTCGCCGTATTACCGGATCTTTAATCCACAAACCCAGGCTGCGAAGCTTGATCCTGACAGTCGCTATATAGAACGTTGGCTTTCTCCAAACAATAAAGTAGAAAGAGCGATGGTAGACTTGAAGATGAGTAGAGAGGATGCATTAACTAGATATAAATTACAGATAAGGAATCGTTAAGATGAAAAAAGCTCTTTTAGTGGTGGCACATGGTAGTCGCAGAAGGCAGTCCAATGATGAAGTCATTGACTTGGCTACAGCCGTAGCAGCCAGTGCTGCGCATGATTTTAATGTCGTTAAGAGTGCTTTCCTTGAGATAGCACAACCATCAATTCCTGATGTAATTAAATCACTGGCGAAAAAAGGTGTGGATCAAATCAGTGTCGTTCCCTACTTTCTGGCGGCGGGGACGCATGTTGCAAACGACATTCCGGCAATTGTTGAACAGGCCAAAGCAGATTATCCTGCAATTACATTTGTAGTGTCTGAGCATATTGGTGCCTCTACGATGATGACCAGTCTGATATTAGATGCGGCACAATCATGAAGCTAAAAAAAACATACTATTTACCCTTCTAGGACTGGCAACACTCATGGCTAACGCAGAAACAATAAGTCCACTGCAAACAGTCAAATCTGTTGATATAAATCGCTATAGTGGAAAATGGTATGAGATCGCGAAGATCCCAAATCGTTTTCAATCTCACTGTATTCGTAACACCAGTGCTGAATATAGCTTGATGCCAGATAATAAGATTCAGGTTATCAATCGTTGTGAAGTAAAATCCGGCGAGATAGATCAAGCGACAGGTGTTGCAAGAATTGTTGATAGCACTACCAATGCAAAGCTGGAGGTAAGCTTTGTGAATTTTCTTGGGCTACAACTGTTTTGGGGAGATTACTGGATTTTATATCTGGATGATGATTATCAAATCGTTCTGGTAGGTACACCTGAGCGCAAATATGGCTGGGTACTGGCACGCACAAAAACCTTAAATGAAAAACAGTGGCAAGCAATCGGACAGTCCATGCAAGCACAAGGGTATGACCGTGAGCATTTTGAAATGTCAGCTCAGTAAAAAACTAAATACCAAAAAATCGTTTAATCTTTGACAGCACAAGATGTTGTTGCTGTTTGGATGAACCTTTAGCCTGCTCCTTGTTCATGCTTTCAATGGTTTCATTAAGTAGATGTTGCCTGTCAGCAATGATCTTTGAAATATCCATTGCAATCTCTGGACGTGATTTAAGAATTCGTTCAAATAAGGGCTTGTCGATACGAAAACAGATCACATCGTCCAGTGCTTCAACGGTTGCACTGCGAGCTTCTCCTGTCATTAAGCCCATTTCACCGATGATGGTGCCGTTCTCATCTGCAGTGATGGTGTTTAATACCTTGCGTTGTCCTGATGGTGTTTTGATGGATACCTGAATACTGCCTTTGACCATGATGTATAGCCAATGTGCAACACTGCCTTGTCTGGTGATCAGGTCGCCCTCTACATAAGGGGTGTATTTGAGATTTTCTGCCAGAAGCTGGATCTCTTCACTATTAAGCGCTCTGAAAAGTGATTGTGATTTTAATAGATCAATGCGGCGGCTAATTTCTCGTTTCTCTTTTGCCTGTACCAGTTTTTCCGTCTCTTTAATCAGGTGGATGGTCTGTTCCGGGATCGCTGGAATAATGCCCTCACGTTTTAGTGCTGCAAAGATATGAATACGCACGGTGGAGTCAGTTGGATCGTCGACAAAGAGATCTGTTAGCCAGTAGCGCATTGCATATCGTGCGGTGCTTTTATCAAAATCCATCATCACACAGTTGGGTAAAGGCCGAAGTGCGACATTGGCAATGCGTGCAGATCGAATGGCCTCATTGACGACGGCGATCACACGCTCTGGTGGGATCTCATATGAGACATTAAACCAGACCCAGCGCCGCCACTGTTCCGGCTCGCCATCACGACGACCTAACACTGAAAAGGTATTTTTCATTAACACGCTGTTAGGGATGATGACGGTCTCCCAGTTACGGGTTTCAATTGCGGTTGAGCGCCAGCGAATATCAACCACCCGTCCAACACTGTCACCGACCTTGATCCAGTCGCCTATTTGAATTGATTTATCAATTTGAATCGATACCCCGCCGAGGATATTACCCAGGGTGTCCTGCATTGAAAAAGCAATAACCGCAGTGATAACGGCTGATGTGGTGACTATGCCGCTAAGGTCGACACCTGCATAATGCAGTCGCACCATAGCCCACACCACATATCCAATGATAGCGAGGATGTCTTCAAGAATACTTGGCAGGGTGATATGGATCAGTGGCAGAATGATTTGGAACAAAAATATTCCGGCCAGTTTGATCAGGGTAATTCCTTCAATCAGGATGGCGATATTTCGGCTGATATGGGCGGCATCTATATTTCCGAAGTAATGGAGTAGACCGGAAACAATGAGCAGAAACAGTGAAAACAGATAAAGTCCAAAGGTATGAAACAGGGTTCTGCGAACATCGGTTCTGACTTTTAGTGTTATCAGGGATAACAACACCATAATGCCAAAGATCCATATAACCCCATCATGGAGTATATAGGAGAGAGATTGAGTAACAGTTACTGGCAATTCAATCATGGAACCATCCTGAGGTTTTAATTGCACCAATGTTAATACCCTAATAGTAGCACTAATATCGGCACATTAAACTTTGCTTAAGGTACAGTTTTTATCAGCCTGGCTGATGTTGAATTCGGTTATAATCTGCTGCGTTGATAATTGAATGAGATGAAGATGAATATCGAAGTAATTTTGCAGCAACGCAGTGGTGGTAAATGTGAGCTATGTGGATCAACCGAGGAGCTGGCTGTTTATGAGATACCGCCAGAATCAGATGGTAGTGCTGATCAGGCTGTTTGGCTGTGTGAAGATTGTCGTGAACAGATAGCAGATCCATCAAAGGTCGATGTCAATCACTGGCGCTGTTTGAATGATGCAATGTGGTCTCAGGTGCCGGCAGTTCAGATGATGGCATGGCGAATGTTAAACCGTTTGAGCCATGAGGGATGGCCTCAGGAATTACTCGATATGCTCTATCTGGATGATGAATTGCTTAACTGGGCAAAGGCAGATAGTGTGAGCAGCGATAATGCCATTCGTCATCTTGATAGTAATGGTGTGCTCCTGCAAGCTGGGGATACGGTTACCCTGATTAAGGATTTGAATGTTAAAGGTGCCAACTTTACAGCAAAACGTGGAACAGCAGTTCGAGGTATATCACTGGTACGGGATAACCCGGAACAGATTGAAGGACGAGTGAATGGACAGCAGATTGTGATTTTGACCAGGTTCGTCAAGAAATCGAATTAAAAAGTGTCTGTAGCCAGGAGTGAGTTTGTGAACTCCAAAGCCCACTATTAAAGTCGTGAACGATCATCACGAATTGATGTGCCAATTAGCGGTACTCTAATTCCCTTACCTAAAATTAATACCTTAAACAGCTCTCCCATCTCTGAAGGAGAGGTTAGTTTTAATACAGCCTGATTTACTGTTGTTGCCTGTTGCAACGACATTTCTGTAGCGATTAATTGAGTAATGCCACACCCTAACAAAAAGCTCGCCTGACTGGTATAACCACGTACTTCAAGACCTGACTCGACTGCAGCCGTTGCCATTGCGGTAAAATCAACATGGGCAGTAATATCCTGGATCCCGGGTAGTATTAATGGGTTAGGGTGCGAGCGATGGCGAAAGTGACACATAATGGTGCCACTATTGCGTTGTGGATGATAATACTCATGTTGAGGGAAGCCATAGTCGATCAGAATCATCGCGCCCTGATTCATGTTAGCGGCCATTGATTTGATCCACTGAGTGCCATGGTTGTTGATTTCAGAGCTATATCCATCGGCTAACTGATAATCGTTTATCAACTGGTTAATTGCGGCTGCGGCGGCTGCGGACTGAAAGGAACCCGCTTCGGTATCAAAGGTCTGACCATTCCAGATAACCTGGATCTCTGCGGCTTTGCCGTCATTGACCACAAAACGGTTAACCGGCATCGCATCGAGTAATTCATTGGCAACGATCACCCCATTAAAAGGCTCGGCAGGCAGACGATCTATCCATTTAAAATGTGAAACTAAATGAGGGACTTTTTCCTGAATGGTCTGTTGCTGGCGTTGTTGCAGATCGGCGCTGATCTCAAGGATTTGATAAGATTCCGGTAAACGATGAATGCGTTCTAATTCCAGCATGATGTCAGCTGCCATCGTGCCCTGACCGGCTCCAAATTCAAGGAGTGTGCCATTGGGTAAGGATGTTAAAATTTGAGAGATCTGTGTGGCCAGTGCGCGAGAGAATAGAGGAGATATCTCTGGTGCGGTAATAAAATCACCTGCTTCACCAAACTTCTGATTGCCTGCACTGTAGTAACCTAACCCCGGTGCATACAGTGCCAGCTCCATAAACCTTGAAAAGGGAATGCGTCCACCACACTTTGCTATTTCGGTAATGATGTGTGACTGAACCCGTTTACTATGAAGGCGGCTGGCCTCATCGGGTGTAGGAAGCTCGTTTATTGTGGATGAGTGGTTTAACATAGTTACCAGTTAATAATAGTGAGTTACAGGTGGTCTGGTGAGAACATCCACCAAAGACAGATAAGCTACCATAAAATATAGCCAGAGCAGTAGGGGGGATAAGCAATAGCGCATCCACCAGTGAGACAAAAACCACTATTAATTATGTTCAGAGAGTAGGGGGGATAAGCAATAGCGCATCCACCAGAGAGATAAAAAACCACCAATAAATATAATTGGAGAAGAGTGTGGTAATTGATAAGAACTTTACAGGAAAGGTGGTATTGATAACCGGTGCGGCACATCGTATAGGTGCCCAGACTGCACAAACACTCCATCAGGCCGGTGCCAATATCGTGCTTCACTACCGCTACTCAAAAGAGGGTGCAGAAGCATTAAAGCAACAATTAGAGTCTTCACGTCCTCATTCAGTAGAACTGGTGCAAGGCGATCTCCATCATCTGTCCGAACTACCCAATATCGTAGCGGCTGCCCACAAAGTATGGGGGCGGCTTGATGTCTTAATCAATAATGCCTCTACTTTCTACCCAACCCCTGTTGGAACTATCGAAGAAAAACACTGGGATGACTTGATGGGTACAAACCTGAAGGCACCCTTATTTCTGTCCCAGGCCGCAGCACCCTATTTGAAAGAAAACAGTGGCTGTATCGTTAATATTGTTGATATCCATGCAGAGCGACCATTACGTGAACACCCTGTTTATAGCATTGCTAAGGCTGGATTAGTGATGATGACCCAATCCCTCGCAGCAGAGTTGGGGCCAGAAATCAGGGTGAATGGTGTTGCACCCGGAGCTATTCTTTGGCCAGAGAATGCTATGGATGATGCAACCAAAAACCGAATTATCGAAAGGACCTTTCTTAAACGGCAGGGTGAGCCACGTAACATTGCCGAAGCGGTACTCTATCTGGTTCGGGATGCGGACTATACCAGCGGACATATTCTGAAAGTTGATGGTGGCAGGTCGTTAAATAGTTGAAAAATTTGCTTATGTGAGGTCTACTTAAAATCAGGTTGAAGAAAGGTATTGCCCCAGGTTTTACCATAATGCCTGAATAACTTTTTACTTGTGATCATCCTTGTACGGTCATGTTAAGACTGACCAGGATTTAAAAAAAATATAAATATGGAATTGGCAATAGGACTGTCTCTCGTGATTTTTATGGCATATCTGCTATTGGAATCATACAGGACATCAAAAAGAGTAAGTACGGTAGAAGATTTTCTCTGTTTCGGAGTTGAGAAGCATTCCTCCATGCTTCGAAAAACTTTTGAAGGGACAAATATCACCTACGGTACAATATTTGTTGCTTTTATTCTTTATCCATCATCTTATGGTTTGGGTGCACTTGCGCTACCTATTGGGTTCATCCTTGGCATCGTCTTTTTTGTATTGGTTATATTGCCAAGATTGATGCGAACGCTGGTAAATAATATGCGTTACCCCGAACTTCTTGAAAATAGTACAGGCTCAAAATTTGTACGCAGATTTGTTGCTGTAATGATGGTGCTGAGTTTATGGGTCTTCACCTTTGCAGAAGTTCAGGCGGTCTCTTTACTGATATCTGAGCTTTTTCAGTTTTCCAATGCTCAAACTTTTATAATGTCAGCAACACTTGTAATAACTGTGGCGCTCTATCTTTTTATTGGTGGGTATCAGTCGATGTTAAAGACTGATTATATTCAGATGGCTATCGTTTATGCAGGCTCGGTTTCCCTGTTGTTTATTATTTTTATGGAATTAAACCGTATTGGATATGACAATATTCAAAGTGCTCTTGTAAATAAAGAGTATGTATTAGTGACATCGCTGGATTATGGTGTCTTTTTTGTGGAGATGATACTGGCGCTTCTATTCGCACAGATAATTTACTACGATAACTGGCAAAGGCTGACACTCTACATTAAGAGCCAAATGGAAGATGCAAAAGGAAATAATATTCCATACTCTGACTCAGTTATCTATATCCAGAAACATATTACTTCCAGTTACCTTAAAGGCACGCTATTCATTGGACTAATCTACTTGCTACCCATGGGTATAGGTGTGATTTATATTGCTGATTCTGGAGATCAGTCAGCAATAGCATATACAGTAAATTTGCTTAAGGGTATTTGGGCTGATTACCAGGCTATAGGTGCGCTGGCTGTTCTGGCAGTTATAATGATGTTGTTCTCGTCATTGTTGTCCACATTGGATTCCTATTCCATCGGAGCTGCAAACATTCTCTATGAGGATATAGCAGGTAAAAATACACAGAGCCACGCAGCTAAAGAATTAACCATATTAAAATGGATTGTTTTGTTGTTTTTATTTTCTATCATCCTTTTTCTTCCCTATATGCCAAATTTCGAAATCTTGCTTCTTTATCTGATCTACTCGGCAAATGGGATGATTGGGCCGATAATTACTGCTGTTATCAGAAATAAGGTGAATAAGTGGGCGGTGATGACATCAGTTATGTTTGGCTTTTTATTCCCAATATATTCGCTTCAAAACCCTGATGATTTGGCGTCACAATTCACAGGGCTGATCATAATATCATTCTCGCTAATCATTACATGGCAATGGAAACAAAGCACGAAATAAAAAAGGGATTCAATATGGACAAGATGCTAATTGATTTTATTACAGGACTAAATCAGTGTGAAAGCTTTGAAGAAGCCTGGAAGCTCTATCAGAAGGTGATTTCAGAACAGGGTATAACTCAATCTCTTTATGGGATTACCTTGACGCCTTCAGATAAAAGAGGCGAGGAAGATTTTCTTTACCATACAAATTATAGCGATGGCTTCATGCGTGAATACGACGATAATCAGTTATCTGAATATGATGTGTTAGTTGACTGGTGTCAACAACGCCTGGAGCCATATGAATGGAATACACTTGATTTTAACCTTACAAAACAGCAACAGGTTTTAGAAGAGTTATCCAATGATTATCAGATACAGTGGGGATATACCATTCCATTAAGGTTGTTACTTGGGGATGCATGGGGAGGTGTCGGATTATGTGCTGTCGGCATCAGCAAAAAGGAATTTGAAAAGGATGTGAAACCAAACTATGAGTACATTCAATTAATTACCCATACATTTCATAGCTTTGTCCAGCGCTTTCCACGTTTCACAGAAGAATTAACTAACTACGATCATGTAATCGGTCGACTAAACACAAATGAAATTGAGACACTCAAATGGTTAATACATGGATTATCTATCAAAGAGATCGCAAATAAAAAGTTATTCAAGTCAGTTGACATGGTTAATAAATATATCAATAGCGCCAAAAATAAGCTAAATGCAATAAACCGGGATCAACTGATTGCCAAAGCGATGATACTAGGTTTGGTCTAAATGATTACAGTTTTGTGTAATTGTGAAAGAATTTGACAGCTAATAGTATTTGTTCCCAGTAATATATTTAATAAAAGGGAACCTGTTGTGATTAAAAGATTCAATCTGATTGTTGCTATAGCAATTACATTCACCGTTATTCTATCCGGCTGTGATGCTTCTAGTAGAACTAATGCTGGTGGTAACTATGTCAGGATTGGTAATCCTAGTGGTTCGATTACAGGAACTGTGCTCGATTCTGATGGGAACCCAGTTGCAAAAGCTGAAGTCTATGTTTCAGGGCAAAAAACCAATACAGATACAGGTGGGGTATTTCTGATTAGAAATGTTCCTGCTATTAATACCGTAGGTACTAATGGCGATATAACAGGTCAACCTCTAACAGTAACAATTATTCCACCAGTTCCGTCCATTGATCCTGTTCCGGCAGCAACCTCTCCAACTGTCAGCTATTTATCAGCCACATCTATTGTAACTCCACAGTCACAAATAAGTGGTGGAAATGCTACAGGTGGTAATGCAGCAGGTAACGTTTCTGTATACGTTGATGGATATATCGCATCTACCGGCGTGACCATATTGCCTATATTAGGCTCTACCATAAAAGGAATCTTGCGCAACACACAAACAGGTGAGTTATTAAGTAATAAGGTTGTTAGATTAAACATGGAAAGTATTAACAGTGCTGCGCTTGCTACCAATGCCGGGGTTGCCGCAGATCTTGCTTCAAGTAATTATCAATCGTTACAATATGTTGTAACAACAGACTCCAATGCAGTATTTTTGTTTGATAACCTGCCAAACGAAGGAGTTTATTCATTTACAGTTGATGATTTTGTAGTTGAATTATTAGCAGGTCAGACTGTTAGATCGGTAGCTACTAATTTAGCGATAACTAATTTGGGTGATGTCAACGCTGCCCCTATACTTTCAGCTGATGCTGTCGCACCAATCATTGATTCAGTCACTGGTGTGGTGAACCCAACAGGGGTTGTTGGACTACTTAATAGAGGAATTAATGGTACAGGTGGAATTGTTATTAATTTTAATGAAAAGGTAATCGGAAACATAAATACTGATACGGTCCTGCTTTGGGATAGTGTCAACGGATATCATAGTGATACAAACTCACTTTCTGCAGATGGTCGTAATTTGACGGTATCTACATCTACTGCAATACCTTCAACAGCAACGGTAGAAATATTCTTAATAAAGTCAGATTTTACTGATCAAAGTGCAAATGGATTGCTTAATACGGGCCTTAATTATTCATCTATCTATACAGCACCCAATGGTACTGAATATATAAAACTAAATCTGAGTATGTTTGAGGGTGGAAACACCAATTCGTCTAATATTATGGCAGTGCAAAAAAATAGTGATACATCAGGTGTGGATGACTATCCAGAATTACAACAAGCCAATGTAGTATTTAATGATGTTATAGATGGTACAGCTCAAATTGAGCAATTGAATTCAGCAGCAGATGATGATTTGAATGGTAATGATGCAGCAGAGCGTTTAACAGCATTATCACAACACTTTGGAGGTGGAGTGGTTGTAGCTGATACTGCAAGGGTGACAATGACACCAGGAAACGCGAGCTATTACACCTATGATCTTCTGGATGAATTAGGGGGGGCTGCTGTAGGTGCAGTGATTACATGGCCGAATAGCGTTGTAGTGAATGCTAACCAAATCATTCCAGTTGATAACGCAGCATTTGATGTAACGATATCAGGTGTGAAACCTGGTTATAAAGTTGTTCTTACTCCGTTTGATGATTTCGGTCATATGGGGACAGCTTCTGAACTGGTTCTGGCTGATAATGTGGAACCAGCAATAACACTCCAAACATCTTATGGCGTGATCCCTAAAAGCAACACATCGACGCTATCATTTAACTTTGGTGATGGTGGTGAATTGTCGAGCATTGGAAATTCCGTTATAGGAAAGCCGTATCTGAATATTACAGCACAGATGCTGGATAACCTTGATTCCAATGGAAATGATCTCTCTACTGTTGGTGGTGGATTAAATGATAATACTTTAAAACATGAGCTTTATGCATTTAATACAGAAGTATCACCCGCGACAGTACCAAGAACAAATGTTGTGGATACAGTAAGAACTTATGATGCAAATGCATATCAATCCTTTATCAATAATTTAACCAGGACTATTGGTATTTCATTTTCAGAAAATATCGCATTAGTTGGCAGCAAGACACCTGTGTACACCGGTACTAATGCACAACTATCCGGTTTTATTGAAAACAACAATGTGACGCAACGTGACGCTACTGCTTTGGTCAATGCTGACATTGTTCAAATGAATGTTTCAAATATTCTGGATTTGGCAAAAGATAATGACTCAACGCTTGATTTTGTAAATGTAATTAGTGACTCATCAGGTAATGTGATGTCACAACAAAATAACAGTCAGTTGGTTATTAGAGATGCTATGCCGCCAATGGTTGTTAGTTCAATATACTCAGGAATCGATTTAAAGATCACATTCAATGAATCGATTACTCCAACAGTTAATGATGTAATCACGATTGGTGACATTAGCCGTGCAGGTGTTACCACCAGCTTTACGCTTTCTCAAACTGTCATCGACGCACATGCAGCTTCATTGAACAAGGCACAATTAGTTATTCCTGCAAATGATATTAACTGGATGAATGCAAGTGGAATACCTAATACACCATTCAGTGGCTATTATGCGGATGTAACACAACAACATTCACCGTGGAACTATGACGATGCAGGTAATGGGCAGTTATATAATCATTTTGAAATAGATACTAGTTCAATTCGTGATGTAAATGGAAATAACTGGGCAGTACAACACGCAGGAGTAATTGCACCATTATTTGCGGCAAAAAGCCTTGTAGCAGGAGGTATGCCTGTTGATGTTCAAAACAGTATTGCAAGTGGTGGCTTAAGAATAAATGTTCTACAACCATACAGTAATGGAAGTGCATTTTTAACTGGGGATATACTTACATTTACCTATAGATTTACAAACCCAGTAGATATGAAGAAGACATTTATAGGTGCTGGAGCTGATGCCTCCACATTAACTGCTCAACAGGTTGCAGCTAATTTTGCATCAGTGTCAACCATTGCACTGCAAATTGATTCACTATCTGCTCAAACTCAAACGTCCGCAATATTATCAACAGATAGAAAGGCGCTTACTGTCAAAGTACAGCTAGCTGCGCCTTATACAGTAACTACAGGTGATAAATTCGGATCGCTTGTTCCTGTATTCAGTGACTATGATGCAAATCAAAGCGCATTAGCTGCATCTGTAAGCCTGACTGCTCCATAGTTCATATCTTGTTCAGGGGCTAAGAAATTAGCCCTGTTTTTTTCCATTTTCAAAATCCTTCAAAAGGAAGTTTTCTCTAAAAATAGAGATGGGTATATGAATACACGACTAGTACTAATATCAATTATTACTCTATTTATTATGGGATGTAATAACTCAAATAATTCAAAAACATATGATAGTGATTATTTAAATATATCATTACCTATAAATAATGAAGTATATAAATCAAGCAGTATACCTCTTTATATGGTGTTTAGTTCTGGTGTGAATAAAGTGGATATTCATGACAAAGATTATAACCAGATATACACAACTACATCGAACGTTTTAGTATTGGAGTCATCACTAAAATCGACACAGCTTAATAATGGTTCAAATGATTTGTTTGTGACGGCATATTTTGAAAATGGGGCTGTAGTCAAGAAAGATTTTAAAGTAAATATTCAGAATGAACCCTCACCTGATAGCACGATAAGAAGCAAAAGAATATACACCATTACAGATTTCGGTATTGTAGATATAGTCGATGTTTATAATACATTTACAGACGAATCTATTGATATATTTATGGATATTGAATACTCGGATGGTTATGTCAAGCAATGCACAAATGAAATAGTTTTATCAGTATCTGATGAGACTTTAGTATCTAGTAATGCAAATAATTTGAGCTTTTTAAAAGCTGGTTATTCATCTGTAACTGTCACGTGTCAAAATGAATCTGTCGACATTAATATTGTAGCTGAAAATGATTATATTGTCGGTATAAGTGTTAGTACTAACAATATCCTAATTGAAGGGGTAGGAAGCAGTTTTCATTTTGATGTCATGGAGCACACTGCTAGAAATATCACAAGACCATCAACAAATTTCAATGTGATTGTTGAGAATACTACGATAGTCGATGTTATTGGGACAACCGTAACATCTAAACTAGAAGGTTCTACAAGGATTACTTTAAGTAAAAATGGAATGAATGAAATAATAATTGTAGATGTTTTACCACTTATTGGATCAAGTTCAGGCGTTATTAACATTGCGCAAGGTGGTGTATTGCAAGATAGTAACCTTATTGGTGATAAGGTGGTTGTGGTCAAGGCATTGTTTCCTTCACATGCTGTTTCGTTAGACAAGAACTTTACAGTTTCTATACGCAATCCAAACGAGATTAATTATGTAACTAAACCCGATCAGATATATGAAATATATTTTCAGATATCACCTGATGAGCTGTTTTCAAAACAGGTTATCGTTAGACTTCCAAATATAATACCCTTGAATTCAGAACGAATAGTTTTGGTATCAAAGATAGATAGTAAAACAAGAGAATTAGTGCAAGTCACAATCGCAGAGATTGATCGCATTAATAACGAGGTCATTTTTCAGATTTGGAGTGGCGGTGAATACATTTTACATTCGGATAATGAAGCGCCTAATAACCAGCCACTAAAACCAAGTAGAAAGGCTAGTCAAATTAGTAAGTTTAATAATTGTAGTAACCCTTTCACTATTTGGCCAAATGATAGTAATTTTTCAGTTTGCGATGATGTGAGAAACAATTATCTAAAACAATATCGCCCGATATTGATGGTGAATAAGTCTAATACATTAAAAAATGCTACAAAACCAGGGGAGTTTCCGATAAGGGTTTCTGACTTACTTAGAAATGGAAAGCTATTTAATTTGACTGGGGACAATAAAGAAATTAATTACTCAAGTAGTTTTGACAATAATTTCAAAATTAAATCTATTACAGAAGCGAATAGTGAAAAAATACTTCGCGAAAACGACTGTAACTCAAAAGATGATGAATGCATTGAGCTGAGAATTATTCATGAGAATATGAGCGATTGGAGGCAATATGCTGGAATACCAACAGTTTATGGAAGAGTTGCCTATACAAAATATGATGGTAAACCGTTTGTGGCTCTGCAGTATTGGATGTTTTATGCTGGTTCGACGTTGCCAGCGGATTACCTTTTTACTGGTGAAATGTATCATGAAGGTGATGTTGAGTTTTTTCAGGTTATGTTAGATGAAAATCTAATGCCTGTTGGTGCAAGCGCAGGTCAGCACTATTATGGTGAATCGAGAAATTGGAATAAAGTAGAAAAAGTTGATGGGCACCCCGTTCTCTATATTGCATCTGGTTCACACGCAACATATTTTGATAATAAAAATGTTGCAAGTGGCACTAAGCACTATGGGTTTCTCTCTCGTGAAGGTAATGCATTAAATGCAGGTAATGAGATAGTTTCTGATAGTGTGATTAAAATTACTCCAGCAGTGATACAAAAAGAAAGCGGTAATATTGTCTATAAATGGAAAGGACGTTTTGGTGCATATGTTTTTGACGCACCTGGAACTGATGGGCCGCCGGCACCATTATATAGAGGCCCTAATGATGAAGTGGGTTTGAGTATGTTTAATTATCCAGCACATTTTCATTTTACATACCTTATGCCGGGAGAAGTATATGCTGGTTTTATGGAGAAAATTGCACGGAACAGATCGCCCGAATTTTTGATTAAGAAAGTACTCCAGGGGGAATGTATACATAAAGCTGACAGTAATGCACTTTTGTTTTCCACAATGTCACAAAATATATATGATATATACCATAAAACGGGTTATCAGAATTATTTATTCTTAAAAAATACTAGTTCTTGTGTGAATTCGAAAAACTCAAAATCATATTTTGATATATTCTATTCAAATAATTATTGTGAATATAGTAATGAATCAATCAGTGATACATATCGTAGATATGTCGTTTCGGGGTTATCTGAAAAATATAATATTATTGATTCAATGCCACTTACAGAAATGTTAAAGATTGATGATCCCAGCTGTGCTTTGATGATTGTGGATACAGACAATGATGGTATATTGAATACTGAGGATACTGATGATGATAACGATGGTCTGAGTGATACAGGTGAATTGGAATGCGGCACAGATCCTTTGCTCGCAGATACTGATAATGATGGCACAAATGACCAACAGGAATGTGCTGGTGGTACCGATCCATTAAAGCAAAATGGATATGTATTTATTACAAGTGATATTAATATGTTTGCTCAAGCAGCTTCTTTTGATGATAATAATATATTAATAACAAACATACTCTCTAGCGCAAATGGGAAAGCTTCACTTTCTGATACTATAAAGTTTTATGATGGACATGGTGGGAATGTTGGCGAACCAACTACGATAGATGCTGCGAGACAATTCATTGAAGGCCTAGGCTATCAATTTGTTTACTCAAATGAAGCTAGTCTTGATGTGGCTGGCCTCAGAGCTTTATTTATATTATATCCAGGAAGAACTACACCTAATAATATTTCAGTTGATGAAATTAATAAAATTAAAGATTTTGTTAGGAATGGTGGTGTAGTTATTGCGGTTGCTGAAAATGGCGGTTACCACTCAAATAAAACAAGTTATAATAAACTACTATCAGATTTGGGTATAGAAGTTATTAACAATAATGATGATATACAACGTACAGTAGTAACATCTAGCATTGAGAAATCATCAGTAACATATAATGTGAATAATTTAACTATAATGAGGCCGTCAACATTTACAGTTGATCCTGCTGTTACAGGCAATGAAATTGTTATACGGCTAAACGATGGTAAAGTTATTATGGTTAAAAGCATTATAGATTATAATTATGCTTTGCCTTCGCGTAAGGCAAGCAAAAATATTGCTTTTTCAAAACCAATACCACATACGATAAACATTTATAATGATTCCACATATTGAACTTCTGGGATCGGAGTCAGATGCCGACCACTCCGTAGTGTTTCAGGGCTGGAGCAAGGTTTCGGAGCGGTATCCTGTTAACGATTTATCAATTTGAGTCTTCCTTTCAGTGTTTTTTTCTATCTATCAGACAAAAGCTCAGGGGTCGGAGTCAGAGCAGGATTAGACGGTGCATTTTCTGGATATGGTATGTCATCCTATGCAAGAGGTTTGGGATAGATTGACTCCGATCTCGTAAATCCTAAAAGGGTATGATCCACAATTGTTGTTTGTTGTGATCAAACTCATCCCATAACTGCTGATAACTTTTATTCAGTTGTGGGTGGGTTGAGTCTGCCGCAATTTCTGCCAATGGTAATAACACAAACGCATTTTTTATAATTTCATCTCTTGGGATTGAGATGACGCCATCATCGATAATAAAATCATCATAAAGCAGCAGATCGATGTCGAGTGTTCGGGAGGAGAATTTAGGGCCGGTTCTTTCGCGCCCGTGAGCGTTTTCGATCTGTTTTAGAATATCGGAAACTTCATGGGGTGTTTTGTCAGTCGTAAATCCGGCAACCAGATTATAAAAATTATCACCCTCAAAACCAACCGATTCACTCTCATAGACAGAGGAGCAGATAACGTCACTAAATGCATGTTTAAGTGCGGAAACACCAGCGCGGATATTAGCTTCCTTGTCAATATTACTGCCAATGCTGACGTAGACTTGGGCCATCAGGATCTTTGGCCGCGTTCTATGATGACGCCGACATCACTGGCATAGCGTACAGCCCCTTTTTTGTTCACCTTGACCTTAACCCAGGGTACTGAAAATTCATTTAATATGATGTTTGCCACCTCTTCTGCGAGAGTTTCTACCAGTTGGAATTCACTTTGGCCAACAAACTCCAACAGGCGTTTGGCAACGGCTTTATAGTTTAAGGTGTCATCAATGTGGTCAGACTTTGCAGCTTTGGCAACATCACCTGCCATCTCCAGATCGAGGGTGATGATTTGTTTAACTTCGCGTTCCCAATCATAAATGCCAATGATGGTTTCTATCTTTAAATCGTTGAGATAAATGATGTCCATAGTGTATTGTCACTCCTGGTGACGTAATCTTAAAAAATAAAGGACGTCACTATAGCGGCTTTAAACGCTGCTTCCAATCCGTAATCAGCTTTTTAGTTAAAGGGTCGAAAAACATGATGCAGTCACTAACCTTAACGGTTTTTGCCTATCTACTGGGTTCTATCTCGGCAGCAATTATAGTTTGTCGCATGATGAATCTACCAGATCCCCGAACACTGGGATCAAAGAATCCCGGTGCAACCAATGTCTTGCGTATAGGTGGTAAAAAAGCTGCAGCTCTGACTCTTTTGGGTGATTTTTTAAAAGGAGTGATTCCGGTGCTGATTGCCCGTGGCTTTGATGTGAACGATCAGGCTCTGGCAATGGTTGGGTTTGGAGCATTTTTAGGACACCTTTATCCACTTTTCTTTGATTTTAAAGGCGGTAAGGGTGTTGCTACTGCATTTGGCGTTATTTTGGGACTGTCATGGCAATTGGCTTTGGTGGCAATTGGTGTATGGCTTATCGTTGCCAAGGTTTTCAAAATATCATCGTTGGCTGCATTGATAGCTGCTGTAATTACCCCTTTTGTGGGCTGGCTCGCTTTTGCGATGGATAAAAATATTACCATTATGCTGGCCATCTTGTCGGTGATCCTGATCTGGCGTCACC
>RRYU01000269.1_pt1 | contig 23399 bp, 20 predicted proteins | sample 2162651 | NCBI WGS metagenome assembly RRYU01 (sample SAMN10267283, study PRJNA491782) | microbial mat metagenome | isolation source: biomat in the production well | place: Japan: Minami-Kanto gas field, natural gas well KTG3 | collected 2017-06 | reverse complement strand
TTACCCCGTATGTTGAGCCGGCTATCGGCTACAAACTGACCAGCGGCATGGCCTTTACAGACATTAAAATGGATATTGTTAAATCGGAAATGGATGGACATCTCAACATGGATATCCGCAAGCTGGAGCTGGAACCGGGTGATGAAGAGACGGCTAAGAAGTTCTCCAAACAATTATCAATGCCCCTGCCTACAGCACTGCTGTTGTTACGTGAGGATGATGACAGCATTAACCTGGAATTTCCGATTAAAGGAAATGTTAATGACCCCGATATCAATATCAATGATGTAATTAACACTGCATTAAGCAAAGCCTTAAAAACAGGTTCAGTTTTTTACTTAAAGCAACTACTGCAACCCTATAGCGGTATTATCTTCCTTGCCGGTTTGGCTAAAGATCTGCTGTCAGGGATATCATTAGAGCCGGTCATCTTTGAATTTGAGCAAAACCAGCTTGCGGATGAGCAGAAGGACTATTTGAACAAAATCGCAAAGCTGTTAACCGAACGTAAGGTAGAGCTGAAGGTTTGCGGGTATTACAGTCAGACTGAAAAACAGCTATTGAGTGAAAAACTAAATGCGAAAAAATCTAAAAAGCAGCAACGTAATGAGGATGAGCTGACATTAACCCTGGATAAGCTGACAACCGCAAGAGCAGAGTTGATAAAATCATACCTTGTGGAGCAGGGTACGGATTCCAGTCGTCTGTTTATCTGTCTGCCACAACTGGATAAGGATGAAAAAGCACAGTCACGGGTTGAGGTTCTGCTGTAGAGCCAATACCTGACAAAGCCGACTGGTTGCAACAAACAGACTTTAACCGCAATATTAAACCATGAGCCATACAATCAAGCGGATACAAAACCGCCACACTATTCATTGGGTTTTTGATGAAAACTACCGACTCTTTTTCAGACTCTTCTCTGAAGAGTCATTGTCCAATGATTATCTGGAGTTGATGGATGATTATGGAGAGGTGATGGTTGAGTTTCGTGTAAGTGAGAGATTTCGCTACACCGTTGATGTTGAGATCACCCGTCCACTGGCGCTGCTAAAGCAGCTACCCGATTTGGTGATTAATTTTCGGCTCTATTTTGATGCGCAGGCTCTGGAAGTGACCGGGTTTCAGGGAATACAGAAAATACAGCCCCGTATTGATTATGCCCCTGAAAAAGGCCATAGCCTCGATGATAAACTTCAGGTCAACCTGTTGTTACACGAGTTATTACATTTGTGTTTGAGAAAGCGTTATCGCTCTCCACAAAGTCACCCGTTAATGGTGATGGGATAATATGAATCTACCTTCCAATCTGTTTAGTGACACCTTCCTGTATACAGCGGCACTACTATTTGTTTTAAGTCTTGTGTGGGCATTGCTGAAAGCCCCCTGGCATATGCTCAAACAACTGGAAAATCTCAACTCACTTCTGGGTTTTTCGGTATTACTGCTGTTGCTTTGGAGTATGAAGGCGGGCATTCATCCCGGAATGACCTTCCATCTGATAGGTGCCACATTGTTTACCCTGATGTTTGGCTGGCAGTTTGCGATCCTCTCAATGTCATTGGTTTTGGTGGCGATAACCGCTTATAGCGGCATCGACTGGTGGTCAATTCCGTTAAATGGCATGGTAATGATTGTTTTGCCGGTGCAGATAACCCGTGCAGCCTTAAATATAGCGCTCAAAAAGCTGCCCCACCATTTTTTTATTTACTCCCTGTTTAATGGTTTTTTGTGTGGTGCAATCACCATGGCGGCTGTGGTGATGAGCAGCATACTCCTCCTGCTCTATTTTGGTGGTTACACCTGGCCGTTTATTACACACAAGTTTCTGCCATTCCTGCCTTTGATGATGTTTGCAGAAGCGTTTTTTAGCGGCATGCTCATTACCGGGATGATTTTATTCCGACCTGAATGGGTTATGACATTTGACGATAAACGCTATCTCCATGGAAAATAACAATGATTTTTGTTGAACTCATTTTGTTAATTGTCGTGGTGGCACTGGTTGTCTTTTTTATTCGTCCCCCCAGGCCAAAACAATAGTGGACTCTGATGGCTACGATCTCTCTAAAACTACGTGAATACTCCCGCCTGATCAGACTGGATCGACCTATCGGCATCTATCTGGTTTTATGGCCTACCATTTGGGGCTTATGGATCGCCGCTGAAGGTCTTCCTGATCCGCTGGTGTTAATGGTCTTTCTCTGCGGTGTAGTGCTGATGCGCTCAGCTGGTTGTGCGATCAACGATTTTGCTGACAGAAACATCGATCCACATGTTGCCCGAACTACGCAAAGACCGCTTGCAGCAGGAACGATCACATCCCAGGAAGCACTCTGGGTGTTTGCCATTTTGAGTTTGATCGCCTTTATCCTGGTGCTGCAAATGAACACGCTGACCATTTTATTATCCATTCCTGCGCTGTTTCTTGCAGGTAGTTATCCTTTTACCAAGCGCTACACCCATTTGCCACAGGCCTATTTGGGGATTGCATTTGGCTGGGCAGTGCCGATGGCTTTTGCTGCACAAACGGGTGCGGTTCCTGCTGCATCATGGTTGCTGTTTGCGGCAACGGTTTTCTGGGCGTTGGGATACGACACCATGTATGCGATTACCGACCGCGAAGATGATCTGAAAATCGGGGTGAAATCTACCGCCATACTGTTTGGACGTTATGATAAAGTGGTGGTGCTGCTGTGTCAGGTCTTAACCTTGCTCATGCTCTATCTGGCTGGACAGCAGTTTAAACTGGGCATTGTTTTTTATAGTGGTTTAGGAGCGTCGTCTCTCTTTTTTTTCTATCAGCAATATCTGATTCGTGATCGTGATCCACAAAAGAGCTTTCAGGCCTTTCTGAATAACCACTATTTCGGGATGATGGTCTTTATTGCCATTGCCTTTGAATACAATACGGCTGTGTAATCTGACTATGGATCCTATTGAGCTATCACTGTTTTCCAGCCGTATCGAGGCCATTTGCGAAGAGATGGGAGCGGTGTTACAGCGTTCTGCCTTCTCTACCAATATCAAGGATCGACTCGATTTCTCCTGTGCAATATTTGATGCTGACGGGATGTTATCTGCACAGGCAGCACATATCCCGGTTCATCTGGGCAGTATGGCTTATGCCATGGCCGATATCGTTAAACAGCTAAAGTGGCGTGACGGCGATATGGTTGTGGTCAATGACCCTTTTATGGGTGGAACCCATCTGCCGGATATCACTGTAATCGCACCACTGTTTATTCAGCAGCAACTGATAGGCTTTATTGCCAATCGTGCACATCATGCAAATATTGGTGGAAGTAGTCCAGGTTCAATGCCAATCTCCCGCTCACTGGAAGAGGAGGGGGTGATTATTCCTCCAACCTTATTAATGCGCGAAGGTAAGGTGGATCGAGCATTTATTGAACAACTACTGGCACAAACCGATGGTGGTGATGGCCTGGAAGGTGATTTCACCGCCCAAATCAGTGCCAACCTGACCGGTAAACTGCGCTTAAAGTCTCTGGTTGAACAAATGGGGCTTGAGTCCTTTCATCAGGCATTAGTTGCCTTAAATGATTATGCGCAACGTCTGGTCAGTGCCGTCATTCATTCTATCCCCTCCGGGAGCTATCAATTCAGTGACTATCTTGATGATGATGGCTGTGGCAATCATGACTTGTTGATATCAACTACCATCCAGATTGATGGTGACAAGGTTTATGTCGATTTTAGTGGTACCGCAGCACAAACCACCGGAAATGTGAATGCACCACTTTCAGTAGCAGCAGCGGCGGTTTTTTATGTGTTTCGCTGTTTGATGCCAGACCACACTCCAGCATGTGCGGGTGCTTTTCGACCTATTACTATTACTGCACCTGAAGGCTCTCTGTTAAATGCACGTCGCCCCGCTGCGGTTGCTGCAGGTAATGTAGAAACCAGTACCCGTGTGGTGGATGTGATTTGTGGCGCACTGGCGCAAGCGATCCCGGATCTTATTGCTGCTGCCAGTCATGGCTCAATGAACAACCTCGCAATGGGTAGTCGTGATGATAAAGATAGCCGTTGGGACTATTATGAAACCATTGGTGGTGGTATGGGGGCTGGAATAGAAGGTGGTGGTCTGAGTGCGGTACAGACACACATGACCAACACCCTTAATACTCCTGTGGAAGTGCTGGAGATGAATTACCCTGTCAGGGTTTGTCGCTATGCAATTAGAATCAACTCCGGTGGGCTTGGGCAGCGTAACGGGGGTGATGGCATTATACGCGAGTATCAGTTTTTAAAGCCTGCTGAAGTAACCCTGCTAACAGAACGAAGAAAACATCAGCCATGGGGACTAAATGGCGGCCATTCTGGCAAGCCAGGCGTAAATCAGCATAATGGCGAGATCCTGCCGCCCAAAGTTACGTTAAAGGTTAAAACCGGGGATAGAGTATTAATTGAAACCCCGGGTGGTGGTGGCTTTGGTGATCCTTGTGAATAAAAGAGAAGCATAAATGTGTGGAATATGTGGTGAATTGCGATTTGATCATCAAAAGCCTGCTCGGGAACCGTTACAACGAATGTTGCACAAACTCGAAAAGCGCGGACCGGACAATGAAGGTGTCTATTTTGATGGCCCGGTAGCATTGGGACATCGCCGTCTGGCAATTATCGACTTGAGTGATCGCGCAAACCAGCCGATGGTGGATTCTGTCAATGGCCTTACTATCGTTTTTAACGGCACTATCTACAATTTTCCCGCCTTGCGTCAGGAGTTGATCCACTTGGGTTATCAGTTTCAATCTGATGGCGATACCGAAGTTATCCTTAAATCCTATGCCGCATGGGGTGAGCAGTGTGTGGAGCGACTCAGTGGTATGTTCGCCTTTGCCATTTGGGATCAAAGACAACAAAAACTGTTTTTAGCCCGGGATCGAATGGGGATCAAACCTCTCTATTTCAGCAAGAATCAGCAAACATTTCGTTTTGCGTCCAATCCCCAGGCACTTCTGGCAGCAGGCGATGTTGATACCAGCATTGATCCGGCCGGATTACATCATCAGTTTACCCTGCATGCAGTTATTCCTGCACCCGGTACCATTTTAAAAGGGATACGCAAGCTTAATCCCGGACATACGCTGACGATTGATATCCGTAGTGGCAGTGAACAACTCATGCGTTACTGGTATCTCAGCGCAATGCGTCCTGTAGAGGCTCGTAGCGAACAGGAGTGGATTGAATCCATCCATCTGGCATTACAAAAGGCGGTGAGAAGACGTCTGGAAATTGCTGATGTTCCGGTGGGGGTGCTGTTATCCGGTGGGCTTGATTCCAGTTTACTGGTAGGACTGCTGGCAGAGCAGGGTGTTGAGAAGATATTAACCTTCTCAGTCGGGTTTGAGGATCAACCGGAAGAGAAAGGGAGTGAGTTTGAATATTCGGATCAAGTGGTGGATATGTATAACACCATTCACCATAAATACACCATTGCCAATTCTCAGGTTTTAAGTCGTCTGCCCGAAGCCGTCAACTACATGGCTGAGCCGATGGTCGGTCAGGATGCAGTGGCTTTTTATCTGCTTTCTGAGCAGGTATCACAAACTGTTAAGGCAGTGCAAAGTGGGCAGGGGGCTGATGAGGTTTTTGCCGGATATTTCTGGTACCCGAGAATGCTTGCCGGGAAAGGTACTGATCTGGAACGCTTTGCAAAACACTATTTTGACCGTCCACATAGTGAATTTGCACAAATGCTTACCCCGGAATATTTTGGGGATAACTACACCGCTAATACGATTGAAACTCTGTTAAATGAGCCTGGCGCAGAAGCGTATCTGGATAAGGTATTACGTATGGATGTCACTACCTTGATTGTTGATGATCCGGTTAAACGAGTGGATAACATGACCATGGCATGGGGGCTGGAAGCAAGAGTACCGTTTCTTGATCACGAGTTGGTAGAGCTGGCTATGTCGATGCCACCAGCGATGAAGCTTGGACCCAATGGTGATGATGCCAAGTATGTGTTGAAAAAGATTTCGCGTGGATTGATACCCGATGCAGTCATTGATCGTAAAAAAGGCTATTTTCCGATGCCCGCCTTAAAATATGTTCGCGGAGATTTTCTGGAGTTTATGACGGATATCCTGAACTCGGATCAATGTCGTCAGCGTGGCCTCTATCAACGTAGTTATGTCGAGAAGTTATTGTCGGAGCCTGATCACCATTTTACCAAGCTACATGGTAGCAAATTGTGGCATTTGGCATTACTGGAGCTGTGGTTGCAATCAAATATCTAACAACAATCCCCTGGAAAATATTTTTAATCCACCCTTGTGTTTATACGTTTCGTTACTACATATGGGCGTAGATATAAAGATTATTAAAAAATGAGGTTTTTATGGACGTTTTAGATCGAATTCGTGAGCAGGTTGAAAGCAACCCTATCGTGATTTATATGAAGGGCACACCGCAAATGCCGATGTGTGGTTTTTCTAGCCGTGCTTCACAGGCATTACAAAACTGCAATGTTGAGTTTGCCTATGTCAATGTACTGGCAGATCCTGAAATTTTTGAGAACCTGCCACGCTACGCTGACTGGCCTACATTCCCGCAAATCTACGTGGAAGGTGAATTAATTGGCGGGCATGACATTTTGATGGAGATGTATCAAAAGGGTGAGCTTCAGCCCATCCTTGAAGCTGCAGTGAGCAAGAAAACAGCCTGATTCTGTTGGGATAGTCTGATAAACAACCGCGAATTACGCGGTTGTTTATTTTTAATCAATAGTAACTACAGGTATGTAACCAACTCACCCATCTCCAGTCTTTTCTTGGCTGGTTGAGGGTTGACCCGATAGCCAAAAGCAACAATCACAGCAACCTGTTCGTTAGCGGTATCGAGTTTTAGATATTTTTCTACCTTCTTTTTCTCAAATCCTTCTATAGGGCAGGAGTCAATACCAATCATTGCTGCGGATGTCATCATATTTCCCAAGGCGATGTAACACTGTTTCATCACCCAGCTAATCAGGGGTTCACGAGACTTAACCCCCTCAATATACTCCTGATATCGTTTGATATACGCAGCAGTTGCATCTTCTGGTAGACCACGACGTCCAAACATGGCTTTCACATAATCGGTATCACCATCGACCAGATCAGAACGAGCTGTGATAATTAACAGGTGGCTGCATGAGGTAACTTGATTTTGATTCCAGCAAAGTGGCTTTAAATCTGCTTTTACCTCAGGAGACTTTACTACACGAAAACGCCAAGGTTCCATTCCAAACGAGCTGGGAGAGAGTCGACCTGTTTCCAAAATGAATTCCAGATGATCTTTTGGGATCAACCGTTCATCATCAAATAACTTACATGCATGACGAAACTGATATGCACTTAAGATTTGTTGAATATCCATTTTTTACCTTTGTATCATTAAATAAAAACGCACTTATATTAAGCTTTCGCATGAATATCAACCTTATTTTTATCCATTACCATCTCAAAGGATTACATGGATATTTTTCACAACCACCAGAAATGAAAAATAGTTATTAATTTCAACTATATGCCACTCAGAGCTTCTAATAGCTTATCTCATCCACTTTTTTAGAGATGCAGTAGGTTGAACTGATGTGTTATGATTGCGGCTGTTTATCCCTCTGATAAATTAAACAGGCCAAGTAAGGATTTGCGTAAAATATGAGTGAGTTTGCATCCGAGATTCTTCCGATCAACATCGAAGATGAGATGAAGAGATCTTATCTTGATTATGCGATGAGCGTCATTGTTGGTCGTGCACTTCCAGATGTTCGTGACGGCCTGAAACCCGTTCATCGACGTGTTCTCTACGCAATGCGTGAGCTGAGCAATGACTGGAACAAGCCCTATAAAAAATCTGCACGTATAGTTGGTGATGTGATTGGTAAATATCACCCTCATGGTGATAGTGCGGTCTATGACACTATTGTCCGTATGGCTCAGCCGTTTTCACTTCGCTATATGCTGGTTGATGGACAGGGTAACTTTGGTTCTATTGACGGCGATTCTGCTGCGGCAATGCGTTACACCGAGATCCGTATGGCTCGTATTGCACATGAACTTCTGGCTGATATTGACAAGGAAACCGTTGATTTCATTCCAAACTACGATGAATCCGAGTCAGAACCAGCGGTTCTACCAGCAAAAATTCCCAATCTACTGGTTAATGGTTCAGCGGGTATTGCAGTGGGAATGGCAACCAATATTCCACCTCATAACATTCGTGAAGTCATTAATGCCTGTCTGGCTCTTATTGAAAATCCGGATATCTCAATTGAAGGACTGATGGACTATGTTCCAGGTCCTGATTTTCCTACCGCAGGAATCATTAATGGTGCACAGGGGATCCATGATGCTTATCACACCGGTCGCGGTAAAATATATGTACGTGCACGCAGCCATGTTGAAACCCCTGATAACGGTAGAGAACGTATTGTTGTCACCGAACTGCCATATCAGGTAAACAAGGCACGGTTGCTGGAAAAGATTGCCGAGCTGGTTAAAGAGAAGAAGATCGAAGGTATTGCCGAACTGCGCGATGAGTCGGACAAAGACGGCATGCGTATGGTTATTGAGCTTAAACGCGGTGAAGTGCCTGAGGTGTTACTCAATAACCTCTACAAGCAGACCCAGATGCAAAGTGTTTTTGGAATAAACATTGTCGCTCTGCACGAAGGTCAGCCCAAGCTGCTCAATCTGAAACAGTTACTGGATGCCTTCATCAGCCATCGCCGTGAAGTAGTAACCCGTCGTACCATTTTTGACCTGCGTAAGGCGCGTGAAAGAGCCCATGTTCTGGAAGGTCTTGCTGTCGCACTGGCAAATATCGACCCCATTATTGCACTGATCAAGGCAGCACCAAATCCTGCTGAAGCCAAAGCCGGGCTGCTGGCACAGGTATGGGAATCGGGTGTGGTTACCGATATGCTCTCAAGAGCAGGGGCAAAGGCTTCCAGACCAGACGGTTTAGCCAAAGAGTATGGCTTGCATGATGATGGGTATCGTTTGTCTGAAGCGCAGGCACAAGCAATTCTGGAGCTGCGCCTGCATCGTCTTACCGGGCTTGAGCAGGATAAGATAATTAATGAATACAAAGAGTTGCTTGGAACTATTGAGGAATTACTTGAGATACTAAACAACGTTTCTCGACTAATGGAAGTGATTCAGGATGAATTAAAAGTGGTTCTTGAGCAGTATGGCGACGAGCGTCGCACTGAAATCATCAATACCCGGGTTGACTTAACCCTGGAAGATTTGATTAGTGAAGAAGATATGGTGGTCACACTCTCTCATGAGGGTTATGCCAAATCACAACCACTGTCAGATTATCGGGCACAACGTCGTGGAGGCCGTGGTAAATCAGCCACAGCAACCAAGGATGAAGATTTTGTCGATAAAATGTTTGTCGCCAATACTCACGACACGATTTTATGTTTCTCCAGTCGTGGTCGACTCTACTGGATGAAGGTTTATGAATTACCGAATGCCAGCCGCGCATCACGTGGAAAACCGATTGTTAATTTGTTGCCATTGATTGAAGGCGAAAGAATTAACGCAATTCTGCCAATTAGTGAATTCAGTGATGATCGTTATGTGTTTATGGCTACAGCCAGTGGAACAGTGAAAAAGACATCACTTAAGAATTTCTCACGTCCACGTGCCAGTGGCATTATTGCAGTGGATCTGGCTGACGGTGATCAACTGGTCGGAGTCAATATCACCGATGGCGAACAGGATATTATGCTGTTTAGCTCATCCGGCAAGGCTATTCGCTTCCATGAAACAGATGTGCGTCCTATGGGACGGATCTCGCGTGGTGTTCGCGGCATAAGACTCAAATCTGAACAGCAGGTTATCTCCCTGATAATTGCCAGTGAAGGCGATATCCTGACCGCAACTGAAAATGGTTATGGTAAACGTACACAAATTTCAGAATACCCGGTACATAACCGTGGTGGTCAGGGTGTCATTGCTATATCTACTTCAGAACGTAATGGTAATGCCATTGGTGCAGTATCAGTTTGTGAAGAAGATGAGGTGATGTTTATCACCAATGGTGGAACCCTGGTTCGTACCAAATGTAACGAAATTTCGACCATGGGTAGAAATACCCAGGGTGTACGTCTTATCAATCTCTCCAATGATGAACAGCTAATAGGTCTTGAACGCATTGTGGAGAGCGATAATGAAGAAGAACTAAGCGAAGAAGATTTATCAGAATAATAACCCCCCTTTTTATTAACGAATTTTTATGAGGATTAACCATGTCACGCGTTTTTAATTTCAGTGCCGGTCCTGCGATGTTGCCTCAAGCAGTCATCGAAAGAGCTCGCGAAGAGATGCTGGATTGGAATGGTAGCGGAATGTCTGTAATGGAGATGAGCCACCGTGGAAAAGAGTATATGTCGATTGCAGAAAAGGCTGAGGCTGATTTACGTGATGTGATGGCTATCCCGGACAACTACAAGGTTCTGTTCCTGCAAGGTGGTGCTTCCAGCCAGTTTTCGATGATCCCATTGAATTTACTCGGTTCAGAAGGAAAGGCTGACTATATTCTGACTGGCTCCTGGGGTAAGAAAGCCATTGCTGAAGGCAAGCGCTATGGTGAAGTTAATGTTGCAGCGGATGCCTCCGCATTAAACGGAAAGTTTACCTTTGCTCCCGGTCAGGACGCACTGGCACTGTCTGATGATGCTGCTTATGTACATTACACTCCCAATGAGACCATTGAAGGGGTTGAGTTTCCCTATGTTCCGGAAACTGATGGAAAGCCATTAATTGCAGACATGTCTTCTACCATTCTCTCCAAGGTGATGGATGTATCCAGATTTGGCCTGATTTATGCTGGCGCACAGAAAAATATCGGCCCGGCGGGTCTGACGGTTGTAATTATACGTGACGATCTTATTGGTAATGCAGCCGATATCACCCCAACCATGATGAATTATGCAACACACGCCAATAATGATTCTATGTATAACACCCCGCCAACCTATAGCTGGTATCTGGCTGGGTTGGTCTTTGACTGGCTGAAACAACAAGGTGGTATGGAGAAGATGGGTGAAATTAATGCTCGCAAGGCTGCAAAGCTTTATGCCGCAATTGATGGATCCGATTTTTATGCCAATCCAGTGATGAAAGAGTGTCGCTCGCTGATGAATATTCCATTTACCCTTGCGGATGCTGAATTAGACGCGACCTTCCTTGCAGAGGCAAAAGAGGCTGGCCTGGTGACCTTGAAAGGGCATCGTTCAGTTGGTGGAATGCGTGCTTCTATCTATAACGCAATGCCGGAAGAGGGTGTTGATGCCTTGGTAACGTTCATGGCGGACTTTGAAAAGAGAAACGGATAATAGAGAACAATGAATAAAATTCTTACCTTAAACAATATTTCAGTAGCAGGCCTTGAGCGTTTGCCTCGTGATAACTATGAAGTCGCTTCAGAAATTGCACATCCGGATGCCATTTTACTGCGCTCTTTTAAAATGCATGACATGGAGATCCCGCCTTCTTTAAAGGCTGTTGGTCGCGCTGGAGCGGGTGTGAACAATATTCCCGTCGACAAGATGTCTGAAAAAGGGGTTTGCGTATTCAACGCACCCGGAGCTAATTCCAATGCGGTAAAAGAGCTGGTCATCGCTGGTATGTTAATGGCCTGTCGTAATATTGGTCCCGCATGGGAGTTTGCCAGAAATCTTGAAGGAAGTGATGCTGAAATTACCAAGCAGACTGAGGCGGGTAAAAAGAATTATGGTGGCTTTGAACTACCGGGACGTACCTTAGGCGTAATCGGTCTTGGTGCAATAGGGGTACGCATAGCTAATGCTGCACTGGCACTTGGGATGAGTGTGATTGGCTTTGATCCGGGTATCACCGTTAAAGGTGCATGGTCACTGGATGCCGCGGTCAAGCAGGCCAATAGTGTTGATGAGCTATTAACCCAAGTTGATTTTGTTACCTTCCATGTACCACTGGTGGATGCAACCAAAGGCTTGATTAATGCGGATCGCCTCAAAAACATGAAAGATAATGTGGTGATTCTTAACTTTGCCCGTGATGGTATTGTTGATGATGAGGCCGTTTCTGCTGCGATAAAATCCGGCAAGGTCTATGCATATGTTTGTGATTTCCCCAGTAACCTGCTCAAACAACATGAGCGTGTAATTACACTACCTCATCTGGGTGCCTCCACAAAAGAAGCGGAAGATAACTGTGCCATTATGGTGGCGGATCAGGTTCGTGATTATCTTGAAAACGGTAACGTCCTGAATTCGGTTAATTTCCCTGAAGTCTCCATGCCAAGAACTGATGGGGCATTCAGAATGGCCGTTGTAAACTCTAATGTTCCCAATATGCTGGGACAGATCTCATCTGATTTGGCCAAAGCCGGTTTAAACATTATTGATATGTTAAACAAATCGCGTGGTAATGTTGCCTATACCCTGGTTGATGTTGATAAAGAGATCCCTCAGTCTGTACTGGATCAAATTGAAGCGATTGATGGTGTACTTGCGGTAAGAACCATAGGCTAGAGAAAAATAACGCCGTGGCGTAAAGAGACCGTTACGCCACGGTATGAGAGAGAATATTTTCGGGTAAAGAACAATTCATGAGCGTTGAACAGAAGTTGCAGAAAATTCGAGAAGAGATCGATGCTGTTGACGGGCAGCTTCTTGCATTGGTCAACCGCCGTGCGCAACTGGCGCAAAAGGTAGCAGAGGTAAAGCTTAGTGCAGGGGAAGAGGTTCTTTTTTACCGTCCGGAACGTGAAGCCCAGGTTTTACGCCGGGTAAAAGCTGAAAATCCTGGTCCACTGGATAGTGAAGAGGTAGCAAGACTGTTTCGTGAAGTGATGTCAGCCTGTCTGGCACTGGAGAAGCCGATGGAAATCGCATTTCTGGGGCCTGAGGGAACCTTTACCCAGGAGGCTGCACTGAAACATTTTGGCCACTCTGTATTAACCCGTCCCATGACATCGATCGATGCGATTTTTCGTGATGTTGAAGCGGGAAGTGCCGATTATGGGGTCGTACCGATCGAGAACTCTACCGAAGGGGTTATCAACCATACCCTGGATAGTCTGGTTAATTCTTCACTGCTGATATGTGGTGAAGTTGAGATCCGTATTCACCAGAATGTAATGTCCCGTGCAGAAAAACTCTCCGATCTGAAAATTATCTATTCACATGCCCAGTCTCTGGCACAGTGTCGTCAATGGATCAATCTTCATACCAACAATGTCGAGTTGGTGGACGTAAGCAGCAATGCAGAAGCAGCACGTCGAGCTGCACAGAACCCTGAATCAGCAGCCATTGCCGGAGAATCCGCTGCCGAGATTTACGGTCTTAATATTATCGAAGCGAATATCGAGGATAACCCCAACAACACCACACGCTTTCTGATTTTGGGTAAAAGCGAAACACCGCCTAGTGGAACAGACAAAACGGTATTACTGGTCTCGACAAGAAATAAACCCGGCGCCCTGTTTGATCTGCTCCAGCCCATTGCCCGAAATGGCATATCCATGACACGTATTGAGTCCAGACCATCACGTCAGGGTATGTGGGAATATCTGTTTTTTGTAGATCTTGATGGGCATATTCAAGATCAAAAGGTTGCCATTGCATTAGATGAATTACGCAATGATGCTAGTTTATTCAAAGTGTTAGGTTCATTTCCTAAAGCAGTACTTTAATTGGAATTAACATGAGTGATTTTAGTCAACAAGCCGTGAAGTCTGTTCTTGGACTGCATCCCTACATTCCAGGAAAGCCGATCGAAGAACTGGAACGTGAATATGGTGTAGAAAACATCATCAAGCTCGCATCCAATGAAAACCCACTGGGACCTTCCCCCAAGGCACTAGATGCAATAGCCAACGAGTCGGCAGATATTTGGCTCTATCCGGATGGTAATGGTTTTGAGTTAAAAACGGCTTTGGCGCGAAAGCATCATGTAAATATTAACCAGATCACACTAGGGAATGGTTCCAGTGAGCCACTGGAATATATCATCCGTGCGTTTGTTAATCCTGGCGATGAGGTGCTGTTTTCGCAACACTCGTTCGCAATTTACCCGATTCTGACTCAGGCTGTAGGTGGAATAGGTGTAGCAGCCAGGGCCCGGGATTGGGGCTATGATCTGGATGCTCTGCAGTTGGCGATTAGCGATAAAACCAAGGTTATTTTTATTGCAAATCCGAATAATCCAACCGGCACCTGGCTAAAAACCGATACCTTGTATCAATTTATCAAATCGGTTCCGGAGCAAATCATTGTGGTTATCGATGAGGCCTACTTTGAATATGCCTCAGCAGAAGAGACCGGCGCGATGGGTGATTTTCCTGATTCCATGCAGTGGATTAAAGAGCTTCCTAACCTGATGGTCACGCGCACTTTTTCCAAGGCCTATGGACTGGCCGGGTTAAGAGTCGGTTATGCGGTATCAAATCCACAGGTTGCCGATTTAATGAACCGAATCAGACCGCCGTTTAACGTGAATTCACTGGCGTTAGCAGCAGCTACCGCGGCACTGACGGATGAAGAACATATAGCACAAAGTATCATGATTAACGCCGCTGGACTGCGTCAGTATGAAAAAGCATTTCAGGAGATGGGACTAGATTATATCCCTTCTGTTGCCAATTTTATTAGCGTTGATCTGAAACGTCCTGCTGCAGACATCTATGAAGCATTACTAAGAAATGGCGTGATTGTCAGACCTGTTGCCAATTATGGTATGCCGGAACATCTGCGAATTACTGTAGGTACGGAAGCTCAGAACAGACGCTGTATTGAAGGCTTAAAGCAAGCACTCTAAGCCAGAACTAATATAACTATTTCAAAAACTTAAGAGAAATCCTGATGATCATCATCATGAATAATGGTGCTAGTGACACTGAAATTAACGGTGTTGTAGCAAAAATTGTCGAATTTGGTCTTGATACCAATGTCTCTCGTGGCATAGAGCGTACCGTGATTGGTGCAGTGGGGGATGAGTCCAAAATCGATAAGGAACTAATGCAGATCCTTCCCGGTGTGGAAAAGGTCATCCGGGTAATGAAACCCTATAAAATCGTAGCGCGATCCTATCACGAGGAGAATACGGTTATTGATGTGGGTGGTATCAAGATTGGCGGTAATCAGGTTCAGGTGATCTCCGGACCTTGTTCTGTTGAAACCCAGCAACAGATGGATCTCGCTGCTGATGGTGTCGCCGCAGCGGGTTGTCGACTCATGCGTGGCGGTGCATTCAAACCACGTACCAGTCCCTATGCATTTCAGGGTAAGGGTGTGGAAGGGCTGGAAATTTTCAAAAAGGCTGCCTCAAGACATAAGCTGCCTATCGTTACTGAATTGATGGATGTGCGTTCTATCGATGCGTTTATGGAGCATAAGGTTGATGCGATTCAGATCGGTACTCGTAACATGCAGAATTTTGATCTGTTGAAAGAGGTTGGGCGTGTCCATATCCCGGTTATTCTCAAGCGGGGGATGTCTGCCACCATTAAAGAGTGGTTAATGGCAGCTGAGTATATTGCCGCTGGTGGTAATCATAATATTATCTTCTGTGAGCGCGGGGTTCGTACCTTTGAAACTTATTATCGTAATGTGCTGGATGTTACTGCGATCCCTGTATTAAAACGTGAAACCCATTTGCCGGTGATTGTTGATCCAAGTCATGCAGGCGGCAAGGCGTGGATGGTTCCAGCTTTGGCACGAGCTGCTGTTGCTGCCGGTGCTGATGGCCTGCTGGTTGAAATGCACCCAACACCCTGTGAAGCCTGGTGTGATGCTGATCAGGCCATAGACGCCAATGAGTTAAAAGATCTAATGCAGCAACTGGATGTGATTGCCAATGCACTGGGAAGAACCATCTAATGCTGTTTAATCAGATCAGCGTCATTGGTGTCGGCCTTATTGGCGGCTCAATGGCGCGCGCTTTAAAAAAGCATGATCCGGGTATTCGAATTGTGGGCAGTGGACGCTCTATGGGTAATCTTGAAAAGGCGCTTGAGCTCGGTGTTATTGACGCGTTTGAGCAGGACAGTGCAAGTGCGGTAAAAGGTAGTGATCTGGTTATCATCGCCACACCGGTTGGCACCATTGAGCAGATCCTTACTGAAATTAAGGACCATATCGGTGCTGAGACCATTATTACCGATGTTGGCAGTACCAAGGCGTCGATTATCGATGCGGCCAAAGCAGTTTTTGGTGAGCTCCCACCACGCTTTATTCCGGGGCACCCTATTGCAGGCACCGAAAACAGTGGTGTGGGCGCCTCGTTTGCAGAACTGTTTCAAAACCGCAAGACCATATTAACCCCGCTTGATACCTGTAATGCTGCAGCATTGGATAAAGTGATCCGGATGTGGGAAATATGCGGTGCTGAGGTGATTCAAATGTCGGTAGCACATCATGATGAGGTTCTGGCAGCAACCAGCCATCTGCCTCATATGCTGGCATTCACCCTGGTTGATACTCTGGCACGGCTTGAAGATCATGACGATATTTTTAAATATGCTGCGGGCGGGTTTAATGATTTTACCCGTATCGCCTCCAGTAATCCTAATATGTGGCATGACATCTGTATCCATAATCGTGATGCGCTCTTGAAAATGCTGGGGCGCTTTTCGGATGAGCTGGTGCAATTAGCTAAATTGATTGAACAGGGAAACAGTGTCGAAATTCTTAATCTTTTCACCCGCGCAAAACAGGCGCGTGATGAGTATAGTTGTAACAAGATAAAGCCTGCGAATGAAAAATAATATTCAATACATAGCCCATCCCTGTAAGCAGATAAGCGGTCATATCAGAGTCCCGGGCGACAAATCCATCTCTCACCGTTCCATTATGCTGGGATCCATTGCCGAAGGTGTGACCCGGGTCAGTGGTTTTCTTGAGGGTGATGATGCGCTGGCAACACTGGAAGCCTTTCGTGCCATGGGCGTACAGATAGATGGCCCGGAACAGGGTGAAGTCACCATTCATGGTGTTGGTCTGCACGGACTGGAAAAACCGGCTAATCCCCTTGATTTGGGTAATTCCGGCACTTCGATGCGCCTGCTAAGTGGATTACTATGTGGTCAGCCCTTTGATGTGGAGATGGGTGGTGATAGCTCATTGAGTTCACGTCCTATGCGCCGGGTCACCGAGCCACTCGCAAAAATGGGTGCTAACATCGAAACAACGCAAGAAGGGACACCACCGTTAAAAGTAAAAGGTGGATCAGCTTTAAACGGGATTGAATATGAGATGCCGGTTGCATCTGCACAGGTGAAGTCATCTATATTACTCGCGGGTCTTTACGCGACGGGTAAAACCTGTGTCACTGAACCGGCACCGACACGGGATCATACCGAGCGCATGTTATTAGGATTTGGTTATCCGGTAGAACGCATGGGTGCCACTGCCTGTGTTGAAGCCGGTGGCAAATTAACGGCAACAACCATAGATATTCCGGCAGATATCTCATCAGCAACCTTTTTTATGATAGCCGCAGCGATTGGTAAAGAGTCCGAGATCCATCTGCTACATGTTGGTATCAATGAAACCCGTATTGGCATTATTAATATTTTGCGTTTAATGGGTGCAGATATTGCCATCAGCAACGAAAAAGTCGTCGGTGGCGAACCTGTTGCCGATATCTGTGTACGTTCAAGCCAACTGAGGGGGATTGATATCCCAACGGATCAGGTGCCTCTGGCGATTGATGAATTCCCCGCTATTTTTATAGCCGCTGCCTGTGCCAGGGGTGAAACACGCCTTCGTGGAGCGGAGGAGTTACGGGTGAAAGAGAGTGACAGAATTCAGGTAATGGCGGATGGTCTCAAAATACTGGGGGTCGATGCCAGACCGACTGAAGATGGCATGATAATCAACGGCAGAGATGGTTTTGAAGGTGGGGAGGTTGAAAGTCATGGCGATCACCGTATCGCGATGTCCTTTGCCATTGCCTCACTACGTGCCAAAGCACCCATTACAATTAACAATTGTGCCAATGTGGCAACCTCTTTTCCCGGCTTTGATTCCCTGGCGAACAGCTGTGGCCTTGAAATCAAGGTAACTCATTGATGTCACATATAACAATTATCACAGTAGATGGTCCAAGTGGTGTCGGTAAAGGCACTATCAGTCAAATGCTTGCAGAACATTTTGGCTTGCTGTTACTGGATAGTGGCGCCCTGTACCGGATCACAGCACTGGCGGCTCAAAACCGTCAGATTGATTTTGCGAATAGCCAGGCTGTGGCTGAAATTGCACGTAATCTAGATGTTCAGTTCAATACTCTCCCAGGTCAGGGTGTAGAGGTTATGCTCGATGGAGAGAATGTTTCCGGGAAAATTCGTACAGAAAAGGCAGGTAATGCTGCTTCAATCGTTGCTGCAATTCCAGAAGTACGTGAGGCGCTGCTACAGCGCCAGCGTGACTTTGCAACCACTCCGGGTGTGGTAGCCGATGGTCGCGATATGGGTACAACTGTTTTTCCAAATGCCAATGTAAAGCTCTTTCTGACTGCTTCTGCTGAAATACGTGCGCAAAGACGCTATAAGCAGTTGAAACAAAAGGGAATAAGTGCTAGTCTGCGCGACCTTGTTGAGGAGATTGCTGAACGTGATGAACGTGATAGCAACAGAAGTGCATCTCCCTGCAAGAGTGCGGATGATGCAGTCATAATAGATACATCAGATTTGTCCATTGATGAGGTCTTTTCCAAAGCCCAATCTATCTGTTCTGTCTCATTTCGCTAATGGCGTATGAGATTGTCTCATATTGTTTTTAATCAACTAACCGTACCCTGTTTTTGCAGGTTTTCGATGCAGATCAGGATAGCGCAGTTACTAACATTGGTTACGTAGTAATGAGCGAAAGTTTTGCTGAATTATTTGAAGAGAGTATAAAACATACTCAAATGCAACCCGGTGCAATCGTTACCGGTACTATTGTTGCTATTAATAGTGACGTCATCGTAGTTAACGCAGGTCTTAAATCTGAAGGTGTGATCCCTGTTGAACAGTTCCGCAACGAAAGTGGCGAAATTGAGGTTCAAGTAGGTGATGAAGTCGATGTTGCCCTTGAAGCCGTAGAAGATGGTTTTGGTGCAACCCGCCTGTCACGTGAAAAAGCCAAGCGTGCTGAATCGTGGATCCGTCTTGAAAGAGCGCACGATGCAGACGAGACTGTTACTGGTCGTATTATCGACAAGGTTAAAGGTGGATTTACTGTTGAAATGCAGGATATCCGTGCATTCTTGCCCGGCTCACTGGTTGATGTCCGTCCGGTACGTGACACATCTTACCTGGAAGGCAAGGATCTTGAGTTTAAGGTTATTAAACTCGACCAAAAACGTAACAATGTTGTGGTTTCACGTCGTGCCGTTGTCGAGACAGAAAGTAGTGAAGAGCGTGATGCACTGCTTGAGAGTCTGGAAGATGGCAAGATCGTTAAGGGTATCGTTAAGAACCTGACCGATTACGGCGCATTTGTTGATCTGGGTGGTATTGATGGTCTGTTACATATCACTGATATGGCATGGAAACGTGTGAAGCATCCAGGTGAGATCGTAAACGTCGGTGAAGAGATCGATGTCAAGGTTCTGAAGTTTGATAAGGACCGTAATCGTGTATCACTGGGTCTTAAGCAAATGGGTGAAGATCCTTGGGAAGATATCGCACGTCGTTATCCTGAGAACACCCGCCTGTTTGGTAAGGTCACCAATCTGACCGATTATGGCTGCTTCGTTGAAATCGAAGAGGGCGTTGAAGGTCTGGTTCACGTTTCTGAAATGGACTGGACGAATAAAAACATCCACCCATCGAAAGTTGTCCAGCTGGGACAGGAAACTGAAGTTATGGTTCTGGATATTGATCCAGAGCGTCGTCGTATTTCACTGGGCATGAAGCAATGTGTTTCTAATCCCTGGGAAGTATTTGCTGCGACTCATAACAAAGGTGACAAAGTTTCTGGCAACATTAAATCCATTACTGATTTTGGTATCTTTATTGGACTTGATGGCGCAATTGACGGTCTGGTACATCTATCTGATATCTCCTGGAATGAGACTGGCGAAGAAGCCGTTCGTAATTACAAGAAGGGTGATGAAGTAGAAGCGATGATTCTGGCGATTGATGCAGAGCGTGAGCGTATCTCACTGGGTATCAAGCAGATGGAACAGGATCCATTCTCAAACTATGTTGCAACGAATCAGAAGGGTACCATTGTCAATGGTACTGTTCGTGAAGTCGATGCAAAAGGCGCGATCATCGATCTCGCTGATAGTGTTGAAGGCTATTTACGTGCTTCCGAGCTGTCTCGTGATCGCGTAGAAGATGCCCGCACCCTGTTAAACGAAGGCGATCAGGTAGAAGCCAAGTTTATCGGAGTGGATCGTAAAAACCGTACAATTAATCTTTCTATCAAGGCGAAAGATAACGAGGAGGAGAAGATTGCAGTTGCTGACTACAATCGTTCTGCCCCTGTTACTCCTACCCTTGGTGACCTCATCAAGGAACAGCTTGATGGTGGCGAAAGTTAATATATAAACCATTAAAGAGGTCTGGCAACAGACCTCTTTGATTTTATGGGTTAATGGTCGATGACAAAATCTGAACTTATTGAAAGATTATCAGCGCAACTGGATCAACTTCCTGCAAAAGATGTTGAGCTATCCGTAAAGAATATTCTTGAAGAGATGGCAAACAAACTGGCTGAAGGTGAACGTATCGAAATACGTGGTTTTGGAAGCTTCTCCTTGCATTATCGTCCACCCAGAGTAGGCAGAAACCCAAAAACAGGTGAGTCAGTAACATTAAGTGCGAAATATGTTCCACACTTTAAACCTGGAAAAGAGTTACGCGAGCGCGTTAATTTAAATATCGATAAGCCTATAAAAAGTTAATAACCATACTTATTCCTTCAAGGATAAATAAGGGTCTGGTCTTGTAAGTTGCTACCAGTGAAAAAGTCACTGATAATGATCACAATGTTCCAGCAAGCACTATAATATGTTTGCCAAGGAGATAATGTGTTCGGTCCTGAAATAATATTCCTGCTTTTACCTGTTGCAGCCTTATCCGGCTGGTTGCTGGGGCGTAAAGGTCATAAATCCTCTTCCCGTAAAGTACACAAGACGGTGTCTGATCAATATTTTAGGGGTTTAAACTATCTCTTGAGTGATCAGGATGATAAAGCGATTGACCTCTTTATCAAGCTTTCCGAGTCGGGTGAAGAGACTATTGAAGTACAATTTGCATTAGCCAACCTGTTTAAAAAACGTGGTGAAGTAGATCGTGCTATTCGTATCCATCAGAATTTAATCGCCAAACCATCACTGGAGCGTCATCATCATAATATGGCGGTGCATGAACTGGCGCTGGATTATCTAAAGGCGGGGTTGTTTGACCGTGCTGAATCATTGTTTCTCGAGATTCGTAATGTTCCCGCACATAAAATTAGTGCCCATAAGCATTTGATTGAAATATATCAACAGGAAAAAGAGTGGGAGCAGGCTATATCTATTGCTCAGTCAATATTAAAGGAGCAGCCAAAAACAAAAGTATCCGTTGCCCACTATTATTGTGAGCTTGCAGAAAATGCCATTTCAAAAATGGAATATAAAATTGCCAAAGGCTATATCAAACAAGCACTGGCACTGGACACAAAATGCGCCCGTGCCAGCATTCTGGAAGGCAGAATCTTCTTTTTAAATAACCAGATAAAACAGGCGATCAAATCCTATAAACAGGTAGAAAATCAGGATCCGCAACTGCTATCCGAAATCATAAAACCACTGTCTCAATGTTTTAACGAGTTGCGCTCCAATAACAACGAATTTGTAACCTACCTGAAAGATATACTAGCGAAACATAACAGTGTATCCATCGCAATAGCCATAGCTGATTTACGTTTAAACAATGAGATGGAAGAGCAGGTTTCGCGCCTTATGGATGATTATTTACTAACCCATCCATCAATACTCTCGATTAAACACTTTATTGAAAATGATCAATTCAAACAACTGGATAGCGCAACCTATAAGCCGATTAAAAACATAGTCAGTCGCTTATGGTCAGACGAAATCGTCTATCAATGTAGAAGCTGTGGCTTGCAAACAAAAAATCTTCACTGGCAGTGTCCAGGATGTAAGACCTGGTCATCTATCAAACCGATTCACCAGTTCGATCAAACACCACTAAATAAAATATGACGGAATAACTATGGCAACCGATTCAAAAATAATAGTCGCACTCGATTTTCCAACACCACAACAGGCCATTGCTCTGGTAGACCAGCTTGATCCAGCCAGATGTAAGCTGAAAATTGGCAAGGAGATGTTTACCCATGCTGGTCCTTCCATTGTCGAGACCATGCAAAAAAAGGGCTTTGACCTGTTCCTTGACCTCAAATACCACGATATACCAAATACGGTTGCTGGTGCATGTAAAGCAGCAGCTTCATTAGGTGTGTGGATGGTTAATGTCCATACCTTAGGTGGCAGAAAGATGATGAATGCCGCAGCCGAAGCACTGCAGACTTTTGAAAAACGACCATTACTGATTGGCGTAACGATTCTCACCAGTATGGGAGAAGAAGATCTGGCAGAAGTGGGAATTGCCGGTACACCACTGCAAAATGTACTTTCACTGGCATCTCTGGCACAGGAGTCAGGACTTGATGGCGTAGTCTGTTCACCCAAAGAAGTACCGCAACTAAGAGAAACTATCGGTAGTGATTTTAACCTGGTCACCCCAGGTATTAGACCTGCATGGTCTGCTAAAGGAGATCAAAATCGCATCACCACTCCATCACAGGCGATAGAAGACGGTAGTAGTTATTTAGTAATAGGAAGACCCATTACTGCTGCAGAAGAGCCTCTTAAAGCACTAGAGATGATCGAACAGGAAATTGCACAAGGAGCCCATTAAGCAGTTGCTTCACTCTGGCTGATACGATAACCTTGCGCGCCTGAAAATTGCTAAATAGTAAAGTTAAAGTTTTGGAGAAATATCCAATAAATCTGTCTGGATCATTTCGTCAGGAACATAATGTGGCAAGCGAAGCTTGCCCGAAAGGTGAGTCTAAGGATTAGACGAATCAACAGATTTGGACATCTTGTGAAGCAAGATGGTGCGAAGCACTGAGTATAGGAGGTACGAGTCTGTGGCTGATACAGTCTTTAACTAACCACAGAAGTTAAACTGAAGTAACGATTTTGGAGAAATGTCCGAGTGGCTGAAGGAGCACGCCTGGAAAGTGTGTATACGGCAACGTATCGAGGGTTCGAATCCCTCTTTCTCCGCCAAATATAAAACGGGAGTCCCTGAAAAGGGACTTCCGTTTTTTATGCACGCGGCCGCGAAGCGGCAGAACACCACGGGTTTACCCGTGG
>RRYU01021958.1_pt1 | contig 23458 bp, 14 predicted proteins | sample 2162651 | NCBI WGS metagenome assembly RRYU01 (sample SAMN10267283, study PRJNA491782) | microbial mat metagenome | isolation source: biomat in the production well | place: Japan: Minami-Kanto gas field, natural gas well KTG3 | collected 2017-06 | reverse complement strand
GGGGGGCTCTCGTGCAGGAGGGGCAAGGCAGGTGGAGCCGTTATCGGCTACCCGACGCCGGCTACTTCCTGAGCGAGGCCGGTGACTCCGTACATAAGACGGGTGACTCCGTACATAAGATGGGTGACTCCGTACATAAGACGGGTGACTCCGTACATAAGGCCGGTGACATCGTACATAGTGACGTTCTGCTGACGATCGCCGCCCCCGCCAGAAACCATCAACGCCTGCAACCCGATGACATGGAGAAAATCATTCTGGAACTCTGCCGGGATCGTTGGCTAACCCGCAACCAACTAGCGGAACTGCTTGACAGAAACCCCGACGGACTGAGATCACGTTTTTTGACTCCCATGGTGGCCCACGGCCGCTTGCGGTTGCGCTATCCCGACAAGCCCAACCGGGTGGATCAGGCTTATTGCAACGAAGCTATGGATTGAGAACACACCGTTTCTTTGACCAGGCAATCAGACAAGCAAAGGATGCCGTGATGAAAACCACCAGCGAAGCCGCCTTCGAAACCGCCATCGAGTCCGTCTTGCTGGCCGATGGTTATCTGCGGCTCGATGCCAAGGGCTTCGACCGCGAGCGGGCGATCTTCCCGGACGAGGCGCTGGCCTTTATCCGCGCTACCCAGGGCAAGGTGTGGGAGAAGCTGGAAACACTACACGGCGAGCAAACCGGCGCACGGGTGCTGGAATCTCTGTGCAAATGGCTGGACACCCATGGCACGCTGGCCACCCTGCGCCACGGCTTCAAGTGTTTCGGCAAGACGCTGCGCATTGCCTTCTTCCGCCCCGCCCATGGATTGAATCCGGACTTGGAAGCGCGCTATCAGGCCAATCGCCTCGGGTTGACCCGACAACTGCATTTCAGCCTGCACTCGGAGCAATCGCTGGATGTGGTGCTGTCGGTCAACGGCATCCCGGTGGTGACGCTGGAGCTCAAAAACCCGCTCAGCGGTCAGACGGCCGCCAACGCCATCCACCAGTACCGCCGCGACCGCGACCCGCGCGAGCCGATCTTCGCCTTCACCAAGCGCACCCAGGTGCATTTCGCGGTGGACACCGAGGAAGCGCATATGACGACGCGGCTGGCTGGTTCCGCGACCTACTTCCTGCCCTTCAACCGGGGTATGGACGACGGCGCCGGCAATCCGCCCGACCGAGACGGGCGCAACTACAAGACGGCCTACCTGTGGGAAGAGGTCTTGCAGCGCGACAGTCTGCTCGATCTGCTCGCACGTTTTCTTCACGTGGACGTGCAGGAGAAGGTCACCGAGGACGGCAAGAAGGTACGCAAGGAGAGCCTGATCTTCCCGCGCTATCACCAGTTGCAAGCCGTGCGCCAAATGGTGGCGGCCGCTGCCACCGAGGGCGTGGGTCACAATTACCTGGTCGAGCACTCGGCCGGCAGCGGCAAGAGCAACACCATCGCCTGGCTGGCGCATCGGCTCTCCAGCCTGCACAACGCACGCAACGAGCGCCTGTTCGACAGCGTCGTCGTCATTACCGATCGTGTGGTCCTGGATCGCCAGTTGCAGAACACCATCTACCAGTTCGACCACCGTCAGGGCGTGGTACAGAAGATCGACGAGGACTCGCGTCAGCTCGCCGAAGCGCTGGAAGCCGGGGTGCCGATCATCATCACGACGCTGCAGAAGTTTCCCTTCGTGTCCTGGCAATTGGCCAAGCTGAACGAAGAGCGCGGCGAGGCCGCGAAGAGCCACCTGCCTACCCGCAAGTATGCGGTGATCATCGACGAGGCCCACAGCTCGCAATCGGGCGAGACGGCGACGGAGCTCAAGGGCGTGCTGGGCGGCGCCGAATTGCACCGCAAGGCCCGGGAGATGGCCGAAGAGGAAGGCGAAGTCGAGCTGGAGCGCCTATTCCGATCCATGGCCAAGCGCGGCCGGCAACCGAACATGAGTTTCTTCGCCTTCACCGCCACACCGAAGCACAAGACGCTGGCGATCTTCGGCCGCGATGGCGAGCCCTTCCACCGCTACACCATGCGCCAGGCCATCGAGGAAGGCTTCATCGAGGACGTCCTGAAGAACTACGTCAACTACAAGACCTACTACAAGCTGATCAAGAGGGCCCAGGACGACCCAAACGTCGAGCGCAAGAAGGCGGCCAAGGCGCTGGCCCGCTTCATGCGCCTGCACCCGCACAACATCGGCCAGAAGACCGAGGTGATGGTCGAGCACTTCCAGCACTTCACCCGCCACAAGATCGGCGGCCACGCCAAGGCGATGGTGGTCACCGGCTCGCGGCTGGAGGCCGTGCGCTACAAACAGGCGTTCGATCACAGGATTCAGGAGAAGGGCTACCCGATCAAGACCTTGGTCGCCTTCTCGGGCACGGTGGAAGACGACAAGACGCCGGAGAAGACCTACACGGAAGTGGAGATGAACGGCGGGGTAAAGGAGAAGGAGCTGCCCGACACCTTCTCCAAGCCTGATTACCGCGTGCTGCTGGTCGCGGAGAAGTACCAGACGGGCTTCGACCAGCCGGTGCTGCACACCATGTATGTCGACAAGCGCCTGGCGGGGATTCAGGCGGTCCAGACACTCTCCAGACTCAACCGCACCCACCCCTTGAAGGATGACACCTTCGTGTTGGATTTCGTGAATGACCCCGCCGAAATCCAGGACGCCTTCCGCCAGTATTACGAAGGCTCGGTCATGGGCGAGCAGGTCGATCCGGACAAGCTCTACGAGGTCAAGGCGGAGCTCGATGCCTCCGGCATCTATCTGCAGACCGAAGTGACCGAGTTTGCTCGCGTGTTCTTCGCCCCCAAGCGGAGGCAAAGCCCTGGAGATCACAAGGCAATGAATGCCTTTCTGGACCAGGCGGTTGCACGCTTTGCACGGATGCAGAACACGCAAGAGGATGAAGCCGAGCTTTGGCGCGGCAAACTGCAGGCCTTCCGCAACCTCTACAGCTTCCTGAGCCAGGTGATTCCCTACCAGGACAGCGATCTCGAAAAGCTCTTCACCTATCTGCGCCATCTCGCGCTCAAGCTACCCAAGCGCAAGAACGGACCCGGCTATCAGTTCGATGAAGAGGTCGAGCTCGACTACTACCGATTACAGAAGATCAGCGAAGGCTCGATCAGCTTGAACGAAGGCTATGCCAAACCGCTGGACGGGCCGCGTGAGGTGGGATCCGGAACCGTGCGTGAGGAGCATGTTTCGCTGTCACGTCTGATCGACATCATCAACGAACGCTTCGGCGGCGAGCTCAACGAGGCGGATCAGTTGTTCTTCGATCAGATCGCCGAGGCAGCTAGTCAGAACGAGTCGCTGCAGAAAGCCGCCGAAGTCAACGCGCTCGATAAGTTCCAGCTGGTGTTCCGGCAGGTGCTGGAATCGCTCTTCATCGAGCGGATGGAGCTGAACGAAGAGCTGTTTACCGACTACATGGGCAAGCCGGATCTGCAGGAGCTGGTGTCCAAATGGCTCGGCAGCCAAGTCTACGACCGCCTGTCTTCGGGAAAGCCAATTGCGAACGAACATGAGCAGGCATGGTGAACAAGACCCGCTGACGGCGCTAAGCGACGAAAACGCCCGCCTGATCGCGCTGCTCGAGCAACAGGGCATCGATTGGCGCTTACCTGCCGAGACTTCGCCTTCGGCTCCCGATCGAGAGCCGACGCGCCTGTCGACCGCCGACAAGATCGCCCTCTTTCGCCGCCTGTTTCGCGGGCGAACGGATGTCTACCCGGTCCGCTGGGAGAGCCCGCGCACCGGCAGGTCGGGCTACACGCCGGCCTGTGCGAACGAATGGCGTCCGGGTGTCTGTGAGAAGCCGCGCATCAAGTGCTCGGAGTGCGGCCAGCGCCGGCTGATCCCGTTATCGGATGCGGTGATTCATGACCATCTGACCGGTAAGAGTACGGTCGGCGTCTATCCACTTTTGGACGACGACACCTGTTACTTCCTGGCCGTCGATTTCGATGACGACGATTGGGACAAGGATGTCCGCGCCTTTGCCCGATCGTGTGACGAGCTCGGCGTGTCTGTCGCGCTGGAGATTTCCCGCTCCGGACAGGGCGCGCATGCTTGGCTGTTCTTCGCCGACAAGGTCTCGGCGCGCGATGCCCGCCATTTGGGCACGGCCATCATCAGCGACACCTGCGCCCGAACCCGGAAGCTCGAGCTGAAATCCTACGATCGATTGTTCCCCAATCAAGACCGGATGCCAAAGGGCGGTTTCGGCAACCTGATCGCTTTGCCGCTTCAGAAAAAGCCCCGGGAGAATGGCCACAGCCTCTTTGTCGATGCCGAGCTGCGCCCCTACAGCGACCAGTGGGCATACCTGGAGTCCATCCGGCCGATGTCGACGGAAGACATCGAGCCCTTGATTCTCCGAGCCACAGGCGGAGTCCATCCGTTGGATGTGAGTTTCATCGACGACGAAGACCTGGCGACACCTTGGGAACGCGCTTCCCCGTTGACGGAAACCCTGTCTGGATCGATGCCGAAGGCGCTGACCGTCACCCTGGCGAATCTGGTCTACTTCGAAAAGACACAACTGCCACAGCCGCTGGCCAATCGACTGATCCGCCTTGCCGCGTTCCAGAACCCCGAGTTCTACAGGGCTCAGGCGATGCGGATGTCGGTCTGGGATAAACCCCGCATCATCGGATGTGCGGAAAACTATCCCCGGCACCTCGCGCTACCGCGCGGATGCCTCGATCCCGCCCTGAAGCTCCTCCAAGCCAACGGCATCCGATGCGATCTACGTGATGAGCGCTCTTCCGGCGGACCCATCGATGCGCCTTTCGTCGGCACGCTGCGCCCGGATCAAGAAACGGCCGTCGGCGAAATGCTGAAACACAACACCGGAGTTTTGTGCGCGCCTACCGCCTTCGGTAAGACTGTCGCGGCGGCCGCGATGATCGCGCGGCGCGGTGTGAACACGCTGGTCCTCGTGCACCGCACCGAGCTTTTGAAGCAATGGCAGGAGCGCCTGCAGACATTTCTCGATGTCGGCAAGGGTGCGGTCGGCACGATCGGCGGCGGAAAAGTCAAGCCCGAACGGATGCCATCGCATTCGCCGTGAAGAGCGCATTCGACCGAGGACGCAAAGTCTTGGTGTTGACCCAGCGCACGGCACATCTCGACTCGATCTTGGCCGCCCTGCAAGACACGGGCTCGGACGCGATCGTCCTGCATGGTCGAATGTCGAGAAAGCAACGTGCCGCTCGGATCGCCGATCTTGATAGCTTGCCGCCGGATGCACCGCGCATCCTTTTGGCGACGGGCAAGTTGGTCGGTGAAGGATTTGACCATCCGCCGTTGGATACGCTGGTCTTGGCGATGCCGATCTCTTGGAAAGGCATGTTGCAGCAATACGCCGGCAGACTGCATCGCGCGCATGCCACCAAGACCGACGTGCGGATCCTCGATTTTGTCGACACCGGCCACCCGGCGCTGCTGCGCATGTGGGATCGGCGACTGCAAGGTTATCGGGCCATGGGTTATCGGATTGCGGAAGAAGATCGCATGAGCTGATCCGAGGTCCGCGCCCTCGATCCATCAAAGGTCGCAGACGATCCGGTCCTGAGGCATCATCGTCGGATCATGGACTTCACGACCCTCGACACCCTGCGCACCCACCACCCGGCATGGCGGCTGTTGCGCTCGGATCATGCACCGCTGGTGGCGAGCTTTCTGAGCCGCGTCTTCGTTCAGCCCAATGTCCGGGTGATGGCGGCAGCGGATCTGGCCGAGGCGCTCGAAGACGAGCTGTACGCGCTGCGTGAACGCTTGGGCGAGGGTGCATTCCCGAAGCCGGCGCTGGACTATCTCAACGACTGGGCAGGACCCGAAAAGGGCTGGCTGCGTAAGTTCTATGCCCGTGACTCGGACGAGCCGCAGTTCGACCTGACCCCGGCGACCGAGAAGGCGATCGCCTGGCTCGGCACCCTCACCGAGCGCAGCTTCGTGGGGACCGAGTCGCGGCTTTTGACCCTGTTCGAGCTGCTCAAGCAGATGAACGAGGGCAGCGAGGCCGATCCCGAGAAACGCATCGCGGAGCTCGCCAAGCGGCGCGACGAGATCGATGCCGAGATTGCACGGGTCCTTGGGGGCGACGTGCCCTTGCTGGACGACACGGCTCTGAAGGATCGCTTCCAGCAGTTCATGCAGTTGGCGCGCGAGCTGCTGACCGACTTTCGCGAGGTGGAGCACAATTTCCGTCTGCTGGATCGACGGGTCCGCGAGCGGATCGCACTCTGGGAGGGTGCGAAGGGCGCGCTCTTGGAAGAGATCATGGGCGAGCGCGATGCCATCGCCGACTCGGACCAGGGGCGGAGCTTTCGGGCCTTTTGGGATTTCCTCATGTCCAGCCGCCGGCAGGAAGAGTTGACCGAGCTGTTGGAGCGGGTCCTGGCTCTCCCCCCGGTCGCGGATTTGAAGCCGGATGCCCGCACGCGCCGGGTCCACTACGACTGGCTGGAGGCAGGCGAGCACACCCAACGGACGGTCGCGCAGCTCTCGCAGCAACTGAGGCGATTCCTGGACGATCAAGCCTGGCTTGAGAACCGTCGTATCATGGACATCCTGCACGGCATCGAGGCCAAGGCGTTGGCCTTGCGCGACAACCAGCCGACCGGCGAGGTGATGCGTATCGCGGAGTCCGCCGCCGCGGTGGAGCTGCCGATGGAGCGTCCGCTCTTCACCCCGCCGCTGAAGCCGGTGATCGCCGATCTGGAGTTGCAGGCGGGTGACGAGGATCTCGACCCGGCGGTGCTCTATTCGCAGGTCGTGGTCGACCGGGCGGAGCTCGCCCGGCGCATCCGCCACGCCCTGCAGGATCGGTCGCAGGTCACGCTGCGCGAGCTGACCGAGTCGCAACCCTTGACGCAGGGCCTGGCCGAGCTGGTCGCCTACCTGCAGCTGGGGAGCGACCTCTTCAAGGCCGTGGTGGACGAGAACACCCCGGAGGTGATCGTCTGGGAGACGCTGGCAAGCGACGGGGCGCCGATTCGCAAGACCGCCCGGCTGCCGCGCGTCATCTTTGTGAGGTGAGGATGGACGACGACCAAGGGCAGGCCCAAGACGCGCTGACCTTTGGGGCCGGCACTGAGCTGTCGACGCTCGTGATCGGCCTGCTCAAAGGGGTCATCTATCGCGAGGGCGACGAGCGTCTTTGGGGCACGCTGCTCAACCTGCAGGCGCGCGTTCGGGACTATGTGTCGGTGCTGGGTCTGGAGCTGGTGCTCGACGAGGCCGAGGGGTATGCCTTCCTGAAGAGCCGTCCGGACAGCGCCGAAGACGAGGGTGCCGCCAAGCTGCCGCGCCTGGTCGCGCGTCGGCCTCTGTCGTTCCCGGTGAGCCTCTTGCTGGCATTGCTGCGCAAGAAGCTCGCCGAATTCGATGCCGGCGGGGCAGACACTCGGCTCGTGCTCTCCCGCGACGAGATCGTGGAGCTGGTGCGTGTCTTCCTGCCACAGAGCAGCAACGAGGCGAGACTCATCGACCAGATCGAGACCCACATCAACAAGGTCGTCGAGTTGGGCTTTCTGCGACGACTCAAGGCGGCCGGCGGGACCGCAGGCGGAACGTCAGGCGGCGCGGCCAGCTTCGAGGTGCGGCGGATCCTGAAGGCGTTCGTCGATGCGCAATGGCTGGCGGACTTCGATGCACGTCTCGCGGGCTACCAGGCGCAGCTCAACGCCGAGACAGGCAGCTCAAATGCTGGACCGAAGGATGAATGACCCACAGACCCTGGACCTGGACTTCGTCGCCGACGACCGCCTGTCGGGCTTTCGCCTGACGCGCCTGGAGGTCTTCAACTGGGGCACCTTCGACAGTCGCGTCTGGACCTTGCAGCTCGACGGCAAGAACGGCCTGCTGACCGGCGATATCGGCTCCGGTAAATCGACGCTGGTGGACGCCATCACCACCCTCCTGGTGCCTGCTCAGCGCGTCGCCTACAACAAGGCCGCGGGCGCCGACAGCAAGGAGCGGACACTGCGCTCCTATGTGCTCGGGCATTACAAGTCGGAGCGCAACGAGGTGACGGGGACCGCCAGACCCGTCTCCTTGCGCGATCACAACAACTATTCGGTCATCCTGGGCGTCTTCCACAACGCCGGCTACGACCAGACGGTGACGCTCGCTCAGGTGTTCTGGATGAAGGACGCCCAGAGCCAGCCGGCGCGCTTCTTCGTCTGTGCCGAGCGAGATCTGTCGATCACGGCGGACTTCGGCCACTTCGGCTCGGACATCGCGCAACTGCGCAAGAAGCTGCGTCGCGCCGGCACCGAGATCGAGGACAGCTTCCCCAAGTACGGCGCCTGGTTTCGACGTCGCTTCGGCATCGACAACGAGCAGGCCCTGGAGCTCTTCCATCAGACGGTTTCGATGAAGTCGGTGGGCAATCTGACCGACTTCGTCCGCAGCCATATGCTCGAGCCCTTCGATGTCCTACCCCGCATCGGCGCGCTGATCACGCACTTCGACGACCTCAACCGTGCCCATGAGGCGGTGCTCAAGGCCAAGCGCCAGGTCGAGATGCTCACGCCCCTGGTAGCCGACTGCGAGCGGCATGGCCGCCTGGTGCTCGAGGTCGATGAGCTCAGACGTTGCCGTGACGGTCTGCGCACCTACTTCGCCGACCTGAAGCTGGCCTTGCTCGACAAGCGCATTGCGCAGCTGAACGAGGACTGGGGGCGTCTAGATGCGCAGGTGAGGCGTCTGGATGGTCGCCGAGAGGACCAGCGCCTTCAGGTCGACGAGTTGAAACGGGCTGTCGCCGAGAACGGCGGGGACCGGCTGGAGCGACTCGCCGCCGAGATCAAGAAGAAAGAGGCGCTTCGCGACGCGCGGCAGGCCAAGGCACGGCGCTATGCCTCTCTGACGGCCAGTGTCGACGAGGCGCCTGCGAGCGATGAGACGGCCTTCCTCGAGCAGCGTCGCCGACTCGGTGAGTTGCGCGAGGGACTGCGCTCGCGGGATGCCGATCTCCAGAACGAGTTGACGGAGCACGGCGTCAGTCTGCGCCAAGGCAAGCTGGAGCACGAGGCCCTGCAGGCCGAGATCGACAGCTTGAAGCGGCGCCGCAGCAATATCGACGACCAGCAGATCCGGATTCGCGCAGCGCTCTGCGATGCCCTGAGGCTCGCGGAGGATGAGATGCCCTTCGCAGGTGAGCTGCTCCAGGTGCGTGAGGACGAGCGCGACTGGGAGGGGGCGGCAGAGCGCCTGATGCGCGGCTTCGGCCTGTCCCTGTTGGTGCCGGACACCGCCTATCGGGAGGTCGCCGACTGGGTGGATCGCAGCCACCTGCGCGGCCGACTGGTCTACTTCCAGGTTCGCCAACCTCGACGCGGTGATCTGCCCGATCTCCATCGCGACTCGCTGGTCAGAAAACTGTCCATCAAGCCGGATTCACCCTTCTACGACTGGCTGGAGCGCGAGCTGGCGCACCGCTTCGACGTCGCCTGCTGCACGACGCAGGAGCAGTTCAGGCGCGAGACCCGCGCCATCACCCGCGCCGGCCAGATCAAGGACCCGACCGGGCGTCACGAGAAGGACGACCGTCATCGCATCGATGACCGGAGCCGTTACGTGCTGGGCTGGACCAACGCCGCCAAGATCGCGACCCTGGAGGCCAAGCGCCAGCAGATCGAGACCCGTCTCGCCGAGATCGCCGCCCTCACGGCCAAGATCCTGTCCGAGCGCCAGGGGCTGGGGACCCGACTGGATGCCCTGACGCGTCTCGAGGAGTTTGTCGACTTCGAGGAGCTGGATTGGGCGTCTATCGCGACCGAAATCGCTTCGCTCGTCGACGAGCGACAGCGGCTGGAGACGGCGTCCGATCTGCTCAAGCAGCTCAATCAGCGCTTGAGCGAGGCCGGCGCGGCGCTCGCGGCCATCGAGGGTGAGCTCGAAGAGGCCAGGGCGAAGCGCGCCAAGATCGAGCAGCGTCGGGACGATGCCGAGACGCTCCGGCAGCAGACCCTTGACCTGGTCGCGCAAACGCAGACGGAGGGCCGCGAGACACCCTCTTCGGAGCTGACCGAACGGCTCGACGCGATGCGTGCCGAGGCGCTGGGCGAGCATCATCTGACCGTGGAGTCCTGCGACAATCGCGAGCAGGACGTGCGTGCCTGGCTGCAAAGCCGGATCGACAACGAGGACCGGAAGCTCAAGACCCTGCGCGACCGGATCATCCAGGCGATGATGGCCTACAAGGAGGCGTTCAAGCTGGAGACCCAGGAGCTCGACGCCAGCATCGACGCCGCCTTCGAGTACCGCAGCCAACTCGATCAGCTGGGTCGGGACGACCTGCCCCGCTTCGAGGCCCGCTTCAAGGAGCTCCTGAACGTCAACACCATCAACGAGATCGCCAACTTCAACGCGCAGCTCGCACGCGAGCGCGAGACCATCAAGGAGCGCATCGGCCGCATCAACGAGTCGCTCACCCAGATCGACTACAACCCCGGACGCTATATCCTGCTGGAGACCCAGGTCAGTCCGGACGCCGAGATCCGCGACTTTCAATCCGAGCTGCGGGCCTGCACGGAAGGCACCCTGACCGGCTCGGAGGATGCGCAGTACTCGGAGGCCAAGTTCCTGCAGGTCAAGGCCATCATCGAGCGCTTCAGGGGCCGCGAGGGACAATCGGACCTTGACAAACGCTGGACCGGCAAGGTGACCGACGTGCGCAACTGGTTCCTGTTCTCCGCCAGCGAACGCTGGCGCGCCGACGGCACCGAGTTCGAGCACTATTCCGACTCGGGCGGCAAGTCCGGCGGTCAGAAGGAAAAGCTTGCCTACACCATCCTGGCGGCCAGCCTCGCCTATCAGTTCGGGCTGGAATGGGGCGCGGTGCGCTCGCGTTCCTTCCGCTTCGTGGTGATCGACGAGGCCTTCGGTCGCGGCTCCGACGAATCCGCGCAATATGGTCTGAGGCTCTTCCAGCAACTCAACCTGCAGCTCCTGATCGTCACCCCGTTGCAGAAGATCCATATCATCGAGCCATTCGTCTCGGGCGTCGGGTTCGTGCACAACGAGGGCGGTCGCGACTCCAAGCTGCGCAACCTGACGATCGAGGAGTACCGGGAAGAGTCTCGGGCGCGCAAGGCCGAGCCGGCTGCGAACCTGGTGGCATGAGCTGGACGACGGCGACCGATCTGAAGGCACAGGTCCGCCGGCTCTGGGAGCGTGGCGAGCTTCTGCGTCCGCTGGTCACCGGCGAGAACGGATTCCCGATCCGACTGAGGCTCAAGGGACCCGGCTCCTCCGAGCTGGCCGAACGATTCGAGGCCGTGCGCGCCTGGATGACCGACCTGGTCGCCATCCCGCACATCCGGCTCGAATGGCGTGAGGTCAATCATCGGGTGCTGGGGGCTCAGCGGCTCCCCCAGTCCGTGTGGGTGGACAGGCTCGATGACGCGCTTGGGCTGATCGGCAAAAGGGCCGAGGCGGCCAGGTTCAAGGACACCCTGGCGCTCACGCAATCCAGTCAACCGGCCCTGTGCCCTTGGCTGGGTAAACGCCCCCTGCAGGCGATCGAGCTCGCCGCGGACTGGGAGCGCCTGCTGGCGGTGGTCGACTGGATGATCCGACACCCGCGCCCTGGCATCTATCTGCGCCAGATGGACCTCCCGGGCCTGCACACCAAGTTCATCGAGGCCCACCGTAGCGTCCTCGCCGAGTTGCTGGACCTGGTCTTGCCCCCAGACGCCATCGCGGTCGATCAAGTGGGCATCGGCCGCTTCGCATCGAGATACGGCTTTCTCGACAAGCCGATCCGGATCCGCTTTCGCGTGCTGGATGATCGGCTGGACCTGCTGCCCGGCCCGAGACGACCCGACGTCACCCTGGATGCCGACAGCTTCGCCCGGCTCGAGATCCCGACCCAGCACGTCTTCATCACCGAGAACGAGACCAACTTCCTGGCCTTCCCGCCCACCCCGGACGGCCTGGTCGTCTTCGGCGCCGGCTACGGATGGGAGGCGCTGGCTCGGGCGGTGTGGCTCTCGCGCTGCAGCCTCCACTACTGGGGAGACATCGATACCCACGGCTTCGCCATCCTCGACCAGCTCAGGAGCCGTTTCGATCTGGTCGAGTCCTTCCTGATGGATCGCGACACACTGCTGGCACATCGGGCGTTCTGGGGCGAGGAGCGCGATCAGGTCGTGCATGACCTGCCGAGACTCACCGAGACTGAGAGGGCGTTGTTCGATGATCTTCGTGACAACCGTATCCGCAACGGCTTGCGTTTGGAGCAGGAACGGATCGGGTTCGGATGGGTGGAGGCAGCGCTCGGTCGCATTCTCTCCAAGCCCCCGGACCGTCCGGTCCGATCGGGCCTGCGGGAGACACCTTGACAGGAAACCGCTCGCGGTCGAGCCGTCGAGGTCGCTCATTAGGTCAGGGACCACTTTCATCCTTGACAGCGTCTGCCGAGTCGGGACCCAGACCCTGCGTGACCAGCGTCCTGTCATGGTGTCGGGTGACCGGTATGAGGCAGTCTTGAAATTGCCGGATCGAGAAGCGCAGGATAGCCTGAAGGAGAATCACGCAGGGCTGAGTAACCTGTGTTCCAGCGATTCCAAACTTGCATTGCACCGGGTATCAACCCACTCCGGGGACCGCCGACTTCAGTCGGCGCGAGGCGGCAGCGCTTCGGATTCGGAGGATTCTGCCGGGTCGGGTGGATGTCTCGCCGACTAAAGTCGGCGTTCCGGTGGGTCGTGCCGGCCCCCGTGGGTTCGAATTTGGAATTGCTGCCTGTGTTCAGGGAAGGCACCCGGGGACGGAGATCGATCGCACGGGTCCGTCGGCTGTGCCGAGCCTTGCGAGGAGTAGCCAACCGTCACCGGATGCTGTGCTTGCTATCGCCATCACAACCGCCGGGGCTGATTCGGCTCCAACCACGACAGCTGCTCAACACGCCAGACAGGTGACCCATGGAAAACACGTCCGGCATCGCAGGCATCATCATCAAGGCGACCGCCTTCGCGGCAGCCAAGCACCGAAATCAGCGTCGCAAGGACGCCGAGTCTTCGCCCTATATAAACCACCCGATCGCCTTGGCCGATGTCTTGGCCAATGAAGGCGGGGTCGAGGACCCGACGGTGCTGTGCGCGGCCATCCTCCACGACACCATCGAAGATACCGAGACGACGCCGGCAGAGCTGGAGCACCACTTCGGCCGTCACGTCGCCTCGATCGTCCTGGAGGTCACGGACGACAAGTCGCTGGAGAAGCATGTCCGCAAGCAGCGTCAGATCGAGCATGCGCCCCACATCTCGCGCGAGGCCAAGCTGGTCAAGCTGGCCGACAAGATCTGCAATCTCCGGGACATCCTGGCCTCGCCGCCAGCCGGCTGGTCGAGCGAGCGCAAACGCGCCTATGTCGACTGGGCCAATGATGTCGTCGCGGGGCTGAGGGGAACACACCCTGGATTGGAGAAGATCTTCGACGCAGTTCGCGATCGGCGGGGCGAGCTCGACTGATCGCCCCGCCGGGGCTGAGGATTGGACGGGACTGAGGATCGGACGGGCAGGCCGGCGGGGCACGGCTATGCTACCGTTTGTCCACAGCCCCCGAATCAGACTCTCTCGACGACATCCCCATGGCGACACGATTCCCTTTCATCCTGATCGACGCATCCGGATATCTGTTCCGCGCCTATCACGCCCTCCCCAAGTTGACCAACTCCAAGGGCGAGGCCACGGGTGCCTTGATGGGCGTCATCAGCATGCTGCGCAAGCTGGTCGATGAGCATCACCCCGACTATATCGGCGTGGTCTTCGACGCACCCGGAAAGACCTTTCGCGACGACATCTATCCCGAGTACAAGGCCAACCGCCCGGCGATGCCGGATGAGCTGCGCGAGCAGATCCCGCCGCTGCAGGAGATGATCCGGGCCATGGGTCTGCCGCTGCTGGTGATCCCGGACGTCGAGGCGGATGACGTCATCGGCACGCTCGCGACCCGGGCCGCTGCGCAGGGTATCCCAACGCTCGTCTCGACCGGGGACAAGGACATGGCCCAGCTCGTGGGGGAGCACGTCACCCTGGTCAACACCATGACCGACAGCCTGCTGGACCCGGCCGGGGTGCAGGAGAAGTTCGGCGTCCCGCCCGAGCGGATCGTCGACTATCTGAGCCTGATGGGCGACAGCGTCGACAACATTCCGGGCGTCGACAAGTGCGGGCCCAAGACGGCCGCCAAATGGATCGCCGACTATGGGGATCTGGACGGCGTGATCGCGAACGCGGATCAGATCAAGGGAAAGGTCGGGGAGAACCTGCGTACCGTGCTGGACCGCTTGCCCCTCTCGCGCGAGCTGACAACCATCAAGCGCGATGTCGCGCTCGAGCTCGACCCCACGGATCTCCGCCCGACCTCGCCCGATCTCGAGACCCTGCGCGGCTGGTACGAGCGCATCGAGTCGCGCCGCCTGCTCGCCACACTGAAAGACACCGAGGCTGCGGGTGTGGAGCCGGATGCCGCAGAGGCGTCGACGGGGTCAAAGCCAGGCCAAAACTATGAGGTCGTGCTGACCCAAGACGCCTTCGATGCCTGGATGGCGCGACTCGAGTCCGCCGAGCTGATCGCCTTCGACACCGAGACGACCGACCTCGATTACATGCGTGCGGAGCTGGTGGGTCTCTCCCTAGCCGTCGAGCCCCGACATGCCGCCTATGTCCCGGTGGCCCACGTCTACCCGGGCGCACCGGACCAGCTGGCTCGCGTCGCGGTGCTGGAGCGTCTGAAGCCGCTGCTGGAGGACCCCAAACGCCTCAAGGTCGGACAGAACCTCAAATACGACATGAGTGTGCTGGCGCGCTATGCGATCGAGCTTCGCGGGATCGCCCACGACACCATGCTCGAGAGCTATGTCCTCGACAGCACGGCCACCCGCCACGACATGGACTCGCTGGCCAAGAAGTATTTGGACCACGACACGGTCCACTTCGAGGACATCGCCGGCAAGGGCGCCAAACAGATCACCTTCGACCAGATCCCTTTGGAGCAGGCCGGACACTATGCCGCCGAGGATGCGGATGTGACGCTGCGCCTGCACCATGTGCTCTGGCCGCGCCTGGAATCGATACCCGGCATGGCCAAGCTCTATCAGGACATCGAGGTCCCGCTGATCCCCATCCTGTCGCGGATGGAGCGCCACGGCGTGCGGATCGATCCGGACCTTCTCGCGGTGCAGAGCGGGGAGCTCGCCAAGCGCATCCAGGAGATCGAGACACAGGCGTACGAAACGGCCGGGCGGCGTTTCAACATGGGCTCGCCGAAGCAGATCGGGGCCATCTTCTTCGAAGAGCTTGGGCTACCTGTGGTCGCCAAGACGCCGACCGGCGCGCCCTCCACATCGGAGGCGGTGCTCGAGCAGCTCGCCGCCGACGGGCATGCGCTCCCGGACCTGATCCTGCAGCACCGCAGTCTCTCCAAGCTGAGGTCGACCTATACGGACAAGCTCCGTCAGATGGTCAACCCGCAGACCGGCCGGGTCCACACCTCGTATCATCAGGCGGTTGCAGCCACCGGCCGACTCTCCTCCAGCGATCCGAATCTGCAGAACATCCCGATCCGCACCGACGAAGGGCGCCGGATCCGCCGCGCCTTCGTCGCCGAGCCGGGGAACCGGCTGCTCGCCGCGGATTACTCGCAGATCGAGCTGCGGATCATGGCCCATCTCTCGGGCGACGAGCGTCTTCTCGCGGCCTTTGCGAGCGGGCTCGACATCCATCGCGCGACCGCGGCCGAGATCCTCGGACTCGAGCCCGATGCGGTCACCGGGGAGCAACGCCGCTCGGCCAAGGCGATCAACTTCGGACTCATCTACGGCATGTCCGCCTTCGGGCTCGCCAAGCAGCTCGGAATCGAGCGGGGTGCGGCACAGGAGTATGTGGATCGCTATTTCCAACGCTATCCGGGCGTCAAGGCATTCATGGAGCGTACCCGCGCCCAAGCGCGCGAGGATCGCTATGTCGAGACCCTGTTCGGGCGGCGTCTCTATCTCACCGAGATCGGACACAGCAACCAGGGCCGACGCGCCGCCGCAGAGCGGACCGCCATCAACGCCCCGATGCAAGGGACGGCGGCAGACATCATCAAACGGGCCATGATCGCGACGGACACTTGGATCCAATCCGAGCGTCCGCCGGTCCGGATGATCATGCAGGTGCACGACGAGCTGGTCTTCGAGATCGCCGCCGATGCCGTCGAGACGGCCGGCGCGCGGATCCGCTCGATGATGGAATCCGCCGCGGAGCTGGCGGTTCCGCTCGTCGTCGATATCGGGGTCGGAGCCAATTGGGACGAGGCTCATTAAACCGCTTTAAACCGCGTCCGGCGCGACATGCTTCGTGTCAGTAGGGACGAGACTCGACTGAGCCAACAAGCGTTGCCACTGACGCGGTTTAAATTTTTTCTTTTTGATTCGATTTTGAGCTCCGGCCTGATGGGGAACATCCGATAGCACCGAAATCACCAGACGTCAGGCTCAAAGGACAACACCGCCTGTCGCAACGAACTTGGCTTAGGAACGGTTCAGAAACGACTGAAACATGTGCGCGGTAGGGTGGATAAGCGCAGCGCATCCACCGCCCGGCTTAATGGCGGATGCGCTGCGCTTATCCGCCCTACGGCTGTTCACATTATTTCTGAACGGTTACTTAGGAACTTACTCAGGTATCCCGAGTCGTATTGATCGAGCGCATCGGGGTTGCCTATCCCCCCTGAGGGCGACCCCAAATCCCGGCATCCCCAAGCCGGGGAAGCGATTACCCCGGAGCCCCGTCCCCAGGCCTCCGGGGTTTCTTTTTGATTGACGTCGGCGCAATTCGCCCTCTCGACCCTGCCGTCGTCGGAATCATCCTGACGGACGCGAGCCGGGCGAGACAGGTCCAAAGTTCATCGATCAGTCATCGCACCTGCACTGAATGGTCAACTTCCGCCCCTAAGATCCTCTGGAAGAAAATCTTCCGGAGAGACCGAATCATGACCGTTGAACGCCGCTACTGCGCCCGACATCCGATCGACATCAGGGTCCACATCCGCTACCGCAAGCGTCGCTTCTTTTGTGCGCGCGCCCTGAATGTATGCGACCAGGGGATGTTTCTCGAGGTCCAGAGCATCACCCTGCCGACGGGCACCATGATCGAGATCGAGGTCGCTTGCCTTGGCAAAGATTGGCTGATTCCGGGAGTCGTGGTGCACCATGGAGGATCCGGCATCGGCGTGATGTTCCAAGATCATCAACCCGCGCTCTACCAGGGTCTGACGCAGAGAGAGACCTGCAGGCAGCAGTTCCAAGCTGCCGCACACCAGGGCGGCGCCGAGGCACGATAGAAAGACCTCGCGTGGGCAAGCGGAGACACGGTTCGGGAATTCGCGATCCGGTGGGGATGTTTGCGAATCCGGCGTCCTGCGATGCGATGCTTCGGTACCTTAAGCGAGTGCGCGTCGTGGATGCGCCGCTGACACTGGGGGCTGAGCCGGCCTGCCCGGAAACCCATCAAGAGGCGTAGACCAATCCAGGGAGCCAGGTCGCAAGGGCAGGCCAAATCGCGAGAAGCCCGAGGACGAGCAACTGAATCAGGATGAAGGGCGCAACCCCCTTGTAGATGTGGCCGGTCCTAAGCCCGGGTGGAGCCACACCGCGAAGATAAAAGAGAGAGAAACCGAAGGGCGGGGTCAGGAAGGAGGTCTGGAGATTGATGGCGATCATGACCCCGAGCCAGACGGGATCGAGCCCCATCGCGAGCAGCACCGGCCCGACTATCGGCACCACCACGAAGGTGATCTCGATGAAATCCAGGATGAATCCGAGCAGGAACATCACGAGCATCACGAACGCCATCGCACCGATCGTCCCGCCCGGGAGTCCCGTCAGGAAATCCGTGACCATCTCATCCCCGCCGAAACCGCGAAAGACCAGCGAGAAGATGGCCGCCCCGATGAAGATCAGGAACACCATGCTGGTGACGATGGTGGTCTGACGCACCACCTGCCGCAGCGTGCTCAGCTTGAGCTGACCACGCGCCGCGGCCAGGATCAGCGCCCCCACCGCGCCGACAGACGCCGCCTCGGTGGGTGTGGCGAACCCGCCCAGGATGGAGCCCAGCACGGCGACCACCAGGAACAGGGGTGGAATCAGCACGGAGATGACCCGCCAGGCGAGCGCGAGCCCGTCGATCGGGCGATCCTCGCGTGGGATCGCGGGAACCGCCTCGGGGCGAAACGCCGCGATGCCGACGACATAGAGGATGTAGAAGGCGACCAGCATCAGCCCGGGGATCAGGGCGCCGACGAAGAGATCGCCGACCGAGACGGTCTCGGGCGACCAGATCCCCATGTCCAGTTGAGCCTGCTGGTAGGAGGAAGAGAGCACATCCCCGAGCAGCACCAGCACGATCGAGGGCGGGATGATCTGACCCAGCGTACCAGACGCGCAGATGGTCCCGGCAGCCAGACTCGGCGAGTAATTGCGACGCAGCATGATCGGTAGGGACAGGAGCCCCATGGTGACCACAGTCGCCCCGACGATACCCGTGCTGGCAGCCATCAGCATCCCCACCAGGATCACCGAGATCCCGAGTCCGCCGCGCAGCGATCCGAACAGCATCGCCATGGTATCGAGCAGACTCTCGGCAACCCGCGAGCGTTCCAGCATCACGCCCATGAAGACGAAGAGTGGGACCGCGATCAGCGTCTCGTTGGTCATGACGCCGTAAAGGCGATTCGGCAGCGCCTCGAGATAGGCCGGCTCGAACAAGCCGAAGAGCTGGCCGATCAGCGCGAACGCGAGCGCCGTGCCACCCAATGACAGCGCCACGGGGTAACCGGCCAGCAAGGCAAGGATCACCCCCGCGAAGAGCAGGAGCGGCATCAGCTCATGCACGACCGCTGTCTCCCTCGGGGGCCCGAAGGGCCTCGTCGACCCCGGCGAGAAACAGGCCGTTACGCAGCGCGTTGACCAGTCCCTGGATCAGGAGCAGCAGCGGCATGATCAGGATCAGGGTCTTCAGCAGATAGACCAGAGGCAGCCCGCCCGCCTCGCGCGAAGACTCCTTGACGCGCCAGGACTCGGACACATAGTCCCAGCCGAGCCAGATGATCAAGAGACAGACCGGGACGAGAAGAACGAACGCCCCGATCAGATCGACCCAGGCTTGCCCGCGTCGCGACAGGCGCTCGTAGAAGATATCCACCCGCACATGTCCATTGCGTCCGAGCGTGTAGGCGATGCCCAGCATGAAGAGCACGGCATGCATGTAGGTGACGGACTCTTGGAGCGAGATAGAGCCAAGGTCAAAGACATAGCGCATCACCACCACGCTGAAGGTGACGATCACCATGGCGAGCGAGAGCCAAGCAGCCAACTCCCCGATATGGCGGATGACGGCGTCGATCCCGTCGGCGAGCCGAAGCAGCCGCGCCCGACGAGTGGTCCGAAGCTCGTTCGTCATCCGGAGTGATGACCCCCAGGGTCACCGAGAGTCTGTCTGCAGCAGCGCATGTCGCAGGAGATGCGGCTCAACCCGTCATCAGTTCCACTGGAACAGGATCCACTGCGGGATCGAGATATTGGTCGCGGCATTGTCCTGCGCGTCCAGGAGCCCATCCCCATTGGTATCGAAGAGGAAATAGGGTGGCCCGAATTGAGGCTGCACCCTGACCATATAGAGTTGTCCCCGAATCCGATACTCGTAGATCACCTCGTCTCCGGACTCGATGATGGTGATCTCGGGCTCCACCGCCTCACCGGTGATCGGCGAGGGGATGACCGTGGGCGCCTCCAGGAAGGCACCGCCGGCCGCGGCAGGTTGCTCGTCTTGTGAATGGACCAACCCGACGCCAAGCATCAGGAAGAGCATCAGCAGTGTTCGCATCACGGGGCCACCGTCTCGCCAGCGATTGAAAGATCTGCATGGTAGTACGAACCGCTGCCGATTGCCTCATTCGGCACCGCACCCGAGCCCTGCCGATAGGTTATCGTTGGCACCCCGAATCACACGCGCCTCGAGTGCAGGTCCCGATCTCCATGATGTCAAAGGATGCCGCATGACCGGACTCAACCCCCGACAACTCGAGGCCGTGCGCTATAGCGCGGGGCCGCTCCTCGTCCTTGCCGGGGCCGGGTCCGGGAAAACACGTGTGATCACCCGCAAGATCGCCCACCTGATCGACCAGGGCGGGATCTCGCCTCGTCACATCTGCGCCCTCACCTTCACCAACAAAGCGGCGCGCGAGATGCGCGAGCGAGCCGGGAAACAGATCAAGGGCGTCGAGACCCGCGGTCTCACCATCTCCACCTTCCATACATTGGGTCTCGACATCCTGCGCCGACACCCCGACCGGGCCGGGTTGCGTCCGCGGTTCTCCCTGCTCGACGCCCAGGACGGCGAGGCCCTCATCAAGGAGCACCTGCGCCACACCAAAGGCGGCGATGCCTTCAGCACCGCAGCGGTTCAACACCGCATCTCGCGGTGGAAGAACGACCTCGTCGATCCAGAGCAAGCCCACGGCCACGCCGAGGACGACTTCGAGGGCCATCTCGCAAGCCTCTATGCCGACTATGAGCGGAGCCTGCGAGCCTACAATGCGGTGGATTTCGACGACCTCATACTCAGGCCGGCACGGATGCTCCGTGAGCATCCGGATCTCCGCGAGACCTGGCAAGGGCGGATCCGCTATCTGCTGGTCGACGAATACCAGGATACCAACGGGGCACAATACGATCTGGTCCGCCAGCTCACGGGTCCGCGCGGGGCCTTTACCGTGGTCGGCGACGACGACCAGTCGATCTATGCCTGGCGCGGCGCCCGACCCGAGAACCTGGCCCGGCTCAAGACCGACTACCCGCACATCAAGGTGATCATGCTGGAGCAGAACTACCGCTCCAGTGCCCGTATCCTCGGACTCGCCAACACCCTGATCGCGAACAACCCACATGTGTTCGAAAAACGGCTCTGGAGCGAGCACGGACCCGGAGATCCGCCGCGGGTCCTGACCTGCAAGGACGAGGGCCACGAGGCGGAGCGGGTCGTCTCCGAGATCCTCCACCTCAAGTTCGCCGAGGGGGCTGCCTTCGGCGACATCGCCGTCCTCTATCGCGGCAACCATCAGGCACGCCCATTCGAGAAGGCCCTGCGCGAGCACAATGTCCCCTACTTCCTGAGCGGCGGCACCTCGTTCTTCGCCCGAACCGAGGTGAAAGACCTGATGGCCTATCTGCGTCTCCTCGCCAACCCTGAGGACGACGCTGCCTTCCTGCGGATCGTCAATACGCCGCGACGCGAGATCGGGCCGACCACGCTGGAGCGCCTAGCCAACTATGCCCGCCAGCGCGAGATCCATCTGCTCGATGCCTGCGGCGAGCTTGGTCTCACCACACACTTGAGCGAGCGCCAGCGCGAGCGACTCCTCGCCTTCACCGGCATCATCTCCGAGCATGCCCGACGTGGCGAGTCCGACCCGGTCGGGACCATGCGGACGCTGGTCGAGACGATCGACTATGCAGCCTGGCTGCGCGAGAACGCCTCGAGCCAGGCCGTGGCGGACCGCCGTTATGCGAACGTCACCGATCTGCTCGACTGGCTCGGCGCACTCAACAAGGGCGAGCTTCAGGAAAAGACGCTCGCCGAGATGGCGACCCACCTTACGCTCATGGACGTCCTGGAGCGACAGGACGAGGCCGAAGGCGGTGACCGGGTCAGCCTGATGACGCTGCACGCCGCCAAGGGCCTGGAGTTTCCGCACGTCTTTCTGATCGGTATGGAGGAAGAGCTATTGCCGCACCGCACCAGTATCGAGGAGGACAGCATCGAAGAAGAGCGCCGACTCGCCTATGTCGGAATCACGCGCGCCCAGCGCACCCTGACCTTCACCCTCACCCGCCGCCGCAAGCGCTACGGCGAATGGGTGACCAGCGAGCCCAGCCGTTTCCTGACGGAGCTACCGAAGGATCAATTGGACTGGGACCATGACCGCCAGGAGACGCCCGAGAACCGCAAGGCCCGTGGGCTCAGCCATCTCCATTCACTCAAGGGCCTGCTCGACGTGGGCTGATCTCGCGCGGCTCGGGCTCGCGACGACGCCCGCACGCACCATCGGGGCCAGACACCGACAGCAATCCCAAACTCGCCCCCATCGCGGCCGGCATGACCCGCCGGACCGCCGACTTCAGTCGGCGAGACAGCCCGCCGACCCGGCAGAACCCTCCGAATCCGGAGCACGTTCGCCTCACGCCGACTGAAGTCGGCGGTCCCAAGAGCGGGCTGATACCCGGTCTGGTGCACATTTGGAACCGCGGGCGGGCCAAGATCGGCATGGACGGCCAAGCCGGATCGCAGTATTCTTTCTGGTCTTCGCCAATCCGGAATCCAAGCTCGCCATCATCAAGACCGCGAGCCCAGAGCAGCGAAACCACTCAAAGCGCCCGTAGCTCAGATGGATAGAGTACAGCCCTCCGAAGGCTGGGGTCACAGGTTCGAATCCTGTCGGGCGCGCCATTCAGATGAATAAAGCACAGGTGGTTGCCAAGAGCTACGAAGCTCTCCCCCCGCGCCAAACCGTGAAACGCGATCGACAGCCCTCCCGGTGATCCGAGCGCTTTACCGAACCGACCGAGTTGTCCCAGGCGGTGCCCCAGGTTCAGCGCATAGCTAATCGCTCATAGACGTCGTCAATTTCGACTGTTCGGCGTCATCAGTCACCGACTGATGCTCGACGACCTCGGGTTCGACCAAGACCCCCGACACGCCGTATGTCGACCAACGTTACCATCTACCCGCCGTCGAGCCCTTGGTGGATGCCTGGATGGGCATCGAATCCGTCGGCAAACGCCAAACGTCTCCAATCCCATGGTCGGCAATTTGATCGTGGCGCTGATGGCATGGAGTCACACGCTCGGCCAACAATGCCAAATTCGGCCCAATAGCGGCCAGCAGGACCCCCAGGGCCGCCGATTTCAGTCGGCGTGAGGCGAAGGCGCTTTAGAATCGAAGGGTTCCGCCGAGACCGTGGAATGTCGCGCCGACTGAAGTCGGCGGTCCTGGGAGTGGGCTTCAATCCCCCTTCGCTGTAGTGGATCGCAGGCCATTGAGGATGGGCCGTTTGATGTCAGCGTTTTTCGTTGCAGATGCGGATACGTATTTGTCGGACGGGCACGTTCCCAGCACGTCGGCGACGAGCTTTTTCAGGTAGACCCGGGGGGCGATGCCGACCCGGCCGCCAAGTTGACCCGTCACCGCGGCCGCCAGGTCCGCCACGTAGGCATCGTCGGCGGCGGTAAGAATACGCTCGGCAACTCTCGACTGATTCGCGTAGAGGTCACGGACCTTGCGGCCAACCTCGCACAAGGACTCCAGCCCGAAGCCCGGCAGCCTGATCTGCACTGCCCTGGGGTTATCGAAACGCGCCTCGGTGGCAAAGTCCGTGTGCAGCCGCTGAGCCAGCGGGGGG
>RRYU01007061.1_pt1 | contig 23518 bp, 23 predicted proteins | sample 2162651 | NCBI WGS metagenome assembly RRYU01 (sample SAMN10267283, study PRJNA491782) | microbial mat metagenome | isolation source: biomat in the production well | place: Japan: Minami-Kanto gas field, natural gas well KTG3 | collected 2017-06 | reverse complement strand
GACAGATACCTTACATTGGAGTTGTGGTAACTACCCTGTTGGTGTTTCTGTTGGTCGGGATTGGTCTCTATATCGGTGCGCCTGACGCAATCCCCGATCCCGATTGCAACGCCACAGCTGGCCCTGGAGTAAATTGGCGTAACTGCCGTCTGAGCGCTGTTAACTCTGAGTCGGCAAATCTTGAAGGTGCAATTCTGAACAGTTCAATATTGAGAATGTCGAGGTTTTCAGGGAGCATCTTTAATCTTGCAGATCTACAATATGCTGATCTATCCGGTTCTGATCTAAGCTATGCAGAATTCACCAATGCCAAGATGAAGGGAATCAATCTACAGAATGCAGATCTGACTAATGCTGATCTCACCAATAGTGATCTGAGCTATGCCAACCTTAAAGATAGTAAATTGGGTGGGGCCAAAATTAGTGGAGCTAGATTAGACAAGGCAATATGGATTGATGGTAGTGTCTGTCGTTCTGGGTCTTTGGGGAAATGTATTAGGCATTAGTTTTGGAATCAGAGAAGGACTCGGTGGTATAACGGGAGATGCATATCTCCTTCGACCAGTAATCAGTAGTCAGTCCCGCCTTAAGTTTGAGATGTTGTAGAAATGAGGTGGCGTCCGGCAGGCTATCCCAAACCGAGGGCAGAAAAGTCCCACGTTTGTTCCTACTTTTCAGGATTAACCCATCAACGCCAGGGCATAGTTGCGCAATCAGGTCCTCTTCAGAGCTAAATTCCATAGGCTGTGACGGCGAGAGGATAGATATGTGTATTTCCAACCCCGTCATCTCTGGTTTTGAGATAGGTGAGAAGCGTGGGTCGCGAAATGCTGCAGAAAATGCATTTTCAGCAACATCCTTAACTAATGGTTGTGTGGCCTCCAGATGGCCAATGCATCCGCGTAATGCTCCATTTTTATTAAGTGTTACAAAACACGCCAGCTTCTCTCGCAGTTTTGCAGAATGCTGGTTGATGTCTACTTCCAGTGCGCGACCATTGTTAAGTCCATGCCAGATAGAATCCCTGGCAAGTTTGAGTAGGATCAGTTTATCTTCATGTGAAAGCATGGCTGATGGTAACTCAGGAGAAGGCATAGGCGCCGTATCCTACAACCTTGTCGCGCGGGCCTGCGGTATCACCAGAGTTACGTAGATCCAGAACTTCCACCTGTAGGTTGTTATGCTGTGCAGCTAACAGCAGTCCCTTTACCGGCGCAGATCCGCAGGCTTGGTGAGAAGAGATTTGATCTGGTTGCAGTTTCTCGATTGCATCACTAGTTTTCGCGTCAATGGCTTTGGCAGATTCGTAATCCAGAAAGTGACTCAGGTCAGAGCTGATGACGATCAATGTTTCTGGTCCACCCCAGAGTCGATCCAGTACCTCCGCAACGGATTTCGGGTCAGCATTCCCAACGATCAGGGGTACGATCTTGAAATCGCTCAGAGCCTCTTGCAGGAACGGCAGATGCACTTCCAGACTGTGTTCCAGGCTGAACGCCCGGTCTAGAAGAGTTACCTGGGGCAGATTTAGTATCAGGGCTAGCCCTTCTAAATCAACCTCAAGCTCCCCTAGTGGAGTGCAAAAAAAATTCGCGCTAGAGTGGGCGATGCCACTAAATCCGACCCGGTGGGAAGGTGCCAGTAGAACAACCCGTCTTACGGTGTCGGCAATAGGGGAGAGCTGGGCATAGGCGATGCCAGCTGTAAGTCCTGAGTAGATATAACCGGCATGGGGGGCTATAAGCGCCTTCGGTGCCTGGGGCAATTTTACGTCGTTGGATGCAATCAGTTGCCGGACCTTCATCCTCAACTCATTCGGATCTGCCGGGTAAAATTGTCCGGCTACGACTGGTGTCTGAATCTTCATGCTGATCTCACGTCTCTTCGTAGGTGTTGTCCATTTATGGTTTGGAAAACACTAGCTGATATAAAGCTATATATGGTCAGGTAATAAATCAAGGATAGACTATAGCTTCAGCTATTATTGCTAGATGGATAGATTATAAATTCTTGGTCTAGCCAACGATTATCGTAGAATATTTAGGTGCGGTATTTATGAGATCTTTCGATACAGCATTTCCAACTGAATACTGGCATAGTCTGCTGGATGGCCGGGTTCAGTGTGATGTCTGTCCTCACGCCTGCAAGATCAAGGAGGGGAGACAGGGGCTGTGTTTTGTACGCGCAAACCAAGATGGAGCAGTGGTACTCACGACATATGGGAGGTCCAGTGGATTTTGTGTAGATCCGATCGAAAAGAAACCACTGAACCACTTTCTACCCGGAACCCCGATACTCTCCTTTGGCACCGCAGGATGTAATCTGACCTGCAAGTTCTGTCAAAACTGGGATATGAGTAAGTCCCGTGAGATAGATATCCTGGCGGAGGATGCCATGCCGGACGCTATTGCCAGTAAGGCTGGGGAGCTAGGCTGTAGGAGCGTTGCCTTTACCTACAACGATCCGGTGATTTTCCTTGAGTATGCCGATGATACCGCCCAAGCATGCCATGAGCTTGGGATCAAGGCCGTAGCGGTGACGGCCGGGTACATCTCTCCTGAACCCAGAAAGCGATTCTTTCGCAATATTGATGCGGCTAACATAGACCTGAAGTCCTTCAGCAACGAATTCTATAAATCGCACTGTGGTGGAGATCTGCAAACCGTGTTGGATACACTTCTCTACATCAAAAACGAGACTGATATCTGGATAGAGCTGACAACGTTGTTAATTCCAGGGGAGAACGACTCAGAACAAGAGATCCAAGAGATGAGCGATTGGGTGGTACAAAACCTGGGGCCGGATGTGCCCATGCACTTCTCGGCGTTTCACCCCGCCTGGAAGATGACTGATTGTCCTTCCACTCCACCCCATAGCCTTAAAAGGGCAAGAGAGATTGCACAGACGAATGGCGTGAATTATGCCTACACCGGAAATATAAGAAACCCGGAAGGTGACAGCACCTGGTGTCCGAATTGTGGCGAACTCCTTATCTCCCGTGACTGGTATCAGCTTGGAGCCTGGAATCTTAATTCAGATGGCGACTGCTCTTTCTGTGGTCACAGATGTGCCGGGGTGTTCGAAAATAAACCTGGCAACTGGGGAGCACGCCGGCTCCCGGTCAGAATGTAGTCAGAAACACCTGCCGACCATGGCGCGGGATTTCTGATTCGTCCATAATACCTGCTTTTTTTGAGGCGCTCCCGGTATGTGGTTTAGAAATCTTCAGCTGTATCATCTGCAAAAATCATTCGACCTAACCCCAGAGGAGCTGCATGAAAAGCTAGAATCCAATTTGGCGCGTGAGTGCCAGAGCATGGAGCCATCCACATATGGCTGGGAAAGGCCGTTGGGAAAGACTGGGGCCATGCTTACCCATAGCGTCAATGGCCACATAATGATCTGTGCCAGAAGCGAAGAGAAGATTCTTCCGGCCTCGGTAATCAGAGACAGGCTGGCCCAAAAGGTTGAAGAGATAGAAGAGGCGGAATCGCGCAAGGTGCGTAGGCGCGAGAAGGAAGAGCTGAAGGATATCCTGATGCAACAACTCCTGCCACAGGCATTCACTAAATCGGCCCTTACCTATGCCTATATAGATACCAAGGGCAGCTGGTTGGTTGTGGATGCATCCAGCGCCAAAAAAGCCGAAGAGCTGATCAACCTGTTGAGGGATTCTTTGGGATCACTCCGCGTCAAGCCTGTCACTTCTACCCAATCACCGGCAGCGGTTATGACCTCATGGCTGTCAGACAAAGCTCCACAAGATGGATTTGTTGTGATGGATGAGTGTGAACTGCGCGATCCTATGGACGAGGGCGGAATCATCCGTTGTCGCCGCCAGGATCTTATGGGGGATGAGATCGCGCCACACCTCAAGGCAGGAAAACAGGCAGTGCGACTTGCTATAGAGTGGGCAGAGCGCATCTCATTTGTTCTGTGCGAAGATCTAAGCATCAAGCGTCTTGGGTTCATGGACATAATCCGGGAAGAGGCCGCAGAGGTAGAGGTAGAGGATGATTCCGCCAGATTCGATGCCGATTTCGCCATTATGTCTCTGGAACTGGGACGGTTTATCCCGGCCCTGATGGAGCAGTTCGGCGGTCTGGAGAGTGAGTAGTAATCTTACATTGGTGGAGTTGTTGTGTTTCTAAACTACTACGGAATTCTGTGATTCCAGAAATTCAGCACACCTTTTTTCCATCCAATAAGGTTGGTTTTTGTCCTCATTAACAAAGCCAACGTGGCCGCCAAATTGTGGGATCTCGAGAAAGAGATCAGCGTTATCTTCAGCCTCTGAGACTGGGTAGCAGCTCTTGGATAAAAATGGGTCATTCTCTGCCTGTACCAACAATGTGGGGATTTTGATATCAGCAAGAAACTGTCGGGATGAGCATCTGGCATAATAGTCAGCGCCATCCTTGAAGCCATGTAGCGGTCCGGTATATCTATCGTCAAATGGGCCAAATGTACTTATCTTATCTAGGCCATTGAGATCGAATAGACCAGGGAACATCTGGTTTTTTATCCGCACCTTCTCTCTGAGTCCATGCATGAAGTAGTGCATATATTGACGATTATTCCATCTATCCATAACAGCCACCGAGTCCGCAAGCATACAGGGCACAGAAAAGGCCACGGCGGCGACAACTTGGGCAGGGATCTTTGCAGGATCTTCCCCCAAATATTTAAGGGTCTGGTTTCCGCCCATGCTAAAACCGATTAGGGCTGCCTTTGTATATGCGCCCTGGTCTAACGCGTATGTAAGGACACTGTGCAGATCATCGGTAACGCCGGAATGGTAAAGTCGTGGTAGCCGGTTTGGTTCGCCAGAGCATCCCCTGAAGTTTAGGCAGACCACATCCCAGCCGTTACGGCTGAGGTGTCTGGACATGCCGAGCATGTATTTCTTGCGTGCATTGCCCTCCAGGCCATGACTCAATACTGCAAGCCGGTCTGTTTTCCCCGTCGAGCAGTAATGCCAGTCTATATCCAGAAAATCGCCGTCATCTGTTTCAATTCGCTCCAGATACGGGCTGGTTTGCGGCGGTGTTCGAAACAGGGTTGGGTAGATCGTTTGAATATGACCGTTAGTAAAGGGAAATGGTGGCCGGTAATCAGGCTGAGGCAGCAGAGGCATTGTTATTCGCCGATATATTTGCGTTAAAACAAGATGATTCCGGCTGATTCTATCCAGCAATTACATTTGGCCAACTGAAGCCATGATAATGAGGATCACTAACCAAAATATTTACACTTTGTAATATTCCTTGTACCACTCCACAAAATTGGCAATACCTTCTTCTATAGTGGTCTCGGGTTTATAGCCAGTATCGTTAACAAGAGCCTCTACATTGGCATAGGTGTCTGGTACGTCTCCCGGTTGAAGTGGTAGCAGGTTTTGCTCTGCCTTAATTCCTAAACAGTCTTCCAGAACAGAGATGTACTTTCTCAGTTCAACTGGGTTGTTGTTGCCGATGTTGTACAAGCGATATGGAGCCAGACTGGTTGCGGAGTCTGGATTGTCACCGCTCCATTCCTGGTTTGGTGCAGCCACCTTATCCAGGGTGCGAATTACTCCCTCAACAATATCATCGATGTAGGTAAAGTCGCGGCGATGATTTCCGTAGTTGAATACGTTGATGGGTTCTCCTGCCAGGATGCTCTTGGTGAACAGGAACAGCGCCATGTCTGGACGTCCCCAAGGACCATAGACTGTAAAGAACCGTAGCCCGGTAACCGGAAGCTGATATAGGTGGCTGTATGTATGCGCCATTAGCTCGTTGGCTTTCTTGCTGGCGGCGTACAGGCTTAATGGATGATCCACGTTGTCATGCACCGAGAAGGGCATATTAGTGTTGGCACCATAGACCGAACTGCTGGATGCGAAAACCAGATGTTCAACATCATTGTGACGACAGCCCTCCAGTACATTGCCGAATCCAACCAGATTTGTATCTATGTAGGACTGTGGGTTTTCGATGGAGTAACGCACACCAGCTTGGGCCGCAAGATTTACCACCCGATCAGGTTTGTACTTGCTAAAGGCGTCGGCCACTGCTTGCCGATCTTCCAGATTTATCCGCAGATCAGTATATCCAGAGTGAGGTGTGATACGAGCTAGACGCGCTTTTTTTAGGTTTACATCGTAGTAGTCATTCAGGCAATCTAGTCCGATAACTTCATCTCCACGTGCTAATAGACGTAGGGCGAGAGTGGAGCCAATGAAACCTGCACTACCTGTAATTAAAACCTTCATACCTTATCCATCTCCAATTTAGTTTTTGCTTTTGTGGTCTGAATATTCTGTGCGCTAGAGTCGGCCATCCACCGCTTCTTTGGGGAGGATGTTTTTAACGTCATATAGTACAGAATTATCTGTGCCAAACTGGCGTATCTTTTCCGCTCCAAGCTGTTGGAACTCTCTGTGGGCTACTGCAAGAACCGTTGCCTGATAGTAATTATTCTGAGGTGAGCTGATCAGATCTATATCGTATTCACGTTTGGCTTCTATCGTATTCGCCCAAGGGTCGTAGACATCAACTTGTACGCCATAGCTTTCAAATTCGGTAACCATATCTGCGACCTTGGTGTTACGTAGATCATTACAGTTTTCTTTAAAGGTAAGTCCCAGGATCAGGACTTTGCTGTTGGCAATTGCGAGGCCGCGTTGGATCATCATCTTGATGATTACACCAACAATGTATTCTCCCATGCGGTCATTGATGCGGCGCCCGGAGAGTATCACTTCTGGTTGATGGCCAATGGCCTTGGCCTTGTGAGTCAGGTAATAGGGATCAACGCCAATGCAGTGCCCCCCCACCAATCCTGGGCGGAAGGGTAGGAAGTTCCATTTACTTCCGGCTGCCTCTAATACTTCAAGGGTATCTATATTCATGCGGTTAAAGATGATGGCAAGCTCATTTACTAGGGCAATATTCAGATCGCGTTGGGTGTTTTCGATTACCTTAGCCGCTTCAGCCACCTTGATACTGCTGGCCTTGTGGGTTCCTGCGGTAATAATGCTGCGGTAGATGTCGTCGATGAAGTCTGCAACCTCTGGAGTTGAGCCTGAGGTTACTTTAAGTATATTTGGCAGACGGTGTTCTTTATCGCCTGGATTGATTCGCTCTGGGCTATAGCCGGCAAAAAAGTCCTGATTAAACGTCAGCCCAGATTCTGCTTCAAGTATAGGTACGCATACTTCCTCTGTGGCTCCTGGAAATACTGTGGACTCGTAGATAACAATATCGTTATTTTTAAGAATACGCCCCAGGGTATGGCTGGCGGCTATTATTGGGGATAGATCTGGTTGTTTATGTTCGTCGATCGGGGTTGGGACTGTAACTATGTAAATGTTACAGCTTTTAAGCTCCTCAGCTTTATCTGAAAATGACAATTTCACAGCCTTGGATAACTCATCTGGTTCCACTTCCATGGTGGAATCTTTTCCATTCAGTAACTCATCGATACGTGATCTGTTTATATCGAAGCCCACGGTCGGGTATTTCTTGCCAAACTCAACCGCCAGAGGCAAGCCAACATAGCCCAGACCGATGACGCCTATTCGTATCGCTTCAAGCTTAAACATATTGGCTGTATCCATCCTTATATTATTGTTATATCAAGATAACTTGTTTATGGCAGATTGACTGGAACCGGAGGCTGCCACCCCTCTGCACGATGCTCGACTACGACTGTAGTATAGATTCCACCTCGCACATTGAATTTAGCTGTCAAACGCATAAACCTTGGTTCGGTTGCAGCTACCAGATCATTATGTATCTGGTTAGTTACGTCCTCGTGAAATGCCCCTTCTTCACGGAAAGACCAAGCATAGAGTTTTAGAGATTTTAGCTCTACACAGAGCTTATCTGGAATATATTCGAGAGTAAGCTCAGCAAAGTCTGGCTGGCCCGTTTTAGGGCAGAGACAGGTGAATTCAGGTACTTGGATTCGGATAGTGTAATCGCGTTCTTGCTGAGGGTTTTGAAAAACCTCCAGCTCTTTTGAGGGATTGGTTGCCATGTGGTTAAGTTCAGATAATTAAAGAAAATTGGTCGTTGATTATACGTAACAACTGGCAACTACTCCATCTATTAGATCTAGATCTCGCCAGTTTTTTAGCCGTTCATCAGTGCCTCGTCTGTGTTTGTTTATGTAGTACTACCTGGATATATTCTTGTCCAGATGATATCTGGCTAAAAACATTAAAATAATATTATAAACAATAGGATATGGTTTTTAGTTAAAGATTATTATATTTAATATTCAGCTTGTAACAAACCCGGTCAAACTGTATCTTTAGCGCCTATGCGATTGGAAAAAATAAAACTAGCTGGATTCAAGTCATTTGTAGATCCAACCACCGTAAATATCCCCAGTAACCTGGTCTGCGTTGTTGGCCCAAATGGTTGTGGAAAGTCGAATATTATTGACGCGGTACGTTGGGTAATGGGTGAAAGCTCGGCCAAGATGCTGCGTGGTGAATCCATGGCAGATGTCATTTTTAATGGCTCCTCCACCAGAAAACCGATTGGCTCTGCCAGCATCGAACTGCTGTTTGACAACAGCGACGGCAGTGCCGGTGGCCAATATGCAAAATACAGCGAGATCTCGGTAAAACGTCAAGTCCATCGGGACGGACAGTCTAACTATCAGTTAAATGGAGTGCGCTGTCGCCGCCGTGATATTACCGATCTGTTTCTAGGTACTGGCCTCGGGCCGCGCAGCTATTCAATCATCGAGCAGGGCATGATTTCGCGTCTGATTGAGGCCAAGCCGGAAGATCTACGAGCTTTTCTGGAAGAGGCTGCAGGTATATCCAAATACAAAGAACGTCGTCGAGATACAGAAAATCGTATAAAAAGAACAAGGGAAAATCTAAGTAGATTAGATGACTTAAGAGAAGAAGTTGATAAACAACTTCAAAGACTGAAGCGGCAGTCGGCCACAGCGGAAAGATACAAAGTACTCAAGCAGCAGGAACGCCTTATGAAGGCTGAACTGCTGGCTCTCCGCTGGCAGGTATTGGGCGAAGAGTTACAGGTATGGGATAAGAAACTACGTGAACAAACCACAGTGATGGAGGCCGCGCTGGCCAAGCAACGTCATCTGGAGGCTGAGATTGAGCAGGAGCGTGATGATCACACCGAAGCCAATGATGAATTCAATTCGGTCCAGGGCCGTTACTATGCGGTTGGTGCAGAGATTGCCAGGCTTGAGCAGACCATCAAATACACCACCGAAGTCAGGCAACAGCAGGAGTTGGATCTGGAGCAGACCCAACAGGCATGGCAGGAATCGATGGACCACCAGCAGCAGGATAGCGAGAGGCTAAAGGAGATAAAGCGAATCCTGGACGAAGAAGACCCTCATCTACAGGAGGCAAGCAGGCTGGAACAATCAGCAACGGAGAAGCTATCCAAGGCAGAGCAAGAACTTACAACCTGGCAGAATGAGTGGGATGAATTTAACCGCCATGCTGCGGAACCTGCTCAGGCAGCGCAGGTGGAAAGAACAAGAATCAATCATCTGGAGCAGCAAGAAAAGAATCACCAAACACGCCTGCAGCGTCTGGAATCTGAGCTTGAACGCCTGATGGAACCGAGCCTGCAACAGGAGATACTTGGATTTCAACAACAAGAGAAAGATGGCCAGTTAAAGCTAGGCAAGCTTCAGGAGCAATTGAACTATTCCGCTGATGCCATTTCTTCCATTCGGGAAAGCAATAACAAGCTTCAGAGCGAACATAATGAATTACTGGCTGAACTCCAGCGAGTAACTGGGCGACAGTCATCACTAGAGACATTACAAGAAGCGGCATTAGGAAAGAAGGGAAAGGAAACAGCTCAGTGGTTAGAGCGACACCAATTGAATCGTGCCGCCAGACTGGCTGAGAAGATAGAGGTTGAGAACGGCTGGCAACAAGCGGTAGAGATGGTGCTGGGATTTCATCTCCAGGCTATCTGTGCAGATGGCATGGATGGTTTTGCAAATGATATTGATGCACTTCAAAACGGATCGCTTTCTCTGTTTGATACAAGCAGCAACAGCAATTCTAATAATGTCGTTGCCGGGTCAATCATGCACAAGATCAAGGCCCCATGGGATCTTGGCTCACTGCTTTCTGGCGTAAAGGTTGCGGAAGATCTGCAACAGGCAATGGAAATGCGACATAGTTTGCGTCCGGCTGAATCAGTAATCACAAAAAGTGGTGTTTGGGTTGGAAGCAACTGGCTGCGTTTAAATCGGGAATCTGGTGAAACCACTGGTGTGCTGGAGCGGGAACAGGAGATCCGTGAGCTGTCAGAGCGCAAACAACAACTCCAGGATAGAGCTGAGGAGTTGAGTGCTACAGTTCAAAATGGCAGGAGTGGACTGCAACAGGCAGAACAGGGTCGTGACCAAATCCAAAGTCAGCTTAACCAGACAAACCGATCCCTGTCCGATATCCGTTCCAGCCTGAGTGGCCGTCTGGCACGATCTGAACAACAGAAGAACCGCAACGAGAATATTACTCGCGAGATAAACGAACTGCGTCAACAGCAGCAACAGGGTCAGGAAGAGATAACCCAGGCTCGTTCCAAACTGCATGCAGCTCTGGAGGAGATGGAAACACTAACAGGACAACGGGAGACTCTGATTAAGCGTAGAGACACTCTGCGCGCACAGCGCACCGATATCAGAGAGGAAACCCTCGACCTGCGTAGCAAGGCGCATGCTATAGCGCTACGCATCGAATCCATGCGCTCTTCACAGGAATCGCTAAGTCAGAATCTGGAGCGGATGAAAAATCAGATAACACATCTCTCGGCGCGACGGGATGAGTTAAAGACCTCCATAGATCAGAGCATCTCCCCACTGGAGCAGAATAATAAGGATCTGGAGCACCAGCTACAGTTACGGGTTGGAGTCGAAACTGAGATGCAAGCTGCACGTAAGAGGCTGGAAGAGATAGATGCAGCCCTGCGTAAACATGAGCAGGAGAGAAGTGAGGCGGAACAAGAGGTGCAGAAGGAAAGGGATACATTAGACCAGGGCCGGTTACAGCGCCAGGAAGTACTGGTACGTCACAAAACTATTGGAGAACAGATAGACGAATCCGGCTTTACTCGAGAAGAGCTACTCGAACAGCTGTCGCAGGATGCGACAAAAGAGAAATGGGAAGAGGAATTGGAAAAGATGGATCTGCGCATCCGACGCCTCGGTCCGATCAACCTTGCTGCCATTGATGAGTTTCAGGAACAATCTGAACGCAAAGAGTATCTGGATTCTCAGCATGATGACGTGAGCAAATCGCTTGAGACTCTGGAAAACGCCATTCGCAAGATAGACCGCGAGACCCGCACCCGTTTCAAAGAGACATTCGATAAGGTCAATGTTGGGCTTCAGGAGAAATTCCCACTACTGTTTGGAGGCGGTCACGCCTATCTGCAACTAACAGGCGAAGACCTACTGGATACGGGCGTTACGGTTATGGCGCGGCCACCAGGCAAGCGCAATTCCAGCATCCATCTACTTTCAGGTGGAGAGAAGGCCTTAACAGCAGTGGCGTTGGTATTTGCCATATTCAGTCTCAATCCATCTCCGTTCTGTATGCTGGACGAGGTAGATGCTCCACTGGACGACGCCAATGTGGGGCGCTATTGTGAACTGGTAAAATCCATGTCGGACAGGGTACAGTTTATTTTCATCACCCATAACAAAATAACCATGGAGATAGCCAATCACCTGACTGGCGTAACCATGCACGAGGCAGGTGTTTCAAGACTGGTTTCTGTAGACTTGGATGAAGCAGCCATGATGGTGGCTAGCTAAAGATCACCATTGTGCGGGCATAACAGTTTTTTCAATCTAAAATCTTTGAACTCTGTTATATAAACCCATGCTCACCGGCCTTAACAAATAGCAAGACCGTGGTATTCTAGACCAAATAATTGTTTGCACAGGCTTACTCAAGAGGCTAAAAAACAAACAAATGGAAGCGGACATTCTACGTCTCATCTTATTACTGGTTGGAGCCACACTGGTTTTTGGCATCTACGCATTCGACCTTTATAAACGCAAAAAACAGAATCAATCATCTCAGAATCCTATGAACAATGCTCAGGAACATCCTGTTACTGAGCACATAGAGCCAAGCTGGAACGGTTTCTATGAAAGAGATGAAGAGCAGGAAAGAGACGAATCGCAAGAAGATAGATACAAAGTGGTTGAACCCCTAGTAGACGATGCCATCTCCAAAAATCTGGATGAGAATATAACCTCTGAGCTGGAACAGCTCGAAGAGATACTCCATGAAGAACATGGGCATGACCACGCTAAAGATAGAATCATCCCTAGTGAGCAAATGTCCATATCCTTTTTGACTGGAGAAATAACAAAAAAAAACAAACACGAGCAGGAGCTGTCACTACCGGCCAAAATTATTCAACTGAATATCGTTTCCCATGACCATGAGAGTGAATTCTACGGAGACGACATTCTCTGCGTAGCGTCTGAAGTTGGCATGGAGCTAGGTGACATGGATATCTTTCACCACTATGGAGATAACCCAGAACAGCAACAGGTCATCTACAGCATGGCCAGCATGGTAGAACCCGGCGTGTTCCCAATCGCTGAAATGGATAATTTTTCAACTCCAGGCCTTACCATATTCGCCCGTCTGCCTGGACCAAAGGATGGACTGAGTATCTTTGCCGACATGCTATATACAGCCGAACAATTGGCGAATCTCCTGGATGGTGAGTTGCGTGACGAAACCCACAGTGCCCTTAGCAAACAGACCATAAGTCACATCCGGGAGGAGATCCAGGAACATCATCGCCAGCTCCAGTTGGCCCGCAGTAAAATATGAACAAAAACGGTTCCGACCAGGAACGCATCCAACAGCTTCGAGAAGAGATAAGCAGGCATAATTATCTCTACTACGTACTGGATGAGCCCCATATCCCTGATAGCGAATACGACCGCCTGCTGCGAGAACTGCAGGATCTGGAAGCAAAACACCCGGAACTTATCACATCAGATTCGCCAACGCAGCGTGTTGGTGGCGAGCCATTGAAGAGATTTGCAGCAGTTCAGCACAGCATTCCAATGTTATCCTTGGACAATGCATTCTCTGAAGATGAATTCGCTAATTTCGAACGCCGGGTAAAAGAACGTTTGGGCACAAGCCAGGAGATTGTTTATTGTGCCGAACCCAAACTGGATGGGTTGGCAGTTAGCCTTAGATACGAAAACGGCATACTGGCACAGGCTGCGACTCGTGGAGATGGCAGCAAGGGTGAGGACGTAACTCACAATGTTCGCACTATTCAATCTGTACCACTGCGTCTACAGGGTAATGAATGGCCGAATGTTCTAGAGGTAAGGGGCGAAGTGTTTATGCCCAAGGCCGGATTTGAACGTTTTAACGAGATTGCGCGTAAAGCCGGACAGAAGGAGTTCGTCAATCCACGCAACGCGGCTGCGGGCAGTCTGCGGCAACTTGATCCTAAAATCACGGCAACTCGACCGCTGAATATGTTTTGCTACGGCTTTGGTGAGATAGATGGCGGGCCACTGGCTGAAACTCAAAGCAAGAGTATCGAGATGCTAAGGCAGTGGGGTCTGCAGGTCTCACCTGAACTTAAAACTATCACTGGCATGAAGCAGTGTTCAGAATATTTTGAGATGATAGGAAAGCGCAGAGACGCCCTGGAATACGATATTGACGGAGTAGTCTACAAGGTCGACCTCCTTCAGGATCAGGATGAACTGGGTTTTGTTGCCCGTAGCCCACGTTGGGCCATCGCATGGAAGTTTCCGGCGCAGGAAGAGCTGACTACAGTCGAGTCCGTAGAGTTTCAGGTAGGGCGAACTGGCGCAATCACCCCGGTAGCCAGACTCAAGCCGGTGTTTGTCGGCGGCGTAACCGTAAGTAACGCGACTCTGCACAACATGGACGAAGTCGCTAAGAAAGATGTAAGAGTTGGCGATACAGTATTCGTACGCCGGGCCGGGGACGTAATCCCAGAAGTAGTAAGAGTACTGCTGGAAAGACGCGAAGGCCATGCCAGACCAGTGCAGCTTCCCGCCCAATGCCCTGAATGTGGGTCCGACGTAATAAAACCAGAAGGCGAAGCGGTTGCTCGTTGCAGTGGCGGTCTCTACTGCGCGGCCCAACGCAAAGAAGCGATCAAACACTTTGCATCGCGCCGCGCCATGGATATCGAAGGCCTGGGTGACAAGCTGGTAGAGATGATTGTAGATAAAGGTCTGGTACATGATCTGGCTGATATCTACAGCTTGACCCATGCCCAGTTCGCAGGTCTGGAGCGCATGGGAGATAAGTCGGCAGAGAATCTGATTCATGCCCTGGAAAAGAGCAAGAAAACCACTCTGTCGAGATTCATTTACTCCTTGGGAATACGCGAAGTAGGTGAAGTAACCGCCGCTGCTCTTGCCGGCCACTTCTGTAATCTAGAAGCAATAAAACAAGCCAATGCCGACGACTTAAATGCTATAGAAGGCATAGGTCCAGTCATGGCAGAACACATAACTGCTTTCTTTCAGCAGAGCCATAATCTAGAGGTAATCCAGAAACTTTTAGATGCAGGGGTGCATTGGGATGAAGTTCAGGCTCCCGAAGCAGACTCTCAAATCTTAAGCGGCAAAAGCTTTGTGATAACCGGAACCCTTAGCCGCCCCAGGAATGAGGTAAAAGATGAGTTGCTGGCACTGGGCGCAAAGGTGGTTGGTAGTGTTTCCAAGAAGACTGATTATCTGATAGCAGGTAGTGATGCCGGATCAAAGCTAGCAAAGGCACAAAAGTTAGATATAGCTATTCTGGATGAAGACGGGCTAAAGGAACTATTATCTACTCTCAACTGATCAGAATTTTGTATTCCATCATTAAACAGTTAACCAAACAAACTGATTAAAAGCAGGTAAAATCGACCTGTTTCCCAAAGCCAGGACCAGTTATGGAATCCAAAGAGAGAGAGATCCTTATGGTGATGCGCAAAGTGCTCACCTCTGTTATTCGTGATGTTACACCAGCCCCAGGCAAACCCACGCCTCTTACTGAGCAGACTGCAGAGGGTGTTCGTGATTGCCTGAAGCTGATTGCCGTGCGTGAGCGTGAGCTGGCGGATGCGGCTGGTGCAGTGGTTGAGAAGCCATATTATGTTGATCAGCCACCAGCTACCAAGGCGGTCCCTGTTCCCAAAATCGGTAAAAGGCCATCTGCCTCAGAAATGGATGATGACTAGAAGGCTTAGTTAAAAAGCTCTAATTTAAAGTCAGGGAAAAACCTTTTTGAATGGCTTGACTGTAACGCTGGAGAACACCCCGCTGATGGCATAGGGGTCACTATCTGCCCAGGCTTGAGCTGCTTCTAGACCATCAAATTCTGCTACGATTAGACTGCCGCTGAATCCGGCCTGACCAGGATCTTCGCTATCTATAGCTGGGTGGGGGCCTGCAAGTATCAGGCGTCCATCAGCTTGCAGTGATTTGAGGCGATCTAGATGCTCAGGCCTCACCGCAAGTCTCCCATCCAGGCTATCTTCGCGATCTATCCCCATGATTGCATACAACATTATTGTTCCCCCGGTATTGTTATGGACTTGCCAGTTATTGATTGCAGGAGATATTAACCCATGCTGAGGAAGAGCAGAAGTATGTGTAGGCTAATGTTCAAACTATGGCCTGATCCAGACAAACACAAAATAGAATTCATATATAATGACCGAGAGTTACGACTATTTTTTTATTTACAGACTGAATAGACCCAATGAAGTATCTGTACGACCTGCATACCCACTCCACTGCCTCCGATGGCACCATGAGCCCTAAAGATCTAGTAGGGCGTGCCAAGCAGGCCGATGTCTCTGTCTTGGCGCTTACAGATCACGATTCCATCGAAGGGATAGCAGAGGCTAAGACAGAAGCTCTGCGTCTGGGAATAGAGCTGGTTCCAGGTGTTGAGATATCAGTCTCCTGGGGGCCATATGTGATCCACGTAGTTGGTCTGGGTGTAGATCCGGAATGTGAACTGTTACAACGGAGTCTGTCCAGACAGCGTGAACTGCGCAAGGAACGGGCCAGGGAAATGGGTCGTCGTCTGGATAAGAGCGGCATCGGCGACGCCTACGATGGCGCTATGGCACTGTGCAATGGTCGTCTTATCAGCCGTACTCACTTTGCCAGGTTTCTGGTAGATCGTGGCTATGTGGATGACACGGCGAAGGTATTCAAGAAGTACCTGGTCCCGGGTAAGCCTGGTTATGTGCCAGGGAGTTGGGCTAGTCTGGAAGAGGTTGTTGCCTGGATCAAGGCTGCAGGCGGACAATCCGTCATCGCTCATCCGGCTAGATACCCGTTTACCAGAACCAAATTACGAACACTTTTTGACGACTTCAAAGAGTTGGGCGGAGATGCAATAGAGGTGGTGTCTGGAAACTATACAAGAGATAATTGTTTCACTATGGCCAGACACGCCATAGACTTTGGACTTATGGGTTCAGTGGGGTCAGATTTCCACGGGCCGGAACACTCCAGGCTGGAGATAGGACGAATGCTGGATCTTCCAGAAGGCGTAACTCCAATCTGGCACGACTGGATCAAACAGGATCTTGCGATCTAACTCTAACCACATAATAATATTTAAGTATTTCGGCATCCTCGTATCATGGCGCAGTTTTTTCATATTCATCCGGACAATCCCCAGCCACGCCTTATTCGTCAGACGGTGGAGATTATTCGTAAGGGCGGTCTGGTCATCTATCCAACAGATTCCAGTTATGCACTGGGTTGTCAGATCGGCAACAAGAGCGCAATGGATCGTATACGTCGTATCCGCAGGCTGGATGAAAAACATAACTTCACCTTGGTGTGCCGCGACCTGTCCGAGATCGCAACCTACGCCAGAGTAGATAATCAACACTACCGTATCCTGAAATCACTTACTCCTGGGCCCTATACTTTTATACATCAAGCCACCAAACAGGTTCCCAGGCGGTTGCAGAACTCCAAGCGCAAGACCATTGGTATCAGGGTTCCGGACAACACCATCGCCCAATACCTGCTGGACGATCTGGGTGAGCCCATCATGAGTTCCACCTTGATCCTGCCGGGTGAAGAGCTGCCAATGACCGATCCCTATGAGATGCAAGACACACTAGATCATGAGGTGGACGTGATTATCGATGGTGGACACTGTGGCTTTGAAGCAACCACAGTGCTGATCATGGAGGACGAACATCCATGGGTTGCAAGAAAAGGCAAGGGCGATGCATCGCAGTTTGAGGATTAAGCGGCATATGTTCTGTTTTGACTCGATGGGAACTGTATAATCCACCGATGAACAACCTAGACATAATTCAGAAGATTGCGGTTCTCGTGCTTCCGGTATTGTTTGCCATCACCGTGCATGAGGCCGCGCACGGCTGGATGGCGAATAAACTTGGTGATGCCACCGCTAGGATGTTGGGGCGGATCACCCTAAATCCACTGAAACATATCGACCCGGTGGGTACAGTTCTATTACCGCTCTTGATGTTTCTATTTGCAGGATTCCTGTTCGGCTGGGCTAAGCCAGTACCAGTTACCTGGCGTAATCTAAAGAACCCTAAGCGAGATATGGGGCTAGTGGCAATGGCCGGGCCAGGAATCAATCTGATAATGGCCTTGATCTGGGCTCTGCTGGTTAAAGCTGGAATCGGAATTTTCGAGATGTCCCAATGGATTGCGTTACCCCTAATCTATATGGGCAGCGCCGGGGTTCTGATAAATGTGGTGTTGATGGTGTTGAATCTGATGCCCATACTGCCACTGGATGGAGGGCGGGTACTGGCGTCTCTGCTTCCTCCAAGGTATGCAATTGGCTATTCCCAACTCGAACCATACGGTATGGTGCTGATTATACTACTCCTGGTAACTGGTGTGATGGGACGGCTGATGTGGCCGCTGATTCAATTTACTATTGAGATTCTTCCTGCTTCTGACATGGTCTGGCAGGTAATAACAGTACTGTTTAGAAATTAATGAGGAAAAAGACTTGAATTCCGTTCCTTCACAACATGCTCGTGTCCTCTCTGGAATGCGTCCCACTGGACGCCTGCATCTTGGCCACTATCATGGCGTCCTGAAAAACTGGATCGAACTCCAGCACGAGTATGACTGTTTCTTCTTCGTTGCCGATTGGCACGCACTGACCACCCATTATGAAGACCCCTCCATTATTCAGGAGAGCGTATGGGACATGGTTGTGGATTGGCTGGCAGCCGGTGTAAACCACGGTGAGGCCAAGCTGTTTATCCAGTCCCAGGTACCAGAGCATGCAGAGCTGCACCTGTTGCTATCCATGATCACTCCACTGGGATGGTTGGAACGGGTGCCAAGCTACAAGGATCAGCAGGAAAAGCTGAAGGAACGAGATCTGGCGACCTACGGTTTTCTAGGATATCCCCTGTTACAGGCTGCGGATATCCTGATCTACAAAGCCGGCATGGTTCCGGTGGGTGAAGACCAGGTAGCACATGTGGAACTTACTCGTGAGGTCGCGCGCAGATTCAATCATATCTATGGACGTGAGCCAGGATTTGAAGAGGCAGCGGAGCAGGCGGTAAAGAAGATGGGTAAGAAAAACGCCAAACTCTTTAGCCGTTACCGCAAGTCCTATCAGGAACAGGGCGATCAGGAGGCATTGGAGGCGGCCAAGGCGTTACTGGAAGGCCAGCAGAACATCGGCGTGACGGATCGTGAACGTCTGTTTGGTTATCTGGAGGGCGGAGGTCGTCTGATCCTGGCGGAACCACAACCATTACTCACCAAGGCATCTAAGATGCCGGGGCTGGATGGACAGAAAATGTCCAAGTCCTACAGCAATACCATCGCTCTGCGAGATGATCCGGAGGTAGTCGAAAATACACTGCGTACCATGCCTACGGACACCAATCGGGTACGTCGTAATGATCCGGGTGAGCCGGAGAGATGCCCTGTATGGCAGTTCCATCTGGTCTACTCAGACGAAAGTACTAAGAAGTGGGCACAGGAAGGATGCCGTTCTGCCGGTATTGGTTGTGTAGAGTGTAAGCAACCGGTTATTAATGCCGTGCTGCAGGAACTAAAGCCCATCCAGGAGCGGGCGCGGGAGTTTGAGGGGCAACCAGAGCTGGTGCGCAACATCATTGCAGAAGGCTGTGAAGAGGCGCGGGACCAGGCTCAGGAAACCATGGAAGAAGTGCGACAGGCCATGGGCCTAAACTACAGATAATTCAGGATATGACATCCAACGACGAAACAATGCACGAACACCACCCGGGCGAACAGGAGGAGATGCCTTTTGCTGTGGTGCAGGGCGCGCCCTGGTCCACTATGCCAAAAGATCTGTATATTCCACCCGATGCTCTGGAGGTGTTTTTGGATGCCTTCGAAGGGCCGTTGGACTTGCTGATCTATCTGATCAAACGCCAGAATCTGGATATTCTGGAGATACCCATCGCCCACATAACCGCTCAATACATGGAATATGTGGATCTGATGAAGGAACTAAAGCTAGAGCTGGCGGCTGAGTATCTGGTGATGGCTGCCATGCTGGCCGAGATCAAATCACGTATGCTGCTGCCTCGTCAGGAAGAGCTTGACGGGGAAGAGGACGATCCAAGGGCAGAGCTTATCCGGCGGCTACAAGAGTACGAGAGATACAAACAGGCGGCGGAAGATATAGACGCATTGCCCCGAATGGGTCGTGATCAGTTCCAGGTAGAGGCAGAGATGCAACACAAGACCGTGGAGCAGCCATTACCTGACGTGGATCTGAGAGAGATGTTACTGGCGCTCAAAGATGTAATGCATCGGGCTGACATGTTCACCCGACACCATGTGCAGATGGAGCCATTATCAGTTCGCGAACGTATGTCGCTGATACTGGGTGTGTTGAATAGCGAGAGCTTTACCGATTTTACCGATCTGTTTGAGGTGAAAGAGGGTAGGTTGGGCGTGGTGGTAACCTTTCTGGCTATTCTTGAGTTGATAAAAGATAGCCTCATTATACTGGTTCAGGCAGAATCATTTGGTCCGATACACGTAAAGACAGTATCGGATTAATCATTCCCGACGTATTACGGCACACAAATAAATACCGCAAGGGAAACTAACTTGGCAGATATAAAGATAAAAGAGATCATCGAGGCCGCACTGATGGCGGCAGGCAGACCTTTAAGCCTGGATCAGATGTTGGACCTTTTTCTGGATGATGAGAGACCAGATAAAAGCTCCTTGCGAGAGGTCATCGATGTCCTGCGTGAGGATTATGTTGGCAGATCCATTGAGCTATTAGAGACCGGTGCAGGTTTTCGAATCAACGTGCGGTCAGATTACGCAACCTGGGTCTCTAGACTGTGGGAACAGCGCCCTCCAAGATATTCTCGCGCCATGCTCGAGACCCTATCACTAATAGCCTATAGACAACCCATCACCAGAGGCGAGATCGAGGATGTAAGAGGCGTGAGTGTAAGCAGTAACATTATAAAGACCCTGATGGAGCGCGGCTGGATAAGAGAGGTAGGACATAGAGACGTTCCGGGTCGGCCAGCTCTGTTGGCGACCACTAAGGAATTTTTAAACTATTTTGGCCTAAAGAGCCTGAACGATCTGCCTACTCTTTCCGAGATAAAGGATCTTGATTCCATCAACTGTGAACTGGATCTCGGTGATCCCGATGAAATTCGCCAAAAGCAGGAAACAGCTATCGAGGCAACGGAGATTGCAGAAGAGTCAGCAGGTATGGTTGAACTTAATGTGAGTGATGGTCGCTCAGCAGAAAAAACGGATGACCAACAAGCACCTGTTACATCTGAACCCATACATCGGGAAGAACCTGAACATGAATGATGGGGGCATTACTCCACAGGGTGAACGCCTACAGAAGGTGTTGGCCAATGCCGGTTTTGGTTCCAGGCGAGAGGTAGAGCGCTGGATTCAGGAGGGGCGGGTAAAGATCAATGGCCAGCTTGCCAAGCTTGGCGACAGAGTAAAGGGCGACGATCTGGTTCAGGTAGGCAACCGCAGAGTTCGGATAGATCGGATCAGCGACATAGAAAGACGGGTGATCATATACAACAAGCCGGAAGGCGAAGTGGTTACCAGAAATGATCCAGAGAGACGTCCCACCGCATTTCAACGTCTTCCAAAGCTTAAAGGCTCAGGACGTTGGATCGCCGTGGGAAGACTGGACATAAACAGTAGCGGTCTGATGCTGTTCACTACCGATGGAGAATTAGCAAATCGGCTTATGCATCCATCTAAGGCCATAGAGCGGGAGTATGCGGTCAGAGTGCTTGGAGATGTAACGGCAGATATGCTTGAAACTCTGGTGAATGGGGTTGAATTGGAAGACGGCTCAGCCAGATTTGAGGATATAGTGGAATCTGGCGGGGAGGGTGCAAACCGCTGGTTTCATGTAGTCCTTATGGAAGGACGTAACCGTGAAGTCAGGCGCATGTGGGAGGCGGTTGGAGCCAAGGTGAACAGGCTTAAGCGGGTAAGATATGGACCGGTAATGCTGGGGGATCGTCTGCATGTAGGAAAGAGTCGTGACCTGGAACCAAAAGAAATGTCTGAATTGCTGGGGATGGTAGGCCTGGAACAGGAAAAACCAGCAGCCAAAAAAGGCGTAGGCCGTAAGACACCAAGGCCAGGTGCGGTGAAGACACGTGGTTCAAAAGGAAACAAGCGGCGTCACTGATGTGCTTCAAGCCAGGCCGCAGACAGCTACGTCTAGTCTTTGATCGTCTTATGGAGAGTTATGGTGAGCAGCATTGGTGGCCGGGCGATACACCATTCGAGGTGATGACAGGAGCTATCCTTACACAGAATGCTGCATGGTCAAACGCTGAAAAGGCCATAACAAATCTAAAACAGGCAGATATACTTTCACCAAGTGCAATCCTTGAAGTCAGTCAGGATATTCTGGCTACATTGATTCGTCCCTCCGGTTATTTCAACATCAAGGCAAATCGTCTCAAGAACCTCTGCAATTTTTTACAGCAGAATAGTGGTGAATACGGCCTGCGGGAAAAGCCAACTGGAGACTTGAGGCGGGCTCTTCTTATGGTCAATGGGATTGGTCCGGAGACCGCAGATGATATTTTACTCTATGCTTTTGAACGACCGGTTTTTGTTATAGACGCATATACCCGACGCATCTTTACCCGCCTGGGTATGGCCATAGGCGATGAATCATATGAAGAACTGCGCGGCGGTTTTGAATTGTCCCTGGGACCTGACGTACATCTCTATAACGAATATCACGCGCTGATAGTGCGCCACGCTAAGGAGACATGTAACACCAAACCACACTGTGAACGATGTGGTTTGGTGGACATATGTTTATTTGGGTAGAAACCGCCTTAGGTAGGTCAGATCATCATTACGTTTGCAGCATGCAGACCTTTTGGACCTTCGCTGATTTCAAACTGAACTTTCTGGCCTTCTTTAACAGTCTTATAACCTTCCATATCAATGGCGGAAAAGTGAACAAACACATCTTGTTCTCCGTCATCTGGGGTTACAAAACCGTAGCCTTTGGCATTATTGAACCACTTAACTATACCTGTAGCCATTTAACCAACTCCTCCTCACAACAATACAAACAACCCACTGACGATCTAATTATTATGCTGTTACTTATTAATTGTTAGCGCTAGCAAACCACGGACATAACAGACTATTGAACAGTAAAACCGTACGCGATTATCTGCAAGCGATATCTGTACAGTATAACCATCGGATAAAAATGGTCAAATGGTTGATAATTTATCAAAACAGTGATTCTATTTAGCTGTGGTTTACAATTACATCAACGTTTGCATAAATATCTGCTAACATATATTGGTGCCATGAAAAATTACCAGTAATACAATTGTTTACGTTTTTTATTTAAAGTGTGTTATCTGTTTATAAAGATGCATAATTGAGTAGTATAGACACACAAGTTTTTTCTAATTTCAGCTAATATTAAGAGATATGTCAGAGCGAACAGATAGTGAACATGATGGCGACCTGGCGGTTCAGGAACTTAAGCCGGAGCTTAAGCCTCCAAGCATGTATAAGGTAATCCTGTTAAACGATGACTACACGCCAATGGACTTTGTTGTGGAAGTGCTAGAGTCTTTTTTCAGAATGACCAGGGAGCAGGCTGCACGAGTGATGATGAGTGTCCACAGTAACGGAGTTGGTGTCTGTGGTGTTTTTACCAGAGAGATTGCAGAGACAAAGGTTGCTCAGGTAAATGAATATTCACGTAACAATCAACACCCTTTGTTATGTGCGATGGAAGAGAACTAGTTTTTCGGCGAAGTTTGTCCTAAATAGTAGTTATAGGAACATGATTAAAGATGTCCATATTAAGCAAAGAACTTGAATTTACCCTCAACCACGCCTTTACTCAGGCGCGTGAGCGTAAGCATGAATTCATGACAGTAGAGCATCTGTTGCTGGCTCTGCTTGAGAATAGTTCTGCGCTTGAGGT
>RRYU01000137.1_pt1 | contig 23525 bp, 23 predicted proteins | sample 2162651 | NCBI WGS metagenome assembly RRYU01 (sample SAMN10267283, study PRJNA491782) | microbial mat metagenome | isolation source: biomat in the production well | place: Japan: Minami-Kanto gas field, natural gas well KTG3 | collected 2017-06 | reverse complement strand
TTAACGATTAACGATTAACGATTAACGATTAACGATTAACGAGTTCTAAATTTGAACACAATCAATGTTATCGGTCTCGGCAACATTCTTTTTGGTGATGAAGGGTTCGGGGTCGAGGCTGTTCGTCGTCTGGAGAAGGCTTGTGTAGATCTTCCGGACAATGTGACATATGTCGACGGAGGGACACAAGGGATATACCTGCTTGATTATCTTGAATCTGCAGATGCTCTTCTCATCTACGACGCAATTATTCCGCTGGAGTATGAGCGCAAGGTTTATGTCTACCGGAACGACGAACTGCCTGCGTTTATTTACCGCAAAATGTCATCCCACCAGATGGGCCTCAGCGAACTGCTTTCAGTCGCGCGTCTTCACGGCAGGGTTCCGGCAGAGATCGTGCTGATCGGGGTTCCTCCTCATAATCTCGAAATGGCCGAACCCCTCAGTGCTGCAATCGAATCGTTGATGGCTGAAGCTGTTGAAACAGGCCGTACCGTTCTCAGGGAATGGATGGCTGACGATTAAAGCGGTTCTTGAAGAAGGTTGTCGTTTCTGCTGTAAAGCTTTTCCCTGATGAGGGCTACGAGGAATGCCGAGACCGGAATAGCGATCAGGATGCCTGCGATGCCGAAAAAGTAGCCAAATGTGAAGATTGACAGAAAGAGGATAATGGGATTGAGCTGTACTTTTCCGCCGACGATTTTCGGTACCATGAAGAGAATTTCCAGCGCCTGGATCGACAGGTAGGTCAGGCCAGCCCAGAAAAACTGTTCCATGGGATTGCTTCCCAGAGAGATGACCAGCGATGTCAGGGCGATAGCTGTCGAGATGCCGATGTAGGGAAGCCAGAGGGCTGCACCTGAAAGGATACCGAGAAGAAGAGAGTAGTTGATGCCGATAACGGAAAAAATGGTTGAATAGAGTGTTATTTCGATGAGCATGACGATGAGTTGTCCGCGAATATACTGATTGAGTATATCTTTGGCCATAGGTGCGTAACGTCGTATCGACAAAGCAGGTTTTTTTTCCAGCAGCCTTGCCATCGCATCCGAAAAGCGGTTGAAGTCGTTGAGGAACCAGAATGTGAGGAACGGCAGCAGAATGATTGTCGTAATGGTTGTGATAACCTTGGGGATGCTTTTCCAGAGGGTTTGAGTGAAGTTTCGTGCAAGCATTCCCATGTTGTCGAGCTGCTGGTTGATCGATTTGATGATATGCTCTTTGACGGCATCAACATCGATCGAAAACCATGAGAAAATCTCGAAACTGAAGACCCAGTTTATAAAGGTCTGCAGGTAATCGGGAATCAGCGGAATGATAGAGCCGAAAGCGTTTATCTGCCTGCCGATTTCCGGCGAGAGCAGTGCCACCATGAGCACGATGCCGCCTACGCCGAAAACGGTGATGAGAAACGCTGAAATCAGGCGCGGGACTTTGAGTCTGAGCAGTCCGTTCATCAGGGGTTCGAAGAGAAATGCCAGGACAAGGGCGATGATGAAGGGTGTCAGCAGACCTGAAAGTTCGGACAGGACCCATATGCCGAACAGCAGATTCAGGCCCCAGAACAGGCGTTCGACGAAGGGGTTGTCGCGCAGAGGCTGAATAAGAAATACGAGAATGAGGTAAACAAGAAGCGGCGAGAGCGCATCCCGGACCTGGAATCCCAGAAAAAGCGCCCCTGCCGTTATAACCGCAACGAGAATGTTGCGGTTGCTTGATGTTTGATGCATAACAATGTTATGATCTGCTGTGAATAAGACGAAGAAATTCGCTTCTTGTCGACTCCGATGAGATAAACTCACCTGACATAGCTGACGTTGTTGTTACCGAGTTCTGTTTTTCCACACCTCGCATCACCATGCACATGTGCCTGGCTTCGATGACCACCCCGACGCCTTTGGGTTTGAGGACGCGCTGGATGGCATTTCTGATCTGCTGGGTGAGCCGTTCCTGGACCTGAAGCCGGCGGGCATAGACTTCAACAACGCGGGCAAGCTTCGACAGGCCGACAATTTTCCCGTCAGGAATATAGGCAACATGCGCTTTGCCGAAAAACGGAAGCATATGGTGTTCACACATGGAAAACAGATCGATATCCTTCACCAGCACCATTTCGTCGTACGATTCGGTAAAGACGGCTTTTCTAAGCAGTTCTTCCGGGTCTTCCCGGTATCCCTTCGTCAGGAACCGGAGTGATTTGGCGACGCGTTCAGGAGTTTTCAGCAGTCCCTCCCGTTCCGGATCCTCACCGAGGCCGCCAAGTATGGTCGTCACCGCGCCGGACAGTTCTTCTATAATGACGGGGTCGTTATCGTTCATGGCATCAATGCATTCGTCGTCTTCGCAGATGCTTGGACCTGAATAGGTTGATGGATTATTCGCCAAGGTATCGGACAGAGTTTTTTCGTGTTTCATGGATTGTGACTTCATGAAGAGTTATCTTCTTGTTCGTGTATAATTGTAAGGCATCGTGTAAAATTTCCCAGACCGTTACAGCAAGTACTTCCGTGCTTGGGATGGTCTCTTTGAGTTCTTCGACATCGAAATTCAGGTGTTTATGGTCGAAACGGCTCATGATTTCTTTATCAAGAATGACCTTCAGTTCTTTCATATCGAGCAGAAAACCTGTTGAGCGGTCTACTATGCCACTGACCGTGATTTCAACCTCGTAATTGTGACCGTGTCCATAGGGGTTACTGCATTTACCATATGTTGTCTTGTTCTCTTCGTCGGAAAGCGACGGATCAAACAGACGGTGCGCAGCATTGAACTCCACGGTGCGGGTAACATAGACTTTTCTTGGTTTCTCTAAAATATCATTCATAAGAATTTCAGTCCAGGCGATACGTGTTCGGGTTATGATAGCTGGAAGATTTCAGTGCAGAAATACTGTTGATGCAGTCCTCATAACGATTTCCATGGATGTAACTGAGCCAGCGGATAATAAGTTTCAGCGACAGTGCCAGTGAGTGGATACTTCAGAGGTTCTGCAGGGTGAGAGTGCTTTTCGAAGGGAATGAATTGTATGAGAATGGCATTATATCCCTCAGATTGTTTTGCATCAGATCTCATAAACAGCAGAATTTGTTGACAATGGCAAAGAAAACTCTCGATGAACTTCTCCGTGACAGCACAACACCTGTATTTGTTGACTTTTATGCCGAATGGTGCGGTCCATGTCATTCTGTAGCCCCCTCCATTATCAAGCTCGCTCAGGAATTCAGCGGAAAACTGACTGTCGTGAAAATCAATGTTGACGAACAGCCTGAATCGGCGGCCCGCTATCAGGTGCAGGGTATTCCTGCCCTGATGCTCTTCAATAACGGTTCTGTTCTCTGGAGAACTTCAGGAGCTCTTCCTTATCCGCGTATCAAGGCGGAGGTCAGCAAGGCGCTGGGATGGGGGTAATGAAGAAGTCGTCATTCACAATGGGACCGCTATTCATCGTTGTGCAGCAGCGTCATTGAGTCAGACATCGGAAGTCGGGAAGGGGCTGATCCACGACAGGTCTGCAGTCCGGGGAGCTGCTGCACAGGAGCGGCAGGTATCCGGCGTTGAACGATTCTTCAGGATTCTCCTTCAAGCTTTGTTTTCAGGTTGTCGAGAAAGCTGCTGACAAGAAACTCGGCTTCCATTCGAATCAGAGAAGTCAGAAGGTTTTTCATGAATGCAGGCAGATTGAGGTCCCGGGAACCGGAAGCATTCAGCACTATCCGGCTCCCTTTCCGTTCTTCAGAGATTTTCCAGCGGCCCTCCAGCCGAAAGCTCTCTGAAGAGTCTGCCGGTACCCAGCTTATAATGCCTTTCTGCTGATCGAACCGGTATCTGCTGACAACGTGGAGTTGAAGCACCGTTACGTTTCCGATTCCTATGCGTTCAGTCTCAAAGCGCCATGTGTTGCAACCAAGGTCGGATATCGTTGCGATTCTGGGGAATAACGATGCTGTAAGGGGAATGTCTGCAAGCAACCCGAACGCTTGTTTGCCTGCTGCTTTTGTGTGCAGGCTGCGACTGATCGTCATGGCAATAGTCAGAGGCATAGGTGCTGTCGTTACACGGGTTTGTTTTTCTCAAGCCGGTGAATTCCGCTTGCTTTTCATTTTTTCGTATCTTCCCTGTGATTTTCTGTAATCACAAACCATCGTTGCATGATGAAACGTTTCTTTTCTCGTTTTCTGCTCATGATGCTTGCTATTGCCGTTCCTCTGATGGCAAGTTGTAACAAACAAAGTGCAGAACCAAATGTCAGTGAACCATTGACCGATATCGATGGCAATCAGTACCGCACGGTTCAGATTGGCGATCAGATCTGGATGGCGGAAAATCTCCAGGTTACCCATTACCGTAACGGAGATATTGTTCCTGAAGTTGCCGATCTGGATGAGTGGGTTGCGCTGGAAAGCGGTGCCTGGAGCTATTACGACAACGACCCTGAAAAAGGTGCTGCATACGGCAAACTCTATAACTGGTATGCTGTGAGCGATCCCAGGGGTCTTGCGCCGGAGGGATGGCATATCGCAACCGAGGATGACTGGCGTAAGCTCGAAGCATTTCTTGGTATGTCCGGAGAGCAGATCGATGACGTTGAGTTCCGGGGCGTCGAGGCGAATGTGGGCGGCAAGCTCAAAGCTGTCGGGACTGACAGGTGGAATGAGCCCAACAGCGGAGCAACCGATGAAACCGGATTTTCCGCTCTTGCCGGAGGATATCGCGACAACGACGGCCCGTATTGCTTTTTCGGGAAATACGGCGCATTCTGGTCATCGTCCGAGACGGAAAACGGTCGTGTCTGGTTTCGTGGTATGACGGCTGCCGAACCGGGTGTTTACCGTTTCAGCTTCAATAAAAAATGTGGATTTTCAGTTCGCTGCGTCAAGGATGTCGAGTGACGCAGCTTGCGGTGTAAAGGTATGCCTGCACTTTTGAGCCTCATCGGGACAAGCCCGGATGAGGCTTTTTTTATGAGTCTCTATGTGTATTTTTTATGTAAATGGTTTTTATTACTGTAAAAATAAGTATACCTTGTTGGCGTTTTATATGTCCGATATATCTGATGTATAGAACTGGTGCTTCGCTTTTTTTCCCCAACTTTCACGATAACAAGGAGGATTTCTATGTCCCAGAACGGTCAGATGGTTACCGATATCGGGTTTCCCGAGTTTACTGCCCAACTCATCAACTCAACCTTCGATGCGCTTGTTTCGGCCAATCTTCGGCAAATGACGGCATATTCCGAACTTGTCAAGACGCTCAGTCACGATATGTCTCAGTATATCAACAATACCCGTGATTCGATTTCGGGGGCTGATATTCTCGGACTTCTCGAACGGGTTCTTCCTGTCAACAGCGATGAGTATACCACGAAAGTCAGAAAAGGTGAAGAGCTGAGCCAGTCCGATGCCGCTGTGCTCAACGAGGAACTCAGGCTTCCGTCAGAAGCCGGCAAAGAGTCCTTGACGGTCAATCCCGGACCGGTTACCGACAGTGTCTTCAATGCCATTATTGAGGCTGCTGCAGACAGGATTGCCGCCAGCAAGTATCAGTTGCTTCAGGATATGGTAAAGCAGGGGCTCCTGCGTCTTGTGGTTGAGGACGGCACGATCGAAACCCGCTTGAACTTTTCTGCGTGGTCCTACGACAATGCTTCATCCAGAGCGACGAGCTACGACAGGGAGAAGAACTCTTCGAAAAGGGTCGGCAGCAGGGGGATCTTCCAGAGCATTCTTTCCGGTCCGTCGATCGGCGCCGGCAGTACGACAACGATCAAGGTCAGAACGAGCGAAGAGAAGAGCAGCAGTGCGGACGGAAGCCGGTATAGTATTTTTGGCGGTGTTCGCCTGAATTTCAAAACCGATTATCTTCCACTTGCAGAATAATAGACGTTCATGAGTACTATTAAAATAACCGATATGGGCCTGGCGGAGTTTGTCGCCGGGCTCATATCCGAAACATTCGAGGCGATAACCGCTTCTCAGGAAGAACAGATTCTTCGGGAAACGGAAATGAAAGCGGCGCATGCCATGAGTTCCCGGGAGTTTCGTGAACGTTATCTGCAGGAGAGCGAGGTCGAACAGATGGTTGCTGACGCAGGTCTGGAACTTTTCGGTATGGAGATCGAAACTGCAATGGTATATACGCCAGCCGGTACACGTCATATCGAACATCCTGCGTTTCAGCGCGTACTCGGCATAACTCTTGAGGAAAAGATTGATTACGCGAAAACATCGGGGCGCAGTTCAATGGCGTTGACAGAAACAGGTGCGGAAAAAATTCATGAGGCCCTTCTCGAAAGGATTATTGTCGAGCAGCAGGAGGTTATCCTTCAGGTTCTTAACCGCGGTTTTCCCCGTATTGTGGTTGACACAGGAAAGATATTTTCCAGAGTTTCGTTTTCGCTTCTGGAGCACGATGCTTCGACTTCAGACAGCAATGCAGCTGGTTCCCGTACGACGCCTGTTGCCCGTTCGATTGTCTCAAAACGATCGACTGTCATGAACCGGTTGAGCCGCAACCGTTCTAATCTGGTATTGCCCGGAGTGGAATTCCGGGTTCGGCAGGCCGATGATCAGGCCCCTCAGTCATCGAAAGCCGATCTGTACGGTGAAGTCGAAATTCACTTCAGGACGGTCAGCTGATGAATGACGGTATCAGGATTACCGGGACCATCCGTGATTTTACGCGGCAGTTGTACGCTGAAACTGTCTCGACGATCGAAGCGCTTTTTGAAGAAAACACTCATGATACTTCACTTACAATCACGGGGATCAGGGTATGCTGCGGTTCGGAAGCTGTCAATAAAAACGAGGATGGAACATATATGCTCCCCGACAATACGCCGTGGCTTGCGGAGCTGACTTTCGGCTTGAACGGATCAGACGCAGCAGTGGACAACAGCCGTATGAGTTTCCGGGAAATATCGAATCAGCGCATCGCTTCCTGGCCTTGTACGGCGCTGCAGGGGATCGGGCGAGTCTGGGCCAGAGGGCTCGCATCTGCAAATATCAGATCGGTAGCACAGCTTGCATCGCTTTCTCATGATGAGCTGCTCCTGCTGCAGGCGAGACTCAAAACCCGGAAGGTATTCGAGTTCCATCGCAAGGCTCGACTTGCCATGCAGCCTTGTCCTCAGGTACCGTTTTCCTCATTCGACAAACTCACCCCGTTTGCCTTTCTCGAACTCCAAAAAGATGCTGCTCTTGAAACCGCTCCTGCTTTGACTGCCAATGACTGGGAGAAGGTTGCGACATTTCTCGGAATTCTTGTTGCTGTCATCACTGACAGTTATCTCGAGCGAACAACGCTTGGAGAGCTGTTTTTCCGTCCGATGGCATAAACAGCGCGTTCGTTCTTAATCCGTTTTTTCATACGGTTATCGTGTCCTGATGTCTGTTCTCCTGCTGTCAGGATGTTGTTTGTATTAATAGCTGTATTTTTATTTATAGTGTTATTAGTGTCTGTAGGGGTGCGAGGGGATAGTGACGGTCGATGTCGGATGAGAGGAATTGCTCAGGATATTGGTAGCGCCGATGAAAATCTTCTGCGATGATTCTACCAATCAGCCAGTTGAATCCTGCAGCCTGCCCGATATGGATAGTGGAACGAGGTACAATGCTATCCGGCCTGCCGGACAGAGGTATCATGGAACAGATATCCTGATTTCACAGGGGGCGACAGCGGACACTATGGTTCTTTGGATCAGGAGTCGCTTGATCGCGTGTTCAGCGATCGTTCAGCAGGCCAATATTGGTTGTTGAAAGAGAGCAACGAGGACGTATGGGAGTCCTGAAAAGAAGGCATATATTGATTAAATAAAACAGGTATGTAACCGGATGGCTGTACTTTATGAGAATCTTTTCACGTATTGGCCAACGTCCTTTTTTCGCAGGTACTCTGATTGTGTTGATGAGCCTTGTGACGGGTTTGTTGTCTATGCTTCAGCAGCCCCAGGTGTCAGAGGAAGCGATGCAGGCGGCAAAGGATGCTTTTGAGGGGTATCGTTCCGGTCATCCTGATGAGGATGTCAGTGTTTTTGTTGTTGTCGATTATACCCGGCCATCGTATGCGAAACGGATGGTCGTGATTGATCCTGCGACAGGGGATCGTCGTTTTTACAGGGTGGCGCACGGTCGTAACAGCGGTGATCTTTATGCTCGAGAGTTTTCCAACATACCAGGTTCAAACACCAGCAGCATCGGACTTTTCAGGACCGGAGAAATCTATGATGGCGATCACGGCCGGGCTATCCGGCTCTACGGTCTCGATTCACTCTCCAATAGCAACGCCTACGTTCGAGACATTGTCCTCCATTCCGCCTGGTATGTATCTGTTCCCACTATACTTCATAATCTCATCACCTTCAACGGTCCGAGAATAGGCCGCAGCAACGGCTGTTTCGTTGTCTCAACGTCGGTGATCGATGAAATAACAGAGGCCCTGAGTGAGCGGGCATTACTCTATGCATACAGCCATACAAGGACGCCCTGAGCGCCGGAGACAAGTCAGGTAACGGATTTCCTGTAAAGGAGTAAGGACAGAAAGAGGAAATCGGCATTCCGGAAGCCGGCAAATACCTGAGACCAAGCTGTTCATGTAGAAAGAACTGATCTTCTCCTTGACTGCTGATCATGAAATAGCGTGTTGTATGGTGACAAGCAAGTTTGCCAGTTTCATTGACGCCTTCCATCGACGATACCGATCCACTGATCGTTCATAGTATGGAGATCGACGTGATGCATGCCAGCCGCATTCCAGCTATTTCCCGTTTTCGAGACAATGGGAGCACGGGAGGCTTGTTTTTCTTGATAGTCTGTTTCAGTCAAGGTTATGATTTCAAACGCAAAAACCTGAATCCCATACGTCGGGGCATCGTCCTGGGCCAGGCGGAAGAGTCGGTCTTCGTATTGCAGTATTCTGCCTCCGGGCCTGGCCGCATGCTTGTTGAACTTGACGACAGGATTCATGGGATGGGGATTCCATGGACCGTTAAGATCATTTGCGTAGTAAAGGTTCAATACATCACAATCCGGGTTTGATACAAAAAGCCACCATCGTTCATTATGTCTTACAATTGACGGATCGACAAAGTGGTAACCCGAAAGAAGTGTGCCTGCGTGTACCCATGTATCGGGAAAAGATGATGCTTTGTATAATCTTACGGAGAGATCGTGATGGCTTTCAGGGATGAGGTAGAAATTATTGTCCCATTTAAAGACGTATGGATACGAAAGATGAAACTCTTCATCAATGACGATTTTCTGGTAGCTCCAATTCTTTGCGTCTGTACTGGTTGCATAGCCGATGTCGCCATGACCGCTTGTCCTGTTCATTACCTCGAAAAACATATAATAGCTTTCCTTATCATGAATCATGAAGGGGTCGGCAACAAATGCAGCATTGACATCCGTTACGTCCTTTCCGGTCAAAACGGGGTTGACTATATCATTGGATGGAATAAGATGAAATGGGGAGCGCCCTTCATAGATACCGATTGACCAGAGCCCGAGGTCATTGTTTTTTGGTTGTATGTGATTCAGGGTTCTTTGAATGAATTTTTTTATTGCAGTCCTGTTGTCATTGATGAAATATGCAGTCGATAAACCCAGAAGAAATGCAATGACTGTGATGAATCGATGATATGTGTTTTTCATGCTTTGTCAATATAAATCTGGTTTTGGAATCAGATCGAGAGGCCTGTGGTTTTTTTCTGGTATATCAGAAATTATTTACAGTCTTTTATCAGAAGGTGTTCATGGTGTTTTTTTTGTGAGCTTTGTCAGAACGTGGCAATGCATTGTGATCAATGATGGATATCATTTGGGAATAGAGTTGTTTTAGTGTATGCCGAAGAGTGGGGGGATGGGTAAGTACGGTCTTATACTTCTGTGCGACGTTGCCGCTATCAGGAAGCGTTCTGAAAATGGCTTTATAAAAGGCGCTTTCGCGGGGATATTTTCTTGTGCTGATCACGGCAGATATAAGCGTTTTATCGAAAAAATCATCAGTTTCTTCCCACCAGATGATCGGTGAAGATGTTTTGGGATAGATTGCAGAAAGTGATTTCGTTATTGAAGATTCCGCTGAAAAAACAGCATGCTGATAGCCCTGGAGTATTAAGGTATGAACATATCTTCCGAAATGGGGGGTGATCGGGATATCTAACCCAAGCATGCAGACAAGTTTTCTGCCTGTATTTTTTCTGAGCTCATTCAGAAGGGTTATCCGACTGTATGCTCCTCCTTGAGGAGATTCGTTTCGTATTGTTTTGACCGTATACCGGGAAAGATTTCTCAATGCATGTTTGTCGATCTCTTTTTGCGTTGTATCGGTAGATGCGTCATCAAGAAAATAAATCTGTACTTTTTCTGAATAAAGGTTAATCAGTGCTTTTCGAAGTGAACGGCATATTGTATTGATTGTTGTTGCACAGTTTCTGCCGACAAGGCATATATATATGTTATAGATATCTTTTTCTCTGGGAAGATAGAGCGCTTTTTCATTGTGGAGTATGTCATGAATAGAGCTGTCGGTACCTGACAGCATGTTGCAATAATCTCTGTTGCATGTTCTCATTGTTTCAGCCAGTTCTTTTGCGAAAACAATGGCATTGTTTTTTCCTGATTTGGCCTCATTGTAGAGGCTGGAAGCATTCCTGATGCCTTTCAGCCATAATTTTCGACGGCTGATGGCAACAACAGGTATTTTTTGTTCTAAAAAAAAAATTTCCAATGATCAAGTCGTTAAAGCCAAAGGGAGGGTCATGAAAGTCATTATTGAGAAATTCAGCAGGGCAGAACAGTGTGCCTGTTCCAGGGATATCAGCCAATGCATCCATATCCAATTCATCCTCAAAATGAAAATATCTTGATTTTCTGCATCTGTCGCTTGTGAAATCTTGAAGATTGTTCCATAGCGAATAGCCATGCACGCATAAAGCGATTTTGTCCTGGTATGCTTTTGATTTTTCTGATAATCTCTTAATATAGTCTGGAGGATAAATGATATCATCATCAATACATGCAAAGTAATATTCTTTGCCGTAGTTGAGGACATCATTGAAACGAGCATGTTCACGTCGGTCACCAATTTTTTGTGAGCGGGTGCAATGTATTTTGTCTCTGAAGGTTTTCAGTGCAGGGTATTCCTGAAAGAGATCAAAGTTATCGTCATAATTATTGAGATAGAGGTGAAGCCGGTCAATCTGCGGGAGGATCGATGAGAGCACAGTATGCAGACAATGTTTTCGATCCGGTATCGTTGCCATACTTCCTATCACCGTTCTTGTCCTCAGAGCCACGCTTTGCGGTCCATGAACTCTTAACGTATCAGCAGGCTTGTTTTTTCGTAGATTCATGTAACCTTTTTTTATACCGTCGTTTGTTGCTTCGTTCCTGATATTGCACAGCTGGCAGGATTCAACGGTCTTGACGCTACTGGTTTCCGGAATTCATTCCAAGATAGGAAGCTTTATGCGAAAAAGTATGGGATTTGCCTGGTAGCGTTGGTTAGGGGAAGAGTTGTATGATTGCCGATAGGCGATCACTGCGAAAGTTAAGCTGCTCAAGGCATCCGGATACCGTGTTCGTGACAACCGGGGGGCAAGATGATGCTCTGGAGAATTGTCAATGAGCTTTCATATCTGCATAAACGAGGCAAGAGCATTCGGCTCCAGGTTGCTCTCTAAGAATATGGAAATAACGCTCTTTCTGCATCATCGGGATATGTTCGTCAGGTTCCTCCCTTTACATGCAATCAGGGATCGGTGAGCTACGAAGCGGTTTGCCGCTGGGCCGTCGAAAGGGATATCGTCGTCAATACCATCTACTGCGGCGATTACCGTGCAGGTGTCGATTCCTTCTGGCAGAGAGGTGCCGATATTGCTGGCGGGAGCTATTTTGCCATCGACAGCGACAAGGTGCATGCGGGGATTTCGACACCTTATGACGATAAGCTTCTGATGCTCAACAGCCGGATCAACGAGACCTTTGTGCCCTATGGTGCGGAGGGGAAAGCTCATCTTGCCCGCCAGGAGCGGCAGGATTTGAATGCCGCAGCTCTTTCAGCGCCTGTTTTGCTGAGCGGGCGGTGTCGAAAGGTTCCCGTCTCAACAAGGTATCCGATTGGGATCTTGTCGAAGCACATGACCTCAGGCAGGTAACGGTCGAAGAACCTGAAAAAGAACAGCTCCCTGAAGCATTGCAGGGAATGAGCGACAAAGAGCTGAAGTGCTCTATCGGTGAGAAAAAGAAAGAGCGGGAATCAATCAAAGTGCAGATCAATCAATTGAGCCGACAGCGAGATGCATATATCCGGGCAAAAGAACAGGACGTCGCAGGAGAGCCGGGTCTCGCTTCGGTTGTGCTCAATAATCTTCGTAAACAGGCTAAGGATAAAAACTTCGATGTTGAGTAGACATCTGCCTGGATCCGGAAAAGCGTTTTCATTGTACGCTCATTACCGTGACTGCCTGTGTGTGTGGATGTATCACACTGGTTGTTTTGACAGTTTATCCATGGCCGTCACAAGTTCTTCAATCTGGTTTTTCAGATCGTCGGTCTTTCCTGAGCGACAGCTTTGCTCGATGTTTTCAGCGGCTGCTCTGACTGATTCCGCTTGAAAAAGAGATGAGCTTCCTTTCAGCTTATGTGCTTCGGCTTGCACCTTGTCGATATTGTGTTCTTCAAGCGCATTGAGCAGTATTTCGCCGATATTCCGGGATTCATCGAGAAATGTTCGGAAAAGATGCTCCATCTCTTCCTGTTCCAGGCCGAAGGATTGGGCTGAAGCTTTCAGGTTCATCAGAGCCGGTTTGTCGGCATCGCCTTTTTTGCTTTCCGACGAAGTCGAAAGTTGTGAGCTGATAGCTTTCAGAATGATGACCGGGCTGTCTGTTTTCAGCTTGAAGTCATTCATTCCCGATTGCCTTGCTGCTTTTTCCTCTTCTGCAGAGCCGCTCAGTCCTATGACAGGCAGTTGACGCAGATGCGCCTGATCGCTCGTGCGGAGCTTTCTGGTCAGCTCAAGACCGTCCATTTCCGGCATATGGATATCGGTAATTACCAGGTCAAACGTATCTTTTTGAAGCATGTCCCACCCTTTCTGGCCGTTGACCGCAATAGCCAGATGCAGCCCGGCATCCGAAAGACTCATCGCAAGAAGATCACGATTCAGCGCTGAGTCATCGACAATCAGTACCTTTGAGCGGTGAAATAATTTTTCTTCAATCTCCTTGTTCATTCCCGTTCGCAGTACGGAGCGTAAAGTGTTGATCAGTTCCGGCTGGCTGCCGGGTTTCGAGATCAATCCCTGCATTCCGGCTTTTTCGGACATCGCTTTTGCGATATAGGCAGGTTCTGCACTGAATGCTACCACAGGGGTTGATCTGACCTGTGGTCCTGCTTCGCCGCGGCGCATCATTTCAACTGTTGTATAGCCACTCATTTCCGGCATGTTCAGGTCCATTATGATGATGTCATAGTGGTTGTTTCTGACAAGTTCAATGGCTTCTCTGCCGCTTCCTGCTTCATCGATTTCAATACCGAGCGGGCGCATGTATTTTTGTAATATCATACGATAATGTTCTTCATCATCGACGATCAATACCCTCTTTTCCTGGAAATCAGGCAGAGCGTTGGCAATGACTTCTGCATTGAAACGCTCTATTTTGTCGTTATCAATAACAGGGAAGGAGAGGGTGAATTCAGTAAACTTTCCTTTTTCCGAGACACAGCTGATATCTCCACCAAATGCCAGCATTATCCTTTTACAGTATGACAGGCCAAGACCTGTGCCGCCTTTTTTGCCTTTGGTATGAAAGCTGTCGAAAATATGGGGCAGGTCTTCTTCATCGATACCCGGGCCTGTATCGCGAAATAAAAGAGAGTTGAATTCATGTCCTTTTTTGAGTCGGATGCTGATCTCGCAGTGAGAGTGGCTTCCAAGATAGTAAAGGGCATTTTTCAGGAGATTGAAAATGACAAAAATAAAGAGAGTTTCGCTGATGTGGACGATAAATGTTTCCTGCATATCAAGACGAACCCGTTTTCTTTCCTCATTCGATTCATAGCCATACTCATCCAGCGCCTTCAGGGTTATTCCCGAAGCAGACAGATATGAGAAACTTTTGGGATCAATAGGGTGCTGCCTGATCTCGCCGAGAACCATGTCAATGACCTGAACACCGCGTTTCACTGCCATTTGGCCATGAGCCACCCTGTGATAGATGTCATTCATCGACTTTTTTTCGAGTGTTACTGATGGCGTTTCATAATGAAACGGTGGCAGGATTTTTTGTATGCTGTTCAAGCATTGCCTGATCTGACCGAGCGGATTGCGCATTTCGTGGGCGATGCTGCCTGCAAGGGATTGAAGCACTCTGTTTTTTTCCTGTGCCATTGCTCCTTTTTTATTGGTGTAATTCAGGACCAGTCCGAGCAGGATTGCAATGGGTATTGAAACGAAGTACTCAATGATGTTGGTCGTTATGACAAGATGGGTCCCGGTCATATGAACAAATGCTGCATAAGCGCTCCAGATGCCTGTCAGCAGCAGAAAGGTCAGAATAAAATAATTCGGGATAAATATTATGAACGTAACGAGCATAACCGTTTCTGCAACCAGCCATAAGCCAGACATATCGTTCATCAGCATGAGGAACGTGAATATGAAGGGGAAGGTAAAGGTCAGCCACAAGTACCAGTAAATATTCAGCAGGGGTTTGAATGCATCCGGGTAGCGTTTGTAGAATAATATCGGGACAAAAAAGACCGGCGATGCAAAACGAAGCTCAAAAGATTCATAGGGCTGCGGCAGAATGACTGTGCAGATGAGGTAATAAAGCGGGTGTCCCCATAACGCAATATAGCGGATAAGGTCTATCGTGATTGTATTCCGTTCATAATCTTTTCGGAGAAATCTCAATGCTGTACTCAGAAAAGAGATTATGGAGGGTTTTCCGAAGGACATGGTGTTATTCTCCCTTGAAAATACAAAAACTGTAATGTTTGTAGATCTCCTCTGTCGTTGCCAGTAACTGACCTGAATGGATATTTTTTTCTACTGTAAGATGATATTTTTTTGCAAGAACATCTACATCATTGAATCCGTTTATAAACGGTTCTCCCATTTTGCGGATATTGGTGATGAACCCTTCAATTTCCCGGATGCCTGTTGTGCTGTTGACAAGGTCTTCAGAAACATAATCAAGCCAGAAGCAGGAGTCTTTGTTCATCAGGTTTCTGACAGAAACGAAAATTTTGTCAATATCGTCACTGCGAAAATACATTGATCCTCCTTCCCAGATAATAAATGTTGGGAGGCTGTTGTCAAAATCATCATTCGCGTTCAATACCTGGTCGATAGACTGGATTTCAAGATCCACCTCGACATTATGAATCGTGTCTTTTTTCGTGTAATCGAAAATTCTTTTGCGTTCGTTCAGCATAACCGGAAGATCCAGTTCATAGATTACCGCGTTATCAATATTGAGACGCCAGAAACGGCTGTCATAGCCGGCGCCGATATTGACCACATTGAATTGAGCGCAGTTCTTTGAGAAGGTCTCTACAGCCTCGTCGAGGTCTTTGGTTCTGGCAGCAATCATATTTTGCAGTTGCGGAGTGGCTATGCTGAAGCGTCTTGCCAGTGTAATGCCATGCTTGCCTGCAAGCATAAATGCATAAGGATCATCAAATCTTCTTTGTTCTACGGGTTTTTCCTGCTCGATAGCCCGCAATCCGACAATGAGTTTTGCTGTCGTTTTCGTTTTGTGCGCATAGAGCATGTCAATTTTTTCCAGGTCAAAGGCATTTCTTTTAAGGCCGTTCATGTTTTGCGCCCAGTAGGTGAAGTCCGCCACTGCAACAAGCTGGTCGCCGTTGTACATGCGAATAGGGACAGATGCTACTACTTTATTGCTGTTAGCAAATCTTTTTGCCAGGCCTTCCCATCGGTCTTTTTCTATGCTGGCTTTACATGTCAGATTGTGGCAGCTTGGTGTGAGCCATTTAATCGAGGCTTTTGCTCCCCACATATAGCCGGCATTATCGTCGACAGATGGCCAGAAACCGATGATCGGAACCAGATGAAAGAGAGAAGTAAGTGCAAGACCGCCCGTATATTCAGCGGCAAGAAGCATCAGTGGGCCCTGATGGGCGATATACTGGTTGGATGAATTGGGAATCAGAGGCAGAATTGTTTCCGCATAACCTCGCCTTACAGCAGTGATTTTCCAGTCAATAAAATCCAGAGCAGGCACTGATTCATGAAATGATTCTGTGAGTAAATCGAGATCAAACCGTTTTTTCCGATCCTGTTCCCAGGCATCGATTGAGTGGAGCAGAAAGGCTGTGTTGAAATATCGTGTCATGGTCAATGGTAAATTACATCAGTATGCAAGATGGGCATATCCGGGAGAGCGACTTGGATTTGTCACGTGCATATCTGCCAGCATGCTTTTCTGTCCCGATATCGGAGATGACGCAGGTTGAGGACGTTATGTGCTGTGTTTATCGAAAGCATATACTTTGTGACTGCGCTGTACAGGTATGACGTTTAAGTGCGTATAAAATGTAACGATCTTTTTCGAAAAGCACTCGGTTTCATTTTTAACTACACATGTTGATGTGCCTGGATGACGTGCTTTTGTGGTGTGTTTTTTTATTCAGTGCATGTTCTGCCATGAATGCCGTATCTCTCCTTTTTCCGGTGATCAGGGTTCGTTATCAGCTTTTTTTCGTAATTTTCTGTTGGCAAGTTCTCTTTTTCTAAAAAAAGAAGGCCCCCATGTCGACAATCAGAATGTTTCTTTCTTGCGTTGTTTTGCTTCTTGCCGCCTTTCCGCTCAGTGCAGAGGAGACCGGCGAGCAGCTTGTCCGTCAGTTATTTGCCGATATGAAAACGGGCCATGTTTCGGCAATAGAGGCGATCATTTCACCAGCCTTTCAGTCCATTCATCAGGACGGTCCCCGTGATCGCGATGCGGAGATTGCATTGGTCAAACATCTCAGCATGGGCTCTCTGGCACTTGATGATTTTGTCGAAACGCGTGATGGAGATGCTCTCGTCGTCACCTATCGGGTGACGACGGAGGAGCATATTGCCGGCAAACCGCTTTCAGGAAAACCTGCCCGGCGGCTCACGGTTTTTCTGCGGACGCCGGACGGCTGGCGATGGCTTGCGCATGCCAATCTGCAATCTATGAACTGACATTGACCACCAATCAGACGGAGAGATGAAAATACTTTCAGGGCCGTTGACGCTACTGCTTCGTTTCTTTGCCTTTATGGCAGGGTTTCTTTTCGTCACTTTCGAGGTGGCGGCTACTTCATGTTATGCGGCTCCGGTGTTTCCCAGGGTCATGATTATTCTGGATGCATCGGGAAGCATGTGGGGGGATTGTGCCGGAGTGACGAAAATCGAGGCGGCCCGTTCGGTTCTTGCTGACGTTGTTCCGGGGATTCCTTCCGAGGCAACGGTAGGACTGACGGTCTATGGTCATCGCCGGAAAGGTGACTGCAAAGATATCGAGGTGCTCTATACTGCAGAAAACAGAGATCGTCATGCTCTTCTGAAGACTGTCAACAGTTTGAACCCGAAGGGGGAGACACCAATAGCGTTGTCGATCAGTCAGGTTGTTGCTCAATTGGGCGACAGCGAACGGGAAACCATTATCATTCTTGTTTCTGATGGTCATGAGACATGCCGGAAAGATCCTTGCGGCATAGTTCGGGACCTTAAGGCGACTGGCGTTGATTTCGTTATGCATGTCGTAGGGTTCGGGGTCAGCAATTCTGAGCAGCAGGAGCTGGATTGTCTGGCTCGTGCCGGAGGTGGCAGGTATTTTGCGGCCCATGACACAGCTTCATTACTTGCAGCCATGCAGGCGATCAGCAAAGATGTCGGCACAAAAGTCGAAAAGGCCAGGACTTCGGTGGCAACTGTTTCAACCTCGCTTGCTGCATTGAAAATCTCCATTCCATCCGATGCTCTGGAGTGTCTCAATGCGATAAAGATTGTACGGCTGACGGACGGCAAGCTGATCAGGACCATCCGGGATCCTGCTTCCGAATCTGAGCATCCTCTGCCTGCGGGCAGGTATGAAGTGATAGGGGGGTATGCCAATTCCAACTACAAGGCTGATTCCGAAATGTCACTCGGTATATTTCAGCTTGAGGGCGGTATGACGGCGAACCTTCCTCTGGGGGCTTTGGCTATCGATATAACTGACGAGCTTTCCGGTATGCCCGCCGGAGCGGTGATTATCACCGGAAAAGGGGAAAGGCAAACTGTCCTGACGACGCCGGAGACCGGAAACACCTATTACTTTTACCGTCCCAAACCCCTGCCTGCCGGAACATACAGCCTGGCGGTCCACTACAGGGGTTCGTACCTGTACAGGACAGGAACTGAGCCGGTGGTGCTGAAGGAGAGTGTTTCAGTTCAGCCGGGTAAGGTTGCTACGGCTGCGATCGATACCGGGATTCAGCTGCAGAAGCCATCTTCTGCTGGCCTTGTTGCATGGGCTCTGGTGAGATCAGGGCAACGTGATCCTGTTATGAAGATCGAGCAGGCATCGAACGGCGATTATCCGTTATGGGAACCATATGCAATTGCTTCGGGAACATATGATGTGCTGGTGTATTCTGATGGTATGGATGAACCGCTGATGGTCAAGGAGCAACTGACAATCAGCCCCGGTTCCCTGGTCCGGCTCGATACGGGCCTCTGATTCTGTCTTGCCGTGGACTTACGACGGTCAGGGTCGCAGGTATTGATCCGTATTTCATTGACTGCAGTTTCTTTGTTTTTGTCCGAATGGGGGTTTGATCGTCTAAAGGATAACGGATGAGTTTTTCCGGCTACATACGAACATGCATCAAAGAGGGAACGCAGATTTCTCGCTTCAATGTCACGTGGGGAGGGTGGCTTTCATCACTGGGGCATATGTTTTTTTTCTTTCTGTTGAAGTACGGGTTCCAGATGCCTTATGAAAACTTTGCCATTCGCCTGACGGCCTCGGTACTGGCCATGGTTTCCATATTTGTTGTCAGAATGGATTCTCCTCGTGCCAGAAAGTATTTCCCTGTGTACTGGCACTTTTCCCTGATTTTCAATCTTCCTTTTCTTTTTACTTTTTTACTCCTCAAGAACAATTTTCATGAACTCTGGTTGTACTGGGAGATCTTCATGATATTCGTGTTGATTGCCTTTGTGCCCAACTGGCTGATGCTGCTGTTCGATCTGTTTGCCGGGGTTCTTGCAGGTGTCTCAGTGTTTGTTCTTACGACGTCTGATATCAGGCTGACTCCCGATTTCGATATACCTGCATATCTGACCGTTTTATTTTTTGCTGTCGTAGCCGGTTATCTGTTCAGTTACAGCAACCGGCGCGGACAGGTTGCGCTGGAAAAAAACGCTGCCCTTCAGGCTCTTGCAGGAAGCATTGCTCATGAAATGCGTAATCCGCTCGGACAGGTCCGGCTCAATCTTGATATCATTGAACAGCAGCTTCCTGTTCCCGGGAGTAAAGAATCTTCCCCGGAAAACACGAGGGTGCAGGATAATCTTTTTCAGGTTCTTGACAGCCTTTATCAGCATGTCGCATGGTGCCAGATTGCCGTCAGGCGTGGGGCGCAGATTATCAGCATGATTCTCGATGAGGTTCGGGAGCAGCCGATCCAGAAGAGCAGCTTTATCTCCGTTCCTGCTGCATTGACTACCCGAAAAGCCATCGATGAATACGGCTTTGAGTCGAGTGCCGAGAGGGACAAGATCATTATCGATGATGGCCAGAATTTTGTGTTCCGGATCAATGAGACCATGTATATTTTTGTTCTTTTCAATCTGATCAAGAATGCGCTTTATTTTCTCGAGTCCCGTCCTGAATCGAACATATTCATTACTCTTGAGAAGGGGGTTTCGCAGAACCGGGTCAAAGTAAGGGATAACGGACCGGGAATCTCTTCTGAAAACATCGACAAACTGTTCGATCCATATTTCACAGCAAGCAGAAAGGGCGGGACCGGGCTCGGGCTGTCCTATTGCAAACGTGTTATGCATGCTTTTGGCGGCGATATTACCTGTCATTCCGTTGAGGGTGAATATAGCGAGTTTGTTCTTTCATTTCCGGTTGTCACCTCCGATGAACTTCAAGCGAGCCATGAAGAACTGATCAGGGAAAACAGACCTCTGTTACAGAACAAACGCATCCTTGTTGTCGATGATAAAGATGAAGGGCGAGTCGCCGTGAGAGCTGCGCTCGGGTCGATTGTCCATCTCCTTGGTGAGGCTGCAGATGGAGAAGACGCGATCGCACAATTGTCGGAATCGGGCTATGACCTCGTGATTATGAACCTTTCGATGCCCGGGGTCGATGGATATGAAGCGACAGAAATGATCAGAAACGGCCGGGCAGGAAAAGAGGTTTCGATGGTCCCGATTATTGCCTACACGGAACAGCCTCACGCTGTTGCCTGGGGGAGAGCAAAAAAAGCAGGGATGCAGGGGCTCGTTACCAAACCCTGTACGGATGAGGAACTGGTCCGGGAGATTGCCCGGGTGCTCAATGACTTTCAGGGGCTTTCACTCGATAAAATGCGCGGTCTGAAAGTTCTTGTCGCCGATGATTCAGCTGTCAACCGTATAGGGATCGGCATCCTTCTGGGAAAATACGGCATGAGTGTTGATGAGGCTGTTAACGGAGAGGATGCGGTTGAAAAACTTGAACGCGATGTCTATGATATTGTGCTTATGGATATCGGTATGCCCAAGGTGAACGGTCTGGATGCGACACGGAGAATACGACAGTCTCCGCAACAGAAGAATCGCAAAATACCGGTGATCGGTTTCAGTGGCGAATCTGAAGATCAGCTGATAAAAGACGCGATAGCTGCCGGAATGAACGATTATCTTGTCAAGCCGGTCGATTTACGACTGCTGCTGGAAAAAATCAGCCGTCATCTATAACGTATCGTTCGGCCTTTCAGAACTCTGCGCCCTTCTGTTTCCTGACGTTTCATCTCCCGCAAGAATCACCCCTAATTTTACCATGAGGGATCGTGGTATCAATCTGCCGCCGTGGATCATGATTTTGTTGATCAAACCGGGAATGACGACTGCACGGTTTTTTTCAAGAGCATGTATCGCTGCTTTGACAACGGGTTCCGGATGTCCTACCGGCAGCATCGTTTTATAGGGGTCTATCCCTGCGATGACGAAAAGACCTGTTTTTGTCAGTCCGGGGCAGACCGCGCAGACCCGGATTCCCGATCCGCGGAGCTCTTCGCGGATTGCTTCTGAAAATGACAGGGTGAATGCTTTTGTCGCTGCATAGACTGCATTGAAGGGGACTCCCTGAAATCCTGTTATTGAGGATACATTGATGATTCCACCTCGTTTTGCCTGTTTCATCGAAGGAAGCAAGAGGCCGGTAAGTTTCATCAGGGTCAGGTTGTGCAGGACGACCATTTTTTCGAGATTGTCGAGCGGTACGGTATCAAAAGGGCCTGTCAGCCCGAATCCCGCATTGTTGACGAGCGTATGGATGAACAGACCGTTATTGCAGCAGTATGATGCTACATTTTCGGCACTTTTTGGCAGGGAAAGGTCCTGTCGGAAGACGTTGACGGCAATCCGGTGTTTTGCCGACAGTTCATTGGCCAGTGCAATGAGTGTTTTTTCCGATCTCGCGACAAGCAGGATGTTAGAGCCACGTGCGGCATATTCTCGTGCGAAGGCTTCGCCTATACCCGATGTCGCTCCGGTAATGAGTACAGACTCCATAGGACTGATTGTTACTTCGTTTACTTACGGCGTGCTATGTTCTCAAAAAGATAGCAAATCATTTGCGGCGGATATCTTCGGATACTCATCAAACGATAATTATTATTGCGGCGGTAGATGAATACCGGATATTTTTTCCATTCTTGTAGCACAAACCTGTTGGATTATGCCGAACTATTGACGAATTTTTCATTGGCTTTTTTTCTGTTAGTCTTCAGGTTGATGGTTTTTTTGATGTGTCAATCTGCCGTTTCTCTGCTGATTCGTTCTTGTGATTTACAAAATACGTCATGTTGTCGCTGATTTTGTTCGGCAACAGGGTTTTGGGTGTTGTAGAACGGCAGAAATTTTGTTAATTACATCCACAGTTGCCGGTAATTCTGTTCCGGCTGCTGTCTTCCTGAACGGTTTCCCCCTGCTGTCTTGCGTATTTAACCGTTAATTTCAGAGCATTTTATGATGGTACAGGATCAGTTGCATGGACAATTCCCTTCGGTCATTATCGGTTCTCAGGAGTGGATGACATCAAACCTTTCCGTGACTCATTACCGGAACGGTGATCCAATTGCCCGTCCGGAATCTATCGACGAGTGGCGGGGTTTGACGACAGGAGCCTCCTGTTCCTATGAGAAAGACAGCGGGCATGACAGGATCTTCGGCCGTTTATATAACTGGTATGCTCTCAATGATCCCAGAGGATTGGCCCCGGAGGGTTGGCGGATTCCGGAAGATAGTGACTGGCAGGAGCTGATTGATTGTTCAGGGGGAGATGATGTAGCCGGCGGTGAGCTGAAGGAGAAAGGATCAGCAATCTGGAAAGGGCCTAATGCCGGTGCGTCAAACAGTACCGGTTTTACAGCGCTGCCGTCAGGATTCAGGAGCCTCTATGGGGATTTCAGGCACCAGGGATCATATGGGTATTACTGGTCTTCAACCCCAAGTAAGGGCAATTGTGCCTGGATCAGGGTTTTTGGATATTTTGATTCCCGGGTGCTTCATACCGGGGGAGCTTTTGGTACCGGTTATTCAGTCCGATGTATCAGAGCGTGACCGTTTTATGACCGGACAAAGAGTATCATAGTATAACAAAGGCGCCCAACGGCGCCTTTGTTGCGGGTACCGCGATTCAATGTCGTAAGCGATGAGCATGCAAGTCGGACGGCGCGGAGACACCGGAGTTCCTCAAGGTAGGTATAGGGCGGCAATCATATTGCTGAAGAGAACCGATCAGGATTCACGATGCAGCACAGCAATATTTTTGCTGTTCCATCCCTGCCGATTGGAGGGATTTGCATTGAGTGGCAAGGTAGAGGCGGGGAAGCAAAAATATTGGATAATGTGTTGTGTTTGAGGAACCTAAAGGCCATGACAACGCGTTTTCTTATATTATGATATAAAATCTGTTATCCCGACTGAACCGGATTGTGATATGGCAGCTCGAGCAAGAATACACTCTTTCATCTTCACCCTGATTGTCCTGTCCGGCGTCTTTTTCTGCGTATCGGGCGGTCAGCGAGACGCTTACGCGGGCAATAAACCCGATGTGGTTTATGTATTGTCTTTACAGGGAAGTATTAACCCCGGGAGTGCTGATTTTTTTGACCGGGCAATGGGCGTCGCTATTGATGAGAACGCTTCAGCTCTTCTGATCGAGCTGGATACTCCGGGAGGTCTGGTTACTGCATTGCGTCAGATGGTGCAGCGAATCATGGCTTCTCCGGTACCGGTTATAGTTTTCGTGGCCCCCC
>RRYU01003955.1_pt1 | contig 23576 bp, 22 predicted proteins | sample 2162651 | NCBI WGS metagenome assembly RRYU01 (sample SAMN10267283, study PRJNA491782) | microbial mat metagenome | isolation source: biomat in the production well | place: Japan: Minami-Kanto gas field, natural gas well KTG3 | collected 2017-06 | reverse complement strand
ATCATCAAGCCCCGTCAACATCGTCACTGGGATCAGTGCGGTACGTTCGTTATCCTTCAACCGCTTACAGACCTCAAAACCATCCAAGATCGGCATGGTCACGTCAAGAATGATCAGGTCTGGTGGATCATGCACTACTATATTGAGCGCCTCAAGCCCATTCGTTGCCGTGATCGGTAGGTAATGCTCGCGTTGAAGGATTCGCACGAGAATATCACGGATAGCCGGATCATCATCGACCACAAGGATCTTTGCTGACACAGTGGTGGCCTTTCCTTCACACGCATCCGAGTACCTTGTTCTGCACCAACGAGATAGAAATGCTGCTCCTCAATCCTACAATGCTCGAAGTATAGCACACTCAGTATAGCTCACCAAATATATTGGTTAAACAATACCAAACTTTTGTAATATATGAATAAAAAAAACTGGAGAGAGGCAAACTCTCTCCAGTTACACCACCAGCGACTAGGAGCAGCAACCGCCACAGCCACTCGCTGCCTCATCATCATCACAGTCACACCCCTCATCCTCAGCAGTGCGGAAGGAGTGACCACAGCCACAACTGGTGACAGCATTGGGGTTATCAATCTTAAAACCACTGCGATCATCAATAACGACAAAATCTATCGAGGCACCCGTCAGGTAGAGCGCACTCTGGAAATCCACCCGTACCTGAAGCGGCCCAACCGCAAACTCATGGTCATGCTCTTGGCGCGGCTCACTATCAAAAATCATGCCATACTGAAAGCCTGAGCAACCCCCACCGTGGACAAAGACACGCAGCGCATGGTTCTCTACCTGCCGTTCACGCTGCATTGCTACCAGTTGCTCCACAGCAGATTCTGTCACGTGAATCATCGGCTGAACCTCAGCCTGCTGGGTCTGTTCCGTCATCGTCATACCTGCATACCTCCTCGCCACGGTTGTTGGGCTGCGGCGTATTACTGCTAGGGGAATGTTCCTCAAGCAAGTATAGCAGATTTTATGCAAATGCCTAGTGTTTTGTATGATGGACGAGCGCACCGTGGTGCGTCCCTCCATACTCATCCTCTGTGTCCTCTGCGGTTGATCGAGTTACCCCTACCGCGCCACAAACTCCACCTCGGCACCACCAATAGAGATCCGATCTCCATGCTGGAGGATCTGTACCCCACCCGGATCGAGAGCCACCCCGTTCACCCGGCTGACCCCATCCACGTTGGGTAACACCGCCACCTCAAACCCAGCATCGGTGCGCCGTACCACCGCATGTCGCCACGCCACTCCCGCATCGGGCAGGTAGAGGTCGTTACCATCATAACGACCAATGGTGGCTGTGTCGGTCACTTCACGTACCAAACCCTGCTGCTCGCCCGCAATGACCCGCAGTTCGCCCCGCGCAAAGACCTGGCGTGCCAGTGGGATGAGTCCGCCAATGGCTGCCCCGATCATGATTAACCCGATCCCACTGAGGACGATCTGTACTACCCCGGATTGGGCAAGGAAGAGTTGCGTTAAGCCTTCGTAGAGTAGCCCCCCCACGAAGCCCCCCAATAACCCACCTAACCCCGCATACGCCGCCCGTTGTACCCGACGATGTACCAATAGGTCACTCAGACCAATCAGGAGGCCAAGGAGCATCCAACTCATCGTGCGCCCGATCCAACCACCTAACAGCACCAAAAAGAGCCACTGGGCTAGGAGCATCCCTAGTGCCCCCATCACTAAACCTGCTCCCCCACCCAACAACCCTTCCCACAGCGCCCGTTGCGGTTTGCGCTTGATCATCGCTCCGTCCGCCGCCGCGACCAAAGCCCCGATCCCTAGCCCCAACCCCGCCCCCACGAACGCCGCTGCCCCCCAGATCTCCCACGTCTGGGTCGCAACACTGCCCACCAGCCACCAACTGAGGAGACCAACTAACCCACCAAAGACCGCTGAGTAGTAGATCTGTAGCTGCTTACTCATGGGATGGCTCCTCTGTACGTACTGGCTCGCCACATGTTGCACATTCGTTGCTGCCAGGAGCGAGCGGACGTCCACACATGTCACAGAATCTGCGCCGTTCTGGCTCGGCTTGGGGTTGGGCTGCCCCGCACCGCCCACAGAAACGCGCTCCTACCCGTAGTGGTGCATCACATGCCACGCAGTGTGGCGCCGGTATTGTGGTTGAAACAGGTGATGCCTGCGCTCCATTGCGTCGCTGCCACCAACTAGGGAGCAACAGTAACCCCAGCAATGGCAAGCAGAGGACGATCCCAACCAGTGGGTGGGCAGTTACGCTGATCAAGTGGCGCTCCGTGTAGCCCGCAACTGCCTGCATACCCGCCACCTCTACCCGTATATCCCGGCGCGTCCCATCATAGAAGGGGCGCGGGCTACGGTAGGTGAGCCGGTATTCGCTCTGTAAACCACCCGCGATCTCTCGATAGAGATCGGTTAGGGCATCAGCATCTGGACTATACGCATAACTGCCGCGTGTCTCCGTCGCAATGCGCTGCAATACCCGCTCGTCAATCCCGTCATCCCCACTACTGCCGCGTTCTCCCAATCCAATCACCATTACCGGTTGGTTGGCCTCACTGGCGTACTCCAACGCCTCTGCAAGGGTGTGGCTACTTCCAGCTTCATTCGGGCATGAATCGAGATCACGGCAGTCCTGCCCATCCGTCAGTACCACCAACGCCCGTCGCCCCGGCTGCTCTCGCAACAGATCAACCCCCTCCACGATGCTGTCGTAGAGCGCCGTCCCTCCGTCGGCCCGTAGGCGGCGAATAGCCGCCTCCAAGACGCTCTGATCAGCGGTAAAGGGTTCGAGTACCCGCACCCTATCGTTAAACCCAATCAATGCCACCGCATCCCCAAGCCGCATCATCGCCACAAATGCCTGCGCTGCGTCGCGTGCCCCACGTATCTTCTGACCCTCATCCATGCTGCCAGAATGATCAATCACCAGTGCCGTGCGGATCGTGCTTCCCCCCGCTCCCACAAACGCACTCAACCGAACCGGTGTGCCATCTTCGATAATCGCAAAATCCTCGGCCACCAGATCTGTGCGCACGTCGCCCGTTCCTCCCCGTACCGCCACATAGATCGCTACCTCTGGGTAGGCGCTTGTGTCTACATGAGTCACCACAATCCGATCCGTTGCGACCGATGATGTGGGTGGCGGTTGACGTATAAACAACAACAGGCCAACTCCCAACCCTACCACCAACAAGAAGGCCAAAATGAGCATAGAACGTGAACGCATGACCAGCCTCCCACCAAAAGTGGTCTGATCGCAACGATCATAACCAGAATTTCTCTCTATCCATCCAAATATGCTGGCAACATAGCAAGGTAATGCCCGATACAGCCTATTGCTATGACGATCAGATAGCCCAGAGAGTTCCAGTGACTCATAGGTGCATCATGCCTATGAGGTTACAAATCATACAACGGCGAAAGGTACAATCTGAGCAAAACACTCGCTCCACAGCGGCAACGAATAGGGGCACAATGCGGGAAATAATGACATCGCCCACGCATAGATGCGCTGCGTTAAACTGACTGTACAGGCAGATTCGCCGCGTCAGAGCCACACCTTAGAAGCAAGCGTTAGCCCATTGACAAGAGCTATTTTTGTTGACACTGCTACACAATCGTGGTACTATTGCAGCACAGTCAGGAAGGCACTACAATCATTTTTAGACAAGTCGCTTTTGGCATTTAAGCAAAAAAAGCCGGGCAATCATCGCAACGCACGCAAAAGCGTCCGTGGTGCCATCGCATGGCTGACTTGGGCTACCTGCTAATTATTTGATAGTTGACACATCCCGAACCTGGAAAGGCACACATGCGTACTCTTATCTTTACCGGCAAGGGCGGCGTAGGCAAGACGAGTGTCGCTGCATCAACCGCGCTGCGGGCCGCAGACATGGGTCTTCGCACTCTGATCATGAGTACCGACCCGGCGCATAGTTTAGCCGACTCGCTCGATATTGACGGCTCACTGGGGCCAGAACCGGTGAAGATTACCTCGCACCTAGATGCACTTGAGGTGAGTATTCACCACGATATTGAGTCCAACTGGGGCGTTGTTCGTGAACACTTCGCCCAGTTGATGGTCGAGCAAGGGGTTGAGGGGATGTTGGCGGATGAGATGAGCATCCTGCCCGGTATGGAAGAGGCATTCCCGCTCATCCGCATCAAGAAGCATCGCGACGAGGGGGACTACGATCTCCTCGTCATTGACTGTGCCCCGACCGGTGAGACCCTGCGGCTGCTCTCGTCGCCCGAGACCTTCAAGTGGGCGATGGGGATGCTGCGCGGGGCGGAGAAGTTTGTCATCAAGCCGTTGCTGCGGCCCATGAGCAAGCTCAATCCATCCCTGAACAAGATGATCGCCCCGACCGAGGTCTATGAGGCGGTAGACGACATGTTCGCCCAGATGGTTGGCGTCACCGAGATCCTGACCAATCCACTTGAGACCTCTGTGCGGTTGGTGATGAACCCGGAGAAGATGGTCATCAAAGAGAGCCAGCGCGCTCTGACCTATCTCTCGATGTATGGGATGACGGTCGATACGGTGGTGGTGAATAAGATCCTGCCGGTCGACAAAGACAGCGGTTATCTGAACCACTGGAAGGATGTGCAGCAGCGATACCTCCAGGATGTTCACCACTCCTTTAATCCGTTGCCGATCCGCCATGTACCGTACTACCCCGAAGAGGTGGTCGGTATCGAGAAGTTGCGGGCGATGGGCCGCGATGTCTATGGGGATATTGACCCTGCGGCGCTTGTCTACAAAGAGTCGCCGATGGACATTAGTAAAGCGGCCGATGGCAGCTACCGGGTACGCATTAAGCTGCCATTCGCTGATGTCAGTCAGCTCGATCTGTTCCAGAACGGCGATGAGCTCGTGGTGCAGATCGGGGACTTCCGCCGGATTATGACCCTGCCGCTCAGCCTTGCTGGCTTGGAGGCAGGTCAGGCCGAGATGGAAGATTCCTGGCTGATCGTACCCTTCTACGCCCCACAGGGCATCACCCGATAACAGGGGTCTACCGGGGCTCCGCCCCGTGGCCTATAATGAGGAGCGTCCGGTTTACCTTAAGGAGGTATTTGTATGGCCACTCGAGGCTGGTTCTCTGAGTCCGCTGGTCAGGTCGCTCAGATTGGCGACATCATGTTCCAGGGGCACTGGCAGTGGGTTTCCAATGCGCTGCAGGCAACGTCGGCAGCCGTTGAGACCATCAACCGCAATGCGTACCCCGGCATCTCCCGCAGCGGCAGCGGCGAGGGTTCGTTCAGCACCCCGGCCGTGAGCAGCTTCCGCCCGAAGCGCATTCGCTCGCGCTTCAATCGCTAGTCGGGTTATAGGGTACAGGAGTTAGGTCCAGGGGGCAGTCGAGGGTTCCTCGCTGTCTCCTCTGTCCTATCTCCTGTATCCTGTATTCCTGGAATTACCCTGATGATCAACCTGCTCTACTATAGCCATACGGTCGTCCCCGCCCACCTCGGAGAGCTTGAGACGCTGGGGCTGCTAGAGCGTGATGAGCAGGTGCTCGTCGCACTCGATGGCGTGTTGCTCGATGCTAATGGCAAGCGCCTCAGCGGTCCTACACTCCATGACTACTGCCTAATCACGACGCTGCGTATCCTGCTTTGGGCACGTGACTACGGCGGCCATATTTGCTACGCCTTCCCCCTTGCGGAATTGGCTTCCATTCAGGGTCAAGGGCTAGATCCTCTGCATGCCCAGATTGTCTTGAATTTCGTTGCCCTCGATGGTACCGAAATAGAAGATGAAGAGGAACAGCGGTTTACCCTCGCACTCCTGCCGGTTGCTAATCTCCAGCCTGGTTTGGCTCTACTACGTAATGCTTCCGAGACTGCCCGCGACCTGCTGACTGCCGGTATTAGTGCCCGTGAGGCTGGTCCCGATATTCTTGCTGTTCTCAGTGAGCAGATCTATGGCCACGTGGATGGCCTCCGCCCCGGTGAGTCGCCCTATCGCTGGCCGGGTTCCCCTAGCCAGCAGCTTACACCCGTCGCTGGCTTTAATCAGGATGCTGCCAACTTGCCACCCGAACGGATCTATGCCGCTAGCCGCTTGGCACGCTCCGCTTGGGATACGCTGCGCCGCTCTATTCGTGATGCCGATCTGCCCTTTGACCTGAATGCACTCAATACGACGAGTCTGCGCGACTTGACGGAGACGATTCGGGCGGTTAATGAGTTGATGCAGACGGTTGCTACTAATCCGAGTGCCCAGCAGATGGCGATGGCCTTCCTGAACCGCCAGACTGGTCGCGCTGCGCCGGAACCGGCTCCCTATCAGGCCGCTCCAGCCTCTGCGCCCGCTCCTGAGCCGGCAGCCCAGAATGGGTCGGGTTCTGCGGTACAGTACCACGAGATTCCGTTCCGGGGTCGTGAACGTTCTAGTGCCCAGGCGTCTGCGCCCGCTCCCCAACCGACTACGCCCGCGCCCGCTCCGGCTACTCCGGATCGCCGCGAGATCCAGATGCGTCGCCGGGGGTCAACGACAAGCGGTGCTAGCCCGCGCCCCCCGATCTCGATCAGTGGTTCCGGCGATGCCGATGTTGAGGAAGCCCGTTCATAGTATGGGCTTGGAGATCGGTTTCGCCCCACCGATCTGCTCCTGCCCGCACTCCTAGTGGAGGAAGACGATGTTGATCCGACCGTACCTCGGCAGCCATGTGACTCCAGCGAGCGCCGATGAGTTGCGCCATCGCGGTATCCTCGATGAGGATGAGACGCTGCTGGCCATCTTTGACGGTGTCCTGTTGGACGAGAATCGCCGACGTATCGGCGGCGTCGCGCTCTCCGATTTTGTCGCCCTTACCGATACCCGCCTCGTAACATGGGCGCGCGGTCTCTTTAATGATACGGTTGATAGCTTCGTCTGGAAGGATGTTGATGTCGCCCGCGCAGAGACGTGGGATCCTTGGCATGGCCGCATCATTCTGGCTTTCCGCTTGCCCCCAATTGCGCCCCGTAGCCGCCGTATTGTGGTCAAGGGTATGTCGCCCACTGGCCAAGCTGAGGACGAGCGAGTCATTACCAATACGCTCGACTATATGCCGGCTGAGGATGTTACCCCGCTGGCCAATATGGTCGCTTGGGTCGGTGATCAGGTGGTGTCGGGTGTCTCCGGTGAGACGCTGATCCGTGGCTTTGTGGATCAGTTCCCCGCTCCTGAACGTGAACACGCGACTCTCTTTGCCCCGGAGCCTCCACCTCCGCCCCCGCCACCGCCGCGTCAGGTCGAGAAGCGGCGTAAGAATTGGTGGCAGCGTGCCTTCGGTGAACCCGAAGAGCCGCTGGTTCCTAATAGTAGCAATCTGATTAATGCCTACGAGAACCGCCGTAGTAGCCAACCCGCTGGCTCTGGCACACCAACCTACCAGCCACCTATGGATGCTGGCTCGCCCATGTCGCCGCTGCCCTCTATGATGGAGCAACCTAGCGTCTATGAGATGAGCCGCTCGATCCAACTCTTCCTCGAAGCGCCCCGGCGCATGGTGGCAGGCATGCGCCGCGCCAGCGAGATGATGAGTGGTGCTACCGATCTCGTGAGTGGCTTGCAAAGCCCGCAGGTGCGTCGCACGGCGATGATGGGGATCTACCAGGCTGCAGCACAGCAGGAGATGGATAAAGGCCCGCTCGCCCCGGTAGCACCCGTGTTACGTGCGGCAGTGCGGCTGGTTGAGCCGCTGCCTAGTGCTCAGGGTGAAGGTGAAGCCGGGTCAATGTCGGCATCGCGTCGCCTCCAGATTAAGACCGGTGCTGCCACGCCTCGACGTAGCCCCCCAAGCCAACCCCTCACCAATGGGGTAGAACCGGGCACTGATAGTATGCCCAGAGAGACTCCTGTGCGCCGGAGTGTGAGTGTGCGTCGGGTTGAGCCAACAGAAGCCGATGAGTCGATGCCCGATAGCCCGCCACTTGCGACGCAGGCGATGCCCGCATCGGCACGTATCGCCGTGCGCCAGAAGGTCGCAGTTAAGCGTCCCAATGGGGCAGCAGCACCCGAAGCGCCGGTTGCTGCCGAACCAGTGGTGGCAGAACCCACAGCAGTGCGGGTTCCGGTACGGCGTATGACGATTAAGCGCAATGATGAGCCACCCGCACCCGTTGCAGATGAACAACCCCAAACGCCAGTTGCGGTGAGCGATGATGCCTAGTGTGGCCCTTTAACCTCCACTCCCGCCCAAACCCCGCCCCACGCAAGCGTCGGGCGGGGTTGCACGGGAAGGGCGCAATGTTTCGGAAGACACCATGACGCGAGTCATTATCTATTCTGGTAAGGGTGGCACTGGGAAAACCACCATCTCAGCCGCAACGGCAACGCTCTTGTCGCGGCTAGGTCGGCGTACCCTCGTGCTCTCAAGCGATCCTGCCCACTCGCTGGCCGATGCCCTCGGTGTCGAAATTAGCCGCGACCGACCAACCCTGATTAGTCCTAATCTCTATGGGCTTGAGGTTGATACGCTCTATGAGTGGCGCCAAAATCTGAGTGGGTTCCAGCAGTTTGTTACGTCAACCTACTCCAATCGCGGGGTCGAACGTTCGACTGCAGCGGAGTTGGCTAACCAACCCGGTCTTGATGAGATCCTCGCGCTGCAACGGGTGATGGCCGAGGCTCAGAGTGGGCGTTGGGATGCGATCATCCTCGATACTGCTCCCACCGGCAATACCCTGCGCTTGCTGGCCTACCCCGAACTGATCATCGGTGGCGATGTGGGCAAGAAGTTCTTCCGCGTCTATCGCGGGATCGCCAATGTGGCGCGCCCCTTCCGTCGCGATCTGCCCGAAGACCGCTTCTTCGATGAGGTGGGAACCCTGCTCGATAAAATGGAGCGCCTCGCTAACTTCTTGCTCAGTAGTGATGTCAGCCTGCGCTTGGTGCTCAATCCTGAGAAGTTGCCCCTGCTCGAAACGCGGCGCGCCTATACCTTCATCAATCTCTATGGCCTGATGCTCGATGCGGTTATGGTGAATAAGATCTTGCCCCGCCGCTCCGATCTTGGCCCCTACTTCGACTACTGGGTGGCGCTTCAGCAGGGCTACCTTGAAGAGATTGATACCAGCTTTACCCCTACCCCGATCTTCCGCACGGTGCTGCAAGAGGGTGAGCCGATTGGGGTTGATGCCCTCGAACGGATTGCCCGTGCTACCTTTGGTGATGCTGATCCCGGTGCTATGCTCTTTGAGGAACGCCCAATTTGGCTCGATCAGTGGAATGAAGAGGGTGAGCCCGGTCTCTTCGATCTCTGCCTGCGTCTGCCCTTCATTGATGCGAGTGATGATATCGAGATTGTGCGCAATGGCTCGGATTTGACGCTGACCATCGGACGGCTGCACCGTACCATCGCCCTGCCACGCATCCTCTACGATTGTGTCCTGGGTAAGAATCGCTACGAAGATGGTGTGCTGCGCTTGGAGTTCTTTGAAAACCCAAGCACCGGCCAGTCCGAACAAACATCCAAGTCGGCTGACAATATGCGTGTCGAAGCTGCCTAACCCCAATGCTCTGTGTTGCGTGTTGAGTGTTGAGCACTCAATACTCAACACCTGTATCGCAACACTATGCAAATACTGATCTTCTCCGGCCATACGATGGTTCAGCAGAGTGCCGCCGCCCTCGCTACCGCAGTCCATGCGGCACGGCGCGGTCAACGGGTGTTGATCGCCTCTACTGGGCCGAATCACTTGATCGGTGCCCTCCTAGGACAGAATCTGACCACCCACCCCATGGAGTTGGAGCCGAACCTCTCTGCGGTTGAGATTGGCCCTCTCGATGAGATCGGGGATCGCTGGGAACAGATCCGCCCGTCTCTGCGCAGTGGTCTCACCGCACGGCTGCGCGATATTGGCAGCGATGAGATCCCCTGTTTCCCTGGTATTGATGCCGTGAGTGCCCTGCTCGTTGCTGCACGTACCATCCAGAGTGGCAACTTCGACCTGCTGATCGTTGATGGGCCGGCTCCCGATACGCTCGTGCGTGCTATGGCGCTCTCCGATACGATGCGCTGGTTGCTGCGGCTCGTCTTTGGCCTCGACCGTGGCCCTGGTCGCTCGCGTACATCCCAAGAGACGGCGATCATTCCTTCTGCACTCATCCCGCCGAGTGCGACCGCGCCCCTCCAGGATCTGCGCGCAGAGTTTGAGGAGCATCGCGCACGCCTGAATGCAACGACGGGTGCCCGTATCCGCCTCGTTGCAACGCCCGAAGAGTTGCATTTGCCCCCTATTCGGAACGATATGATCGCGCTGGGACTGTATGGTAGCGCGATTGATATGGTGATCGTGCCCGCCGAAGCGAGTGAGGTTGGGTCAGATCTGCGCCATACCTTTAGCCCCGAAGCTAGCCCCTATCGGCCAGGGTTGCACTTTGGGCCGTTGCCAACCTCGCCCGCCGACCGCGATACGTGGGCGCTGCGCGGAGCCGCGCTCTACCGCGATGGGGATATCGGCACGCCTACACCCTTCCCTCCCGTTGGCGAGCGTGAACTGCGGCTCGGTATCCCCTTCCTTGATGCCAAGGCGCTCGATATCGCTATCGCCAACGAAGAAGTGGTCATCCGCATTGGACAAGTACGTCGCCACCTGTTGTTGCCCGGCCTGAGTGAAGGTGGCCGCCTGCGCGCTCGTGTTGAAGGTGAGTCGCTGCGCCTGTGGGTTGAGTAACGTTCCAGCGATCTACTGCGTTGCTCTTGACGGAGATTGGCTATGAACGGCCAGATCATGACCACGCCCGCCCCAAGTTCAACTCTGCCAACACAAAAGTATGTGGAGTACCGCGCCGAGGTCGAAGCGAAGTTGGCCGGGAAACTCAGCCACGGTGAGCGTCGCCGTCTTGAACATGAACACGAGTTGCTTAAACGTGCCCAGTTCATCACGCTGAACGGGGTGGTACACCACTACCAGGATGTTGGCCCACGTGATGGCGAACCGCTGGTGCTGGTGCATGGCTGGGACTGCTCGGCCTTTTGGTGGCATCACATTATTGATCCGTTGGCGGCAGCGGGCTACCGGGTGATTAACTATGATCTGAAGGGTCACGGCTTCTCCGACAATGACCCGGAGCATGGCTATACGGTTGCGGGCTTCAGTGAGGATCTGCGGGCGTTGGGTGATGCCCTGAAGTTGGAGCCACATCACGTGGCCTCGTTCTCGTTGGGAGCCTTCATCTCCCTGCACTATGGGGCTACCGTTCCTGATCGGGTGCGCTCGCTCACCTTTTTCAACTTTAGCTTGATGGGCTATAATCCGGTTGCATCGGCGGTTTTGCCCTTTACCCTAGATACGATCTTCAACCGAGTACTGCGCCCAATCACCCGGACTGGCTTCTGGCCTTTGCCCTTCGTCTATGCACGGCTGGTGCTGGCCCAGAATACGCCCACGATTGGAGACATTAAGCTGGGGACACTCAGCCTACGCTACTGTGAACCGGCTGCGATTCGGATTTCGACCCACGAACTGGCGCGGCGTGAAGTGCTCGATGCCGTTCCCGAACAGATGCGGCAGGTCAAACAACCCACGCTGCTGGTGGCCGGAGCGGGCGACCCGGTGATGCGCCCTAAAGATGGCCGCAAATTGATGGCCTTGGCCCAACACGGTACCTACATGGAAGTGCCAAAATGTGGGCACTTGATCCTATTTGAGCTACCTGAGCAGGTCGTACAGATCCTGCGCCTATTCCTACGTGGTGTAAGGGGGTAACAATGCAACTACTCTTCCGTTCCGGTGGCCAGCGCATGCTGATAGACATGGAACAAGCTGGCAACCAGACATTGCAGGTCGGTGAGTATACCTACCGACCGGGGCAGATGGCACGTAAAGTGCGGCGTCTGGCCACCCAGATGTGGGGCAGTAGCCTTACCCCCGGTATCCTTGAGCAGCGGCTCGTCTTTGAAGCCCTGGATAATGTGGGGGCGATGAGCCCTTGGAGCGATAGCGGCAGCTTCTCGCCCAGTAGTGGCTCGGTTGTCACCTTGGGGCGCTGGGACGAAGAGGGGAGTGTGGGGATCGCCCTGCACGAACTGGCCCACGAGATGCACATGCGCCATGGCGGGTATGATCATAGCGATGGGGTGCTGCGCGAGGCGCTCTCGCTCCTCGCAGAGAACGAGGCCGGGTTGCATCGCACCTTCGAGCGTGAACCCTACTACACCGCCAGCAATCTGATCAACCAACTGAATGGCATGTCTGGGTTTGGGCGGCAATCCTTTAGTAAACGATGGGAAGAGATTGCCAATATCACGAGTGACGTGGGGCTGTCAGATCTGGTAAACTATTATCTTGACCGCAGCGAGCATCTTGGTTTGGGTCGCTGGCTGAAGCGATACACCGAGGACATTGAGCTACGCGATGGTATCTTGAACCATTTAGCAGTGGTGAGCCTGCGCTACAGCCTGAGCTATCGTCGCCACCTGATTGAACAGTTGGTACGTTGCCCACGCGAGATTGCACCGGATCAACTGAGCTATGTGCTGGAGTCGATCTCCACCCTTGATCGCCGCTACCCCAATGACGATCTTGATCAGATCATCGACTTCTGCTTTGCACCGCACACCCGCCAGCGGCGGCGGTTGCTCGCGTTTGGTTCATAAGGATGGAAGATCGACCGGCGCATCGCGCCATCTGTTCGCAAGAATGAGGTAGAGTTATGGCCAACTATGATCAGAAGAAGCCGTACAGTTGGATGCCGGAGGGGCTGCGTCGCTTCCTGAACCTGGATTATGACGACGCACCAGCGCCAGCCGGTCGCAGTGCGGCCAGCTACAGTAGCGCCCCGGCGGCACCCGCCCCGGCATCCGCAGCCGGTAGCGGCTGGACACCCCCCAGCAGCCCGTCGTTTCAAGCCTCCAACATGTCGGGCTACACCCCGCCCGCTTCGTCTGGGTACACTGCACCCACCTTCCAGGCCCACGAGGGGCAGGCCAGCAGTCCGGCAGTATCGGGGCAGTTCGATGTGCTCTCGATCACCGGCGCGATGAAGGGCTTTGTCCATGGTGCGCTGCCACCCCAGGGGGTTGAGGCGTTCACCAAAGAGGTCGTCAGCACCTCCCAGAGCGTCTTCGATATGTATAGCCGCTGGTTCTTCTTCCAGGCTGAGGATGTACTCAAGTTGGGGCAGAGCGTCATCAAGACCGTGACCGACCTGATACCAAGTGGGAATGGCTCTTCAAGCCAACCCCGCCGCATCAAGGTGATGGTAGCAAATGGCGACCAGGAAGAGACCCCGATCAAAGTCGAAGAGTAGGCATCCCTGGGCGGTCTGGTAGGGTAGACACTCCTACCAGACCGCCAATGTTTGCGAAGAGAGAACCCTATGAACCGGCCGGTTGTGATCGTAGGTGGGTGGCTCTCATCGCCCACCGACTACACCGCAATGGCCCGCGTCCTTGCTGGCCCCCCCTATAACCGCATCGTCTACATCACCGACATCAATCGTCGCGAATGGGCTGCACTGCGCGACCCTCACTTTACCCCCGTGCTCGATATGGTTGCGAGTACCGTACAACACGCGCTACGCGAAACCGGGGCAGATCGGGTTGACCTGATTGGCCATAGTGCGGGTGGTCGTGTCTCGCGGGCCTACCTGGGTCATCAGCCCTACGCGGGAGTCGTCTATGATGGACAGCGATATGTCGCCAGCCTCACCACCCTCGGCACCGCCCACGAAACCTATGAGGTCTGGGTCAAGGAGTTTGCTGGCCAGGTGAATGCGTTCTACCCCGGAGCCTACTACGAGCATATCCAGTACCGCTCGGTGGCGGGAGAGAGCGTGAAGGGGCGCAAGTATGGCAGCCCCGAAGAGATGCTGGCCTATCAGTCCTATGAAACCGCCTTTGGGAATGGTGAACTCATCGGCGACGGGATCATCCCAACCGCCAGTTGCTACCTCAGTGGAGCCGACAACCTCGTCCTGAAGGGGGCGCGCCATGCACCCTACAACGCACCCAGCAACTGGTACGGAGCACGTAGTGTGATACCACTCTGGTATGATTGATGGAACGAGGCACCATGCGTCAACCACTTGTGATCATCGGCGGCTACCTAACTGGCCCACAGGACTTCGCCAACCTCGCCCGCGCCCTGGAGTCCCCACCCTACAACTACGATGTCTCGATCACCCCGATCAGCCGCTGGCGCTGGTCAATCACCCGTGACTCCGACTTCCGCCCGGTGATCAACCAAGTGCGCGACACGGTGCAGCAGGCGTTGGAGCGCAGCGGAGCCGAGAAGGTGACGATCCTGGGGCATAGTGTGGGTGGGAGTGTGGCACGCATGTACCTGGGTGAAGAAGCCTACCTGAACGAGATCTACGCAGGGCGGCGGTACGTCAAGCGGCTCATTATGCTCGGCACACCCCATCATAGCATCGAGTATTGGACGCGCACCTCGGTAGGCTTCATCAACGGAACCTACCCCGGAGCCTTCTACCCGGATATTCACTACACCTCGGTTGTTGGCAGCGCCATACAGGGCAACCCCAAAGGCAACATCGTCGAGCGCATGTCGAGCAGCAGCTACCGGCGCGTCTCTGGCCCCGAAGCAGATTACGCCTGGGGTGATGGGGTGACAACCGTGGAGTGCGCCGCTCTAACGGGTGCGGAATTCCTGGTTGTGCCGGGGCTGACCCACTCGCCCTTCCACGGGCAACCCTGGTATGGTGAGCCGGATGGATTACCGCTCTGGGATCGGGTGTTGTGAGGGGCGTGGCGCTTGTTGTTTGAAAGATCCCTTTTTTGTACTATAATACAAACGCATCGTGTGGAGGGCATGCGCCCAGCAAATAAGAAGCCCGATGCGCCCAAGCAGGCGCGGGTTGCTGCTGGCAGCCATGATTCTATAGACATGACCACTGGGATTTCAGTAAGGAAAGTAACCGTATTATGAGCAACCTGACCGTACAAGATCTCCCCGCTGTGACGACTACCCCATGTACTCCTGGCTGCCGGTGCAGCGCCAATGAGGACGAGTTGTTCGCTGGCTCCGAGCGAGCCTATGATATTGTCTTCAAGGGCACGATTGACTTCTTTGCTGTTAAGGCGGCGACAGACCTGGGGCTGTTCGAGGCGATGGGCGATGGGGTGCATGAGCTCAATGCACTAGCCGAAGCAACTGGCACGGTGCCTGCGCGTTTGGAGAAGTTTCTGATTACGTTGAAGGAGATTGGCATTGCGCGCCCAATCGAGGGTAAGTGGGCGCTCACTCCCTTTGCCATTCAGTTCTTCACCGATCCTGAGCACCATCGCAATCTGACGATGGTTCCCTTCGTGGATTATATCAGCAGCCTGGTGCAGACCTTCTACGTCAATCTGGCTGATGTGGTACGCGGCACGATGGACTTCACTAGCTTGGTGCCCTACCCGCCGCGTAACCGCGAGGATAACGTCTTCTATGAGACGATCCACCGCAGTAATGTCCACTTCCCCATCCGCTTGCTGCGCGAGCATGCGAAGATGCAGGGCATCACCCGGCTGCTCGATGTGGGTGGTGGCATCGGCGACATCTCCTCGGCGTTGTGTGAGGCGTTCCCGGAGTTGAATGTCACCCTGATCAATCTGGACAGTGCCGTCGAGTTGGTCTCCGAGAATGTGGCCTCGCGTGGCTTGTCTGAGCGCATCACCCCGCTGGCGCTCGACATGTACAAGGAGCCATATCCGCAGACTCAGGCGGTGATGTTTGCGCGCATCCTCTATCCGATGAACGAGCAGTTCAGCACGATGATGCTCAAGAAGGCGTTCGATGCCCTAGAGCCGGGTGGGCGGGTCTTCATCCTCGATATGGTGATCAGCGATCCGCATAAGCCTAACTATGACTACCTGACCCACTATATCTGCTCCATCGGGATGGGCTTCTCGGTACTTGAGTTCAAGGATCATGAACTCTACACCAAGATCCTCGAAGGTATCGGCTTTACCGACGTGACCATGAACGCGGCCTATGATCATGTGCTCTACCAGGCCGTCAAGCCATAGTGATTGGGCGATATGATCACGACTTCTGAACAACATATTCCGTTAGGCAAGCGCATCCGGGCGCATATCGAACTGGCAGATCCGATTACTTGGATCTCGCCAGCGATGATCTGCATCTGTGGTGCGCTGGCCTCCGGGACGGCCGACGGGTTCGAGTGGTGGAACGGTGCCCATTGGGGGCTGATTCTGCTAGGTGCCCTGATGACCGGGCCATTGGGCACTGGCTTTAGCCAGAGCATCAATGACTACTATGATCGTGAGATTGATGCGATTAATGATCCCACTCGACCCATTCCGGCTGGCCTCGTCAGCCTGAATGGGGCGCGGGCAAACTGGTTCTTCCTGGGTTTCGCCACCTTGTTGGTCTCATTCGTCTTCAAAGACCTGGTGATCACGGGGTTGGCGCTGTTTGGGATCGTCCTCTCCGTGCTCTATAGCATGCCGCCGATCAAGTTCAAGAAGAACTATCTGCTGGGGCCACCAGCGGTCGGGATTGGTTATGTGACCGTGAGTTGGATGGTTGGGCATATCATCTTTGCCCCCATGACATGGGAGAGTTTCGCGGTCGCGATGATCAATGGTGGGCTAACCGCTGGTATGTTGGTGTTGAATGACATCAAGAGTGTCGAGGGCGACCGCCAGCATGGGCTACAGTCGCTGGCCGTGGCGATTGGTGTACAGCCAGCACTTCTGGTGGCCTATACGATCATCAATCTGTGTGAGATCCTGTTCTTGGTGTTGGCGGTGATATGGGGTAACTACTGGGTAGCGGCATTTATTGCCTTTGCCGTGATTGCACCAATCTATAGCCAGATTAAGCTCTACAACGACGCAAGTCACAAAAACTTCATGCGCTACCTGATTGCTACCAACCCGTTTGTAGCGCTGATCCAAATAGTCTCGGCATTCCTCGTTGGTGGGTATTTCGGCTGATTGCGGTTCTTCCTCGATAGTTGGAAGTGTTCCGCCGTCGAGACGTTCAGTCGGTGATAAGTAAGGGAGGTCTCCAATGTCCGAAACACAGGGTGAAGTACGGGTGCGTAGCGTCCGCACAGCGCGGAGCGACAGCCTCGTCGAGACGGTGATCGGGGTTGGCGGTGGGATCGCCCGCGTGGGGCTCTCGGTTGTCACCCTACCATTAGCGGTGCTGCCCGCCGATTCGCGCCAGCATCTGCGCAACGCGGCGAAGGAAGTGTTGACCGCCGTGGTTGGTATTCCGGGCGACCTGGCCAAGGTTGCGAGCACTGTCATTGATGAGTGGGAAGCCAAGGCCGATGATGAGCCGCAGGCGAAGACGGCGCCTAAGGACGAGTTGAGCGCAAGCTAAGACTCTTTGGTGCGCACGAGCGCACCCCCAGTGAAAGTGAGTATCTCTTATGAGCAATACCGAACAGAATCCGCTGATCGGTGCCGGGGCTGCCCTGGTAGGTGGTACCATCCGGCTGGGCCTCTCGGCCATCTCGACCCCGCTTGGGCTGCTGCCGGTCACCACGCGCCGCCGTGTGCGCAGCGCAATGGTCGAGACGGCACGCGCCATTGTGGCGATCCCCAAGGAGATCTCGGTGGTCTCTGAGCGGGTGGTGGAGGAGGTCTTCTCCGGAGCCGAGCCGACCCTGAACATCCCCACGGTGGATAAGCTCGGTGAGCGTGCCCGTGCCTTCACGGATCGCGTCGCCCGCGCTGCCGATGAGTTCGGCACAAGCCTGGGTCGCGCCGCCGACCGCGCCGCGAGCGAGGTGGAGCGCACTGCTGCCCGTGTGGATGAGTGGATCGAGAAGCCCAAGTCGTAATTGGCGCTGATGTTGGATAGCAAGGTGGCAGGGTGCCACACGCATATGTGCGTGTGTCGCTCTGTCACCTTGTCCCATTGTCGCACAAGGCTACATCGTGGTATCCTGACAGCACTATGGCGTTCGTGCATTTGGTGGGGGTTTCTATGAAGATTGTCATCCTTGGAGCGGGGTATGGCGGGTTGCGCACCGCGATGAACCTTGAAAAGTTGCTGCGTGCCAACCACATGACGGATACGGTCATCACCCTGATCGATCAAAATCCCTATCACCAATTGATCCAAGAACTGCATCATACCGCCACCGATGGCAGCGATAGCAAAGCTGCGATCTATGAGATTCAACATCTCATTCGCGGGCGTCAGATTGAGTTCGTCCAGAGCCATGTCGAGGCCATTCTGCCCGGTGAGCAGGCCGTAGCACTCAGCGATGGTCAGCGCGTTACCTATGATCGGCTGGTAATCGGATTGGGCAGCATCACCGATTTCCATGGGGTACCAGGGGCGGCTGAGCATAGCTTACCGCTGCGTACCTATGACAATGCGCTCGCCATCCGCGACCATGTGAAGGCTCAGTTCAAGGCTGCCTCGGAGATGAACGATCCCAAGGAGCAGCGCATTGCCCTCACCACAGCGATTATCGGTGGCGGCTATACTGGTTGCCAACTCGCCGGGGAGTTTGCGGTCTGGGTAGATCGGCTCTGCCGCGATACCGGCGCTCCACGCAGTGAAGTGCGCATTGCCCTGCTTGATCGCCACGATGTCTTGTTGCACCAATTTGGACGTTGGGCCAACAGCGAGGCCGAGAAGGTACTGGATCGCCTGCGGGTGAGTATCTACCTCAACATTGATGTGGAAGCAGTCGAGCCGCAGATCTTGCGGGTGAGCGGCAACCGCGTGCTGCGTGCCGGAACGATCATCTGGGCGGCGGGGGTGCGTGCGCCCGATCTGATCGCCCAGGCGGGGTTGCCCACCGATAGGATGGGACGCGCACGGGTGGATCGCTACCTGCGGGTTGAGGATCGAGAAGACATCTTTGTGCTCGGTGATTGTGCCGCTATCCCATCTGGCTTGGGTGATGAGACGGTTCCGGCCACCGCAAGCTATGCGATGCGCCAGGGTGAACATCTGGCCGAGGCGCTCTTTGATGAGATCCAGGGGCGCGCACCACGCGCCTACCAGCCACTCAAGTTGGGTGAACTGGTCTCACTTGGCCCCGACGATGGGGTCGGCAACCCACTAGGGATGCCCGTAACCGGCTACCCGATCCAGTTGCTCAAGAAGGGGATCGAGCAATTCTATCGCAGCTCGATCATCTCACTGTGACTACCGGCTTCAACTATATAGAGGAAATACCCGGCATCCCATGGTAGAAGCGATCCCTGAAACCCGAACCCACCGTATCTCTGAGTATTGGCTCGAAGGGCTGCACGGCCCGATGCGCTACTGGCACTCAGAACCACGGCATGGAGTCCCCGTGGTGTTGATCCACGGCTATGGCGGCATGATCGAACATTGGCGATCTGTCATGCGCATGATTGCCAAGGAACATACGATCATTGCCCCCGATCTCTACTACTTCGGCCAATCTACCATCCCGCATGTGCCACCCAACCGCGACCTCTGGCCCGACCAGATTGCGGAACTGATTGCCGAGACAGCCCACGGGCAGGCGATTCTGGTAGGTCACTCACTCGGCGGGATGATCGCCGCACAGACCGCCCACGACTACCCGAAACTGGTGCGTGGGCTGGTCTTGGTGAATAGTATTGGGCTGCAAGTACCAAAAGCGATCCCCCTACCCGATGTAGACCACATCTTCCGTAACGTGATGCAATCGCCGGGGGTGGGTGAGGTGTTTGCCAATCTGTTTGGGAACATCGTCGGTGCGCGCCAGGGGCTATTCTCCACCTACCACCGCAAGGAGCGTATCACCCCGGAACTGGTTGAGCAGTTCAGTGCCCCGCTGCGGCGTAAGGGGGGGCGTGAAGCCTACTTGGCGGTGAGTCGTGCCTTCCGCGAACTGGTGATCAGTTTTGAGAAGCATGAAGTGACGATACCCAGCCTACTAATCTGGGGCGACCGGGACACCTCGGTGCCAGTACGGATGGCCCACGCCTTCAAGAAGCACCTCTTACCCCACGCAGAGATTGCGCTCATCCCAGAGAGTGGCCATTGCCCCTTTGATGAGACACCGCAGGAGTTCTGCGATATTCTGCTGCCCTGGCTTGCGCAGCATTCCCACTAGCAGAAGGAGTCTTGGTATGGTTCAGGAAGAGCGCATCAGTAGCCGCGACCAGATCTACCTCACAAGCACCAGCTTTGAGGTCTATATGGTTACGGGGCTGGTCTTTCTCTTTGTCTTTACGGCCAGTTTCTTCTTCAGTATTCGGATTAACTTTGAGTGGCTGATCTGGCCGGGCAGCTTTGTCGCAGTAGTCTTAGCCTACATCACCCTGAAAGTACTGGAGCGGCGCGAATACGTGCGCAAGCTGGCCGAGATTCGGGCCAATCCGCTGCCAGACGAAGTAATTGACCGCAGCGACGACTAAGAGTTCTGTAATCTTCCTGTATGGCTTCTGTCATCTGGGGGTGAACCGTGAGCCTAGGGTAGGTGCTACCCTAGAGCTACACGCTACCGCCCACTTTGCCAGGAGGCTGTATGTCCACCCTGCGCACCCTGCGCATGAACCGCGCCCTCTCCCTCTTCGATCTGGCTCGTCTCACAGAACTCCCCGCCCGACGCTTAGCGGAAGCAGAATGCGGGTTGCGGCCATTAGCGTGGGAAGAGTGTGAGCAACTCGCGTTCATCTTCGGGATTAGGCCCAGTGAGATTGCGCCGCCTATCCAGGCGATTCAAGTAATCCCCTGGCCGCAGCCGCTTACCCAAGCCGCCCCGGCGCTCTTCAGCCTAACCCTCGCGGCGACACTGGCAAGTGCCGCCATCCAGGGCGAGCTACCCCACTTCAACCTCCCTCTGCCCCCAGAACCCGTGCGCACCGCCCAGATGCTCAGCAGCCTCAGCCCACGCTCCGGGCAGCAGGCAGCCCAGTTGGGACTCGCCGTGCCAGTAGCGCCACCAGACGCGATCAGCCCCGCCCTGTTGCTCCAGCCCACCCCACCAGAACCAGTACCACCCGCATTCTGGTTAGATGAAGCAGGGCCGCGTGGCTGCCCGCTGCAACCGAGCAACGGCACGGTGGTGATCACCCAGGGGTACGGGGTAGGCAGCCACGCCCCGGCGGAGGTGTGGGGGGCAGTAGATTTGGCGGTGGACAGTGATGGCGACGGGTATGCGGAGCCGGGGGCGACGTGGTACACACCGGTGGTCGCGACGCATGGCGGGGTGGTGGAGGTGGAGTTGGAGAGCTACCCAGCGGGGAATCATGTTTGGGTGCGCGATGCAGCGAGCGGGTGGCGAACGGGCTACTCGCACCTCGCGATAGTAACCGTGATCAGTGGGCAGCAGGTGCGCCCCGGCGAAGTGATCGGGATGGTGGGGAGTAGCGGGGTTTCGAGCGGGCCACACCTGGATTACCAGGTGTGGCGGGGCGAGACGAATGTAGACCCGACGGGGTTGGTGGGGAGACATACAAAATAGAAACTATCCTACACCTAGAGAACTACCGAACAAGTATCGGTAAGTAGACCTTAAAGTCTGGCATTGTCAGGGGTAACCATGTCTGGCCGCCATCAACAGTTGCATATAGCTCCGATTGCAACGTACAGCTTCCGCTCCCTGCCACACAGACTTGGCTCATTCCCATCGCCCAACCAGATTGAGGGGAGACAAACGCAAACTTCGTAACACCAGTGGGTAATGATCCAACCCCGGCAGGATCGGCAACGATCTGGTTCGTGGCACTGAGTACGGCAACTGGCACACTCGTTCCTTGCTCAACCATACCCGAAAGAGTACGCTCATTGTGCAGCACCCAGGTTTGGCCAGCATCGGTTGTCTTATAGATAGCAACCCGTGTTTGATCAGGCTGACTAAGGATAACCGGGAGGAACCCCTCCTGCGCAGAGGTGAACGTCGGGAGTTGATAAGAAGCGTACTCAGTCATTTCGGACTGTATGGTAGGCTCTTGCGGTGTCCAGGTCGCACCACCATCGCGAGTGACATAGAGACTACCACCATCAACACCGCCTGCTATCCAGCCGACATCAGCCGAGACAAAACGTACTGGATCAGCAATCGGCAGTTGAAACTGAGTCCAGGTGTCCCCTCCATCACGGGTACGCAGTAAAGTGCCCATGCTAAAGTTGGTTCCAGTTGGAAGTTGGTAGACAATCCAACCGTTCATTGCATCGAAGAAATGGACATGGCTGATCGTAGGCAATACAGGCGTAGCATCCAGCATCACAGCCGGTAACAACTGCTGCGACCAGGATGTACCAGCATCATTCGTCTCTAGTAACACCACAGCCGTACCATTCACTGTACCAGTAAGCCAGCCATGGGTTGGAGTAATAAATGTGGCTGTGTGGATGGTCAAGCCAGCGACTGAAGGCGTGATGTTGATCCAATCAGCCCCGCTGGATGCCGTCCAGTACAATTTCTGATCAATAATCGCCCAACCTTGCGTAGCATTCACCAAACCAATATCAGCAACCATCCGTCCATCGCTCGTGAACTGGACTGTATCAAGGGTAGATTGGATCTGTGCCATAGACTGAAGAGAGGTTTGGTTTCCACTGACCGCAACAACCGGGCCGGTGGCCTTATTCGAGTCAATGTTGATAATGACATTACCCCATTTCTCATCGTGGCCACCAAGGTATTGGCGAATGCGCTGATTATTCGACCAGAGCGAGTCACTAACACATGACAACTTAGAGGTCGAGACATTCGAGCGGTAGCTGCCCTGGCCACTCGGATAGAACCATGACGCAATCCAGACCGCATCAGGAGCAGGGTTGGCAGTAGCCCATTGGGCGACAGAAGAACCACACGCAGAGCCATACGCGCCCGATTGGTTGCCAAGCTCGTGGAGGCGCTGAGTCCAGCCACCGATAAATGAGGTGACAGCAGTTTTACAGCTACTATTCGAGGTATTGAAGTTCTCCATATCATAGTAAATGATACTACCGGTACCATCGGCTGAGGTAAGACCAAGCCGCTTTGCCGCTGCTACGGCAGCATCCGCCTCACGCGCCCCCTCAAGCCGCGCTGTAGCAGGATCACTACTAAACCGACTACGAAAACCTGAACAGGGAGCCTGCGGGCCAACCCAAATCGGCACGAAGTTCCAGCCTTGCTGGCCCACACGGGCAACCCAGGTAGCATTGAGGTTAGGCTGACGACATGCACGAGCAGATCCACCAATATAGATACCAATAAAATCATAAGGACTATTGAGCCATGCCCGCATCGTCGCCTCACTTGGCGCGGTACACGCATCAAAACCCTGATCGCTACTGATCACGACCCGTTGCGCTACCGGAGGCGGAGGAGGCTGAGTAGAGGGGCAGTTCGGCTGCGCATAGAGGCTGAAGGATCGGATAGCGTCATTGAGCGGAGCGCCACCATCAAAATGGTTATCGGAGAGATTCGGATCGCTACTATTCAGACAGACACTCTGGCCAGTCTGATCAACACCCTGGTAGAACCGCACCGACCAACCAGGTGCGAGCAAGAGTGATGATATCTGAGCAGCGCAACTTGCATGGATGTTCGCGGTCTTGGAGCCGGTTGCGTAGCACTGCCCACCCGCATAGCCAATATCGGTATAGACCTCGAAAGGATAGGTAGGAACCTTAGCAATCGGTGGGCAATTTGATTGATTGTAGAGCGCAAATGA
>RRYU01016678.1_pt1 | contig 23587 bp, 19 predicted proteins | sample 2162651 | NCBI WGS metagenome assembly RRYU01 (sample SAMN10267283, study PRJNA491782) | microbial mat metagenome | isolation source: biomat in the production well | place: Japan: Minami-Kanto gas field, natural gas well KTG3 | collected 2017-06 | reverse complement strand
TTCAGAAGATTTATTAATCCTTTTCTTTTATTAATTGCTCCCACATACAGAATTTTATTTAACACAGTTTTCGACCGTTTAATAGAAAAAAAATTATCATTTATAGCATTATATATTTCAGCAGAATATTTTAGTTTAGTCGATGAAAATAGCTTTTTATTATAATCTGAAATAAAGATAATATTTTTAATTTTTGGTAGAAATAGAGTCTCAATAATTGATTTAATCAGGAATTGCGCCGAATTTTTCAATCCAATTTGATGTTTTCTCTCTTCCTTCATAATTCCGTGTTGCGTCACTACAATATTATTAAAATCTTTATAATTTAATAATAATAATTGTGGTCCAGTACCTTGGATATGAATTACATCCGGCTTAAAAGAATTAATTATCTTTTTTAACTCGCGCTTGCCGCGGATTAAATAATCATATAAATAATTGTTAATAATACCTTTAGGCAGATATTGTAGATTAACATTTTCTGAATATTTCTGTGTCGATCTGTGTTTAACATTAGAAGGGAAATTAACCGTATGCACAGTTATATTAAGTTTGGAAAAACCTTTTAATAGATTAATTACAGCTGATTCCACTCCGCCCTTGATCTCGGAACGATCATAAGGTAAATTCGAGATCATCAATACTTTTAGGAGTGTTTTGCTCATATATGATTGTTCAGTTATATGCTACTCGTATTTTTTTAAGGCGATCGCCAAAAATATAAATTTGATACTTCCATAAGTTACTGATAGCATTTGTCCCCCAATCGAAGCAAGAAATTGAGCAATGAATATCACTAAAAAAAGTTCCCGATATTTATACTCCAAAAAGATACTTCTTTCCCTGTACCTTTGATAAATGTAGAAAAATATATATAAATAGAATATTAAACCTATTATTCCGGTGGTATTTACAATCAAATTGTAATCAATATGTAGTGGTCTATCACCAAAGATGCTTGTATCGTAATTAAAACGTGAGTTAAAGGCCTCTAATCCTAATAAGGATTCTGGAACGTTGTTAAAAGACAATATCTTTTCCCAAACCACAATTGATTCAAGATATCGATATTCGGTTTCAATGATGTCTTTATATTTTCCTTCAAGACGATCACCGCGGGCTGAAATTCTATCTTCCAATACATCAGAATAGCGATTGATCATGAATAATATGAAAATGAATCCTAAAATATAAGTGATTATCAACCTGATATTTAATTTCTCTAAAAATAAATAGATTGCAATTCCAAAAAAGAATACAAGTATTGCGGTGCGTTTCAAACCTAATAATAATTGCACTACCAAGAGCGAGAACATTAGCAAATATACTATTTTTAAAGGTGTGCTTATATTTTTTGTTTTCAAAATAATTATATAGAGGAATAGCGTGAAAGTATACGTTAACCAAGAATCTGCTAGATTACCTACCAGAAATTCTGAACTTTCTATATAAGGTGAATATCCTATTCCCAACCAAGATGAAACCGCATAATTAATTATCAGAATTGCCGACATAATTAAAATATTTTTGATTATGACTTTTTCAGTATAAAGATAGCTATAAACATAAAATATTGGAAAGGCCCAGAGAGTAATTAATGCCTTACTTGAAAGTCTAACTGATTCAAAAGGATCAGATGCAAATGGTATCATTAATAAAATAAAGAGCGAATAGAAAATAAAAGGGGTATAGATTTTATCATGGGGCTCCTTGAGCCAGGCAATCAAAATGATAAAAATTAGGACTATACCGCGAACAGAAGCAGTAGCTGCGGTATTTTCCCATAAGGTCGATGTGAAAACATCAAATAGAAAATTTATCGGTAAATAATACTTTAATAGAAACTTTAGCATTAAAAATTATTAGAGGTTTTTTTTCACAATTGATTTTAATATATGAATGATTAACATTTTTATTTTATCAATACTTAATAAAAAAGAGTGAAGTAACTTATTTTCTATAGAAACAAATAATATTTTATCCAGTAAACTCATTTTAAAATTATTTTCTTGCATTGCGGTATAATATTCGCTTCGAAATTTGTAGTTCCTGGAATAAAACGCTTGAAGTAACAAACTTTTCAAATAGTCTTTTTTTAATTTGGTTTTTATATCAATTGGAGTGGTATATCTTTCAGCGAAATCTAATCTAATTCGTAAACCGGAAGTGATAAATGCTCTATAAGTTGAACTATCATTTGACATCGATCCTCGAACCTTTCTATAAACTCCCATAGATTCATCAATATAATATACTTTCGCCATTTGAGTTAATGCTAGCCAGGTAGGCAAATCCGTCATTAAATAATCTGATATATCCATAGTATTTATTGCTCTAAAAATTAATTCTGATCTTGCCAAAACTGTTTGAGTCGATATTTTATACTGTTTTGTTAGTATGCTATTAAATATATTAATATTTGGGGATTTATATATTTTATTGTTTTTATTGAAATTGCGAATAATTCTACCACTTTTTTCAAATAATTTATCAAAATCACTGTGTACAAGACCGTAATCAGGATTCTTTTCAAGAAAATTAACTTGCTTTTGAAGTTTATCGGGGTCTATCCAATAGTCATCACCCTCGCAAAACGCAATATATTTTCCCTTACATGATTGATAAGTACGGATTGTATTAGGAACCATTCCTAAATTTTGTTTAGTAGGAAGTAGATTTATTAGAGAATGCATGGTAGAATACTTCCTGCAAATATTTCTAGTATTATCAATTGAACAGTCTTCCCCAATTACAATTTCAAATTTAAAATTTGTTTTTTGCATCAGTATCCCTTCCAAGCACATTGATATGAAATTTTCATGCTGATAAGTTATTACTGCTACCGATACCAGTGGTTCGACCTTATTAAAATTTATTTTACTCACAAATTATTCCATTTTGGGATTTAATATTTTCCCTATTCATAGTGATTATTATGTTTTTCAATTAGCATTGATTATAGTTTTAACTATGTGTTCCATTTCATCTATACTATAACGTTGATCAATAGGAAGTGGAATTACTTCTTTGGCTAATCTAGTTTCAAAAGACTTATTGGGTGCCCAGTCCAAAACGTTAGGCCAATAGGTGGGAACAAATATTTTATTGTCAATTAACAATTGTCTAATATTAGCATTATTAACCAATAACGGATAAATCATAGGAACGGATTTAGCATCTAGCTTAAATGTCAGTTCGTTCAGGATTGATAAATTTTTGTCTAATATAAGAAAATTCTTTTTTCTCTTATTCATGACAAGGTCGTAGTCAATATTGCACAGTAAAGCTTTGGTAATATTCGACATTCTTTTGATTGGGTGACCAATTAAATTATTATCATTTAATTTAAAATCCTGATAGCCCTCTTCTGCGCCATATTCAATTCTTTTTAATAAATGTACGAATCTATTTTCAGAATGATCATCAGGAATATCGATCTTATTTGAATTGTTTATGTATAGATAAGCTCCATCGGGTACACCAAAAAATTTACGAACAGAATAGAAAGTGTCCACTCCATTTATAGGTTTCGAGAAAAAAGATTGTGCATTATCAATGATTAGATTTTTCTGTATTTTTGCGAGTTCGTAAATAAAGCTATCTTTTAATCCAAAATAATTAGTATATAAAAACCCGTAATCAGCTTTTACTTTATTATAGTCAAAATCAGGTTCCAACTTTTCGTTAATAGAATAAAATTCATAATCAACACCAAGCTTATTAAAAGGTTCGAGGACTGTTTCGCAAGTGTAATATGGAATAAATACTTTACAATATTTTCTTATCCTCAAGATAAATTCTAAGGAATTCCGTCCGGTATTTAAACGAATTGCATCGCAATGGTACTCGCTGCCTTTGCGTAATTCCAATTCAAAATAACCGCCAATTGCTTTCATCTTAATTCTTAATGCTTATTAATTATATGGTTGAAGTATTTTTTGTTCGATTAGCTGTCCCCCGATATATTTTGCAATTTCTGCATATCCTTTTTCGTTGGGGTGTCCATCATATTTAAAGAGATAATCTGATTTATTATCTAAATTGATAAAATGGTCTGTCAGTTCTAAGTAAGGTAAGTTGTTTGCCGTTGCAACAGAATAATATAAAGAATCTATCTTATTATTTTTTACAAAATATGGATTAAATACATCGGTTGAAGTCCTTATAACAGTATGACCGGTAAAATGATTTATTGGAATATTTATGAAGACCATATTTGCATTATTTTCATTGCAAATAGCCTTCATCTCTTTGATATCAGTATTCATTTCCTGAATTACCTTTTTAGTAACAGGATGGTTAGGGTCATTAAAAATGGCAACTCTATCAGGATAATTCAAATAAAAATCTAATAAACCCGGCTCAAGATTACCGCTTTTAAATAAATTTTGAACAGAATCATCCAGGGTTGTAAAACGTATTTTTTGCCAATGGTCAAAATTCTCGATCATTGACAAGCTCAATTGCTGCCAATTAGAAGTAACTTCAAGAGTATCACTTGAAGATAAGACATTCTTGAAAGAATGTTTCATGAAATTGAATAGACTGGTCGTTTGCTTTTTGATATAGCCTTTTACACGAGTGTCTTTATTAAAAAGGAATTGATGAATTAAAGTATCAGGATAAAGTTGCGCCAGATCGTCTAATTGTAATACACCAACTAAAACCAAATCAGGTTTTAGTAAAGGTACAACCTGAGCCATATATTTTTTATAGGTGCTCGTATATTGATCAGGGCGACCAAAATTTAGGACTTCAATATTTTCAGATATATCATTAATTAATTGTCGCTCAAGTACTTTTGGCCAACTATCTTCAATATTTACTCCCCAACCATAGGTCCACGAATCACCAACGCACAAGATCCTGAACTTGTCACCTTTTTCAATATTGAACTCCCTATCGCGGAAACCTAAACTATTAATTTTTACGATATAATCGTATTCTGATGTTTTATATCTTGCTATACTATTTGGTTCAAAAAGCTGCCAAGCTTGTTTTTGAACTTGCTTGGACTCATTTGGGGTAACGAAACCAAAACCACGGTCAATAATGATAAAGATTGAAAATATTATACCCATTATAGCTACGGCAAAGGAGATATTTTTAATTTTTTCACTTACCTTATTATTTTGGATAAGAACTACTAATGCAAGCCCAAATAAAAATATTATCCAGTAAAAAAGGTGAATTACTAATTCTGAGTAGGAAGGGGTATTCGAATAAAATATATATAAGCTTAGCGGGTTCCAAAACAATAATGCTACAAGAATAAAGAGAGAGTATATCTTATTATTCGTTTTCATGATTTATCCAAATTAAATATGCTAATCTGTCTTTTTGTGTATTACCCTAAATAAAGCTATTCTAACTCAAATTCGTTTAAGTAAGTTTTTATTTGCTCAATGCTATTGAACATTAAAACATCAATTATCGAAAGCCATGGAACAAATTTATGTTCGAATTGCGGATATACAATATTTTTTGATCTGATAAATTTTAACTCAATTCCTTCATTCTTGAACAGTTCCCTGCTGTAAAGTTCTTTACCGCCAATAGCATTAGTATAAACATCGGCATCTAAATATTTGCAAATTTCCAATACCCTAGTTTGGGATTTAAGCTCATGATCGATATCCAAACTAGAACATTTAATAATTTCCGTTTTAACATCAAAATATTTACACAATTCAATTACCGAATAATGAATAAAATCAAATAGATTATCTAATTCTTTTATAAATATTCGTCTCACTATAGGATAATTCTCAGTAAAATTTGGTGCTTTCTGGTATGAAGATTTAATTTGTTTTAATATCCTTATTCTTTCTTTGAGTGAGTTTTTCGCTAAATATCTAAGATTAGTATTTAAATATTGCTTATCCTTTTTTAAGGGTATCGTGAAAAACTTTTCTTTCCCATTCATTAAAATTCTATTGCGATTAAACCATCCTCTACGAGTGTATTGCATATTATCGCATATCACAAACTTATCAACCGAGTGAATTAATTGATAATATCCGATATAGGCGCAAAAGTATGGTTGCATTATTGCGACTTTCATAAAATTATATCATTTTTTACAGACAAAGAACATTGGATTAATATGAGGAACATTTTTATTAGATATTGCATCGGATTTTGCATAAAAAACCAATGAAAATCCTGCAGCCAATATTTGTTGTTTTACATGTTTTAGACTTGGCATGTGCATATATTGCTTATCTACCTCTGTTTTATTTATACTCTCAATAATATAAAAATAGTCGCCAAATTCTTCATCTTTCTGATTGAGGATAAAAAGTTTAATCCATTGTCTTAACCACATATTGGTATATCCCCTATATTTCCTAATATATGTAGTAAAAATAAAATATCCGCCGGGTTTTAAAACTCTATATATTTCTTTAAGAGCCTTAAATCGCTGGTTTTTTCCGGGAATTTGTCCCCAACCACAAAAAGAAAATAAAGCATTGTTAAATGATGAATCACCGAACATTAATTTTGTAACATCTTCAATTTTATATTTGATATCCAACTCTTTTTTCTGAGTGATCCTAATTGCATTTTCAATCATTGATGGAGTTATATCTATACCCGTAGGATTATAACCTAATTTACGTAACTGCATTGTTGTTCTTCCTGCACCGCAACCAATATCAAGGACGGTAGACTTTGGTTTAAAATATTGAACTATTAAATCCTCTTCGCTACCCCATAACCCTTTTTCAATATATTTTATATACCACTCTTGGGTTGAATTTAAACTAAAAGTATTTATTATATGTTCTTTTCGGTTTATTTCCATATTTGCATACTATTCGTAGATTATCTGTTTCATTTTTTAAGTTTTATAATATTTGAGATCAACTCAATATCACTTTCATTAAGATCTGAATATATTGGTAGGCAAATAACCTCATTCGATATTTTATTAGCTACAGACAGATTATCCAATTTTGCAGAATCCAATCCTCGATAAGCTGAAAAATTACTGATTAGCGGATAGTAATACCGTCTACCAAAAATATTATTATCTATCAATTCCTGATATAAATCATCGCGACTTTTCCCATATTTATCTTGATCTATAAATATTGGGAAATAGGAATAATTTTGTTTAATTCCTGCTTTGAGTTGTATAAACCTAATACCATTGACATCTTTTAACAATGCACGATAAACACTGTCAACAGTTTTTCGTTTTTCAATTTGTTTATCTATAGTTTTTAACTGCAATATCCCATAAGCCGCCTGTAATTCATTCATTTTGGCATTAATACCGGGAGCGACGACTATCGTCTCATCGGCAAAACCGAAATTTTTTAAAAAATCAATGCGTTTTTTGGTCTTTTCATCATGACAAATAATCGCGCCACCTTCAATTGTATTAAATGTTTTAGTGGCGTGAAAACTGAGAATTGAAAGATCGCCCCAGTTTAAAATGGAATTACCATTTTTTTCTACACCAAAAGCGGGTGCGGCATCATAAATTACTTTTAATCCGTAGGTATCAGCGATATCTTGTATTTTTTCAACATTGCAGGGATTGCCATAGACATGTACCGGGACAATTGCAGTGGTCTTAGCTGTGATGGCAGCTTCAATTCTTTCAGGATCAATATTACAGTGATTTGGTTCAATGTCGGCAAAAACCGGTTTAATTCCATTCCACCACAAGGCATGTGTGGTAGCCACAAAACTATAGGGAGTTGTAATTACTTCTCCGGTTATCTTTAATTCTTGGAGGGCTGTAATTAACGCCAGGGTACCATTCGCAAAAAGCGATATATATTTCACTCCCAAAAATTCAGCTAGCTTCTTTTCAAACTCCCTATGAAAGTCTCCGTCATTGGTTATCCACTTACTTTCCCAAATTTGTTCAAGGTATGTAATAAATTCTTCTAAGGGTGGGAGAGATGGAGATGTAACAAGAATGGGTTTGTTATTTTTATTACTCATTTTGTATCAATTACTCCTGATTTATTTAAAAATATTTCTTTTAGATATAGATAACTGCTTAATTTGAAAATTTCAGATAATGTTATGGTCAGAATAATTCCAGTTAGAATTTGAAGAGTCATAATCTTTATCGCTGATAAATCAATAATTTGTCCAACTGAATAAACACCAATAGCAACAAACGATGCCAAAATAAATGATGGCAGGATATCCTTAATTTGTTCTAAAGAAGAATATCCAATGAATTTTCCAGACCAGTAACTGTTTAAAAAATAGGCGAGAATACTATTAACCAACATTCCTAAAATCATTATTTTAATACCATAAAAAATACCAATAATAATTACAGGAATGCCCAATAACTTCTTAATTATTTCCAATCTTAAAAAAAGGTCGCTTCTGCCCTGAACCGTAAGCATATTTAAATTGAGAGCATGCAATGGATAGAACATTCCTACAAAACATAGCATCTGCAAATAGATTACAGCCGGTAACCATTGCTCACCAATTAATGTCAATATCATCGGTTTAGCAATGGCGGCCATTCCTAACATAAGCACAAAGGTGATGAACATTGTACTCCTGATCATCTGAATATATGCTGATTTTAATTTTTTTAAATCATTTTGAATTGTAGATAAAATCGGATAACTGACTCTGCTAAATATCCCGGTCAATTGTTGTGAAGGCAGTGCCTGAAATTGGTCTGCCCTAGTGTAATAACCCAATTCCACTGCCGAGAAATATTTTCCGATTATTAAATAATATATGTTCCTATAAGCTGTCTCTAATAATCCGCTAAGTAATAACTTACTTCCGAAGGAGAATAATTCCTTGAAGGATTCAAAGCTAAAGATCAGTTGCGGTTTCCACTTTGTCCATATCCATAGTAATAAGGATGCAAATCCAAATCGACTCAGCGTGAGAATCACGAGACTCCAAACCCCATAACCATTGTAAGCCATGTATATTGCAATAGTACCGGACAATAAAGAAGCTATTACCGATACTCGAGTTTGCATTTTAAAGTCAATATCTTTAGTTAAAATTGTACGCTGTATAATACCTATTGAATTTATGATTAGGCCCAATCCTAATATTTGCAGCAAAATTTCTAACTGTGGTTCTTTGAAAAATACGCTGATGGTATTCGCTGAGAAAAACAGGATCAGATAGAATATGATACTAACAACAAAGTTAAAATAAAAAACAGTTGAATAGTCTTTTTGAGTGCAATTCTGCTTTCTAATTAATGCTGAAGTAAAACCGCTATCGATAAATGATTGTGATAATGCTATAAATATTGTTAGCATACCAATTAGACCAAATTCGCGGGGCGATAGAATTCTTGCTAATATAATGCCGGCAATGAATTGGATACCCTGATTGGCAAAGCTGTCAATAAAACTCCAGATAGTGCCGGTGATTGTTTTTTGTTTAAGGGTCACTTATAATCGACTAATTTCTATTCATATATCATTTGCCATTTACAATGTTGCCTTTTTTATCCACTTTTCCAACAACCCTAGCCGGATTACCAACCACCAAGGAGTAGGGAGGAACATCTTTAGTGACAACCGATCCTGATCCAATTAAGGCATATTCACCAATAGTAACTCCACACACGATTGTGGCATTGGCACCAATCGAAGCTGATTTTTTAACTAATGTTTTCAAATAATATTCCGTGCCTCTTTGTGGAAATTCTGAACGGGGCAGTTTAATATTCGTAAATACCATAGATGGTCCACAAAACACATAATCCTCTAGTTCTACGCCTTCATAAATCGACACATTATTTTGGATTTTCACGTTATTGCCAATTTTTACATTATTACCAATATTCACATTTTGTCCGACACTACAGTTTTCACCGATTATACTCCCGGTTTGAATATGCGAAAAATGCCATACCTTTGTTCCTTTACCAATTGACACACCTTCATCAACATAACTTGACTCATGTACAAAAAAATCATTTTTCATACTTATTTTTTCTCCATTAAACTATCTGTTGCTAATTCTAAAATCTTAATGACATCAACTGCACTCTCAGAATTATTAATCTTCAGCGGTTTACCGTCCAAATGTTCGATAAAATATAGTAATTCATTGGTCAGTGGCATACTGTCATCATACTCGATGTGCCTGGTCGAGCCGCTATACGGTATAGGTTTACCATCCTTAAAGTTCACACTTTTATCATAAAATACTAACGGCTTGCCTTCAATAGAATCTTCAAATCTGATCATCCCTTTCGAGCCGATTACCACAAAACGATGTTCTTTGAAGGGGTGGAGCCAACTTACAAAGATATGTCCGGTTATCTTGTTGGGATAATCAAGCATTGTTACTGTAGAATCATGTACACCATCCTGTAATATATCACTTCCGTGTGAAGATATTTTATCAGGAAAAGAATTGGTAAAGTATTGATACAAAGCAATATCGTGCGGAGCAAAGCTCCAAAAAACATTTTCTTCAGTTCTTATTGTACCAAGATTCAACCGATTACTATAGATATACTGCAAATCACCAATTGTGCCATCATCAAGTAATTCTTTTATCTTTTGAAATGCCGGATGAAATAATAACACATGACCAACCATCAAATTAACATTGTTAAATTTTCCTAAATTATGCAATTTGATGGCATCACTGCTGTTTAAGGTAATTGGTTTTTCAACCAAGATATGCTTATGATTCTCTATCAATAGTTTTGCAATCTCAAAATGAGTCTGAGCATTGGTCGCGACTATATAACCATCATAATTGTCATCTAGACTGTCTTGAACATGATTATAAATATTGATAGAGGGGAATTTCTCCTTGAAATAATTCAAGCGTTGATCATCATAATCTACTATACCGGATAGGCAATCTAATTGGTTTAGCGTATTAATATGATTTTTACCCCAATTCCCTGCTCCTACAACACAAATTCTTTTTTTATTCATTGGATTCAATATTTTTATTAATTAAGAAATATAGTTAGCTCCGCTAAGTCAATCACATTCATTGACTAAATTATAATGTATTATACGTAGATAGATATACATTGATATAAATCTAATAAAATTAGTTGCAAACGTCTATTGATTACAATTTATAATAAAGGGAGATAATAATTGACAAATACTTCTAAATAATTTTGATTGTATGAAATGTGGGATGACTTATACACTAAATTATTATTAACATATTAGTAGATGCATTATATCGATTTAATAATTATAGTAATATTTTTGACCTTTTCAGCAGGATTCGGAATCTGGCAGAGTAGGAGAAACGTATCTTCTTCAGATTATTTTACCGCCGGACGATCTTTGCCTTGGTATATTGCAATGTTATCGATTGTTGCCACTGAGACATCCGTACTTACTTTTATCAGCATTCCGGGTTTGGCATATCGTGGTGATTGGCAATTTCTGCAATTAGCATTGGGTTATATTACCGGGCGAATATTAGTAAGCGTGTTTCTATTGCCAATATATTTTAAAACTGGAATTACTTCAATTTATGAGGTACTAGGGCAACGATTTGGTGCTAAAACTCAAAAATTGGCTTCAGCAATATTTATGGTAACTCGCGTTTTAGCGGATGGGATTCGTTTTTTAGCGGTGGCGGTAATCGTGCAGTTAATTACCGGTTGGTCATTATCCTTCTCAATTATTATAATTGGAATTGTCACCTTGATCTATACCTATTCCGGTGGTATTCGCTCTGTAATTTGGATTGATAGCCTGCAGTTCATTTTATATTTGAGTGGGGGATTAATTTCAATAATCTTTATTTTAGCAGTTTCCGATGTATCTTCAATTAATATTATTAGAGATTTGGCAAGTTCAAATAAATTCCAAATTTTTAATTATAACTGGCAACTTTTCACTAACCCGTTTACATTTATTAGTGCTTTTATTGGCGGTACATTGTTATCATTCGCCTCGCATGGTGCAGATTATATGATGGTTCAGCGTGTCCTGAGTACCAAAAGTTTATCATCAGCTCGCAAAGCGATGGTCGGTAGCGGCATTTTTGTTTTCCTACAATTTGGTGTATTTCTGTTGGCCGGTTCGTTGATTTATTTTTATTTCGGTGGTATCGAAATGCCCAATGATCGGGAGTTCCCAACATTTATTGCTCACCATTTACCGATTGGTCTAAAAGGGTTATTATTAGCCGGAGTGCTATCGTCAGCAATGTCCACTTTAAGCTCATCAATCAATTCATTAGCCTCATCAACTGTTAACGATTGGGTAAACAAAACAAAGTCCTTACAATTTTCGAGGATAGTTAGTTTGATTTGGGCTGCCATTTTAATAGGTATTGCACTCATATTTGACGAGGGAGATGAAGCCATAGTGATCATCGGGTTACAGATTGCATCCTTCACATACGGAGGTCTGTTAGGCTTGTTCATTTTAAGTAAAATTGATCGACAATTCGATTCAATAAGCATAGCTGTTGGTTTAATCTTTAGCATTTTAACAGTGCTGGTATTAAAATATTATGGAATTGCCTGGACTTGGTATATCGCTTTAGCGGTAACCGTAAATATCTTTATAGTATATGTTTCTGATTGTATATTAAAGTATATTGTTAAGCAATTTAAGTACTAGTTAATGCGATACTTAAAGAATAATAATTTTTACTTTGATTTTATTATTTTTCGTTTTGTATATTTTATCAAGATAGACTATTACAATTTGATGTAAAATTTAGGAAGCCCCGTTGGTACGGCGTGCTCTTCAGGGAAAAAGATTTTCTCGAGGGTAAATCAGCGGGGCATTTTTTATATTCTAAATAGGGTCTCCTCCCGTTTGAACCATTTCACGCAGAATAGTAAACTAATTGATGCATAAATAAATAGCGAGACATAAACTTCCGCTAAAAGAAGCGGATCAATTGTACCTGCTAATACATCTTTTGTGGCAAGTGACACGTTCAGTATTGGAATTAAGGCAGTTGTGAAATTCAATTCGATTCCCGGCAATGTTCCTAATAATGCCGGAAAAATAATTATAATATTGAATGGTGATATCATACTCTGTGCCTCTTTAAAGGACTTAGCATAGATTGAAAGACTTAAAATGAGTCCTGCAAAAAATGCTGAAATTGGAATGACCAAGCTTAATATCATCAATAGCATTTTTATACTAAACATTTCAGAGATTATAGATAGGTACTCTTCCGGTATTTCAGGATAGGATTGGACACCGATATAAACACCAAGCATAGCAATAGTTGCAGTCATGATTGATGCAAGCATTACCATTAAAAATTTACCAACTACGATCTCATATCTATCGGCGGGAGTTGATAGTAAAGTTTCTAAAGTACCGCGCTCTTTTTCGCCTGCACCGAGGTCAATACCCGGGTACATTGCGCCCATAAAACCAAAAATAATAAAAATATATGGTAAAAAACCACCGCCTATTTTCCCGATAATTTCTTGAATTGATGAAAGATCAACTTTGTCAATGGCTATAGCATCGAACAAGTTTTTATCCAAATTCAATCGCACGAGCCGTTCGGCTACAATTGTGCTGTCAACTTCTTCAATAATTGTGGAAATTCTATTATAAACGGCTTCAAATGCATCAGTTCCTTTATATAATAATTGAATAACTGATTGGTCATCAGCATTGATTTTCTGTTGAAAATCATTTTCGATGATTAGGGCGCCATCAATCGTTTCATTTTTTACGTAAAAAGCTAAACTGTCGGATTTAATTGAATCATCGATTTTAATTTTATCATTTGTTAAAAGCTTATGATATAATTCCGGAGCGAACTCTCCACCGGAAATGCCTATTGTAATTATTTTAGTCTCTGCCTTATCAGATTGGGAAGACATTACCAAATTAATTCCCAATATTAACATTGGTACCAGTAATAAGGGCACCAAAACCATCATAATGATTGTTTTTCTATCGCGCAATGTATCTTTTAATTCTTTTTTCAAAATTATTAAAATATTTTTCATGATGCACCTCCGACTAAGTGAACAAATTCATCTTCGAAAGATGATTTTGTCATTTGCTGCTCAAAAGAATCAAGAGTACCATTGAAATACAAGCGACCATTATGTATTATACCAATATCATCGCATAATAATTTTACTTCACCCATTCTATGAGTTGAAAAAATCACTGTTTTACCTTCATTTTTGGCAGAGCGGATAAGATCAATGATTGCTCGCGAGGTCATGATGTCGAGTCCTTCTGTCGGTTCATCAAATACAAAAACAGGAGCGTTAGTAATAATTGTGCGGGCAATTGAAGTCTTTTGTTTCATACCAGTGCTCAATTTCCCAATACGCCGATTAGCAAATTCATTTATTTTTAAAGAATCAAATATCTTCCCTTTAGCTGTTTTGAAGTCCTGTTTATCCATGCCATTCAGGTCTGCAATATATTTTACCATTTCATTTGGCGTAAGACGATCGTAGAGTGCTGTCTGTCCGGTCATAAAACCGATATTCTTACGAACTTTTTGGGCTTCTTTTACTGTATCAAATCCGCCTACTTCAATTTGCCCGGAGCTTGGTTTGAGCATGGTTGCAATCATACGGAGCGTGGTAGTTTTTCCGGCTCCGTTTGGGCCGATTAAACCATAAATCCGACCTGTTTTGCATTCAAAACTAATATTATCTACAGCTTTCATTACTTTCTCATGTTGATATTTAGTTCCAAGTTCTTTTTGTTGTTTTTTTGAAAGACTATACTCTTTTGATACATTTTTTACATTAATCATTAATTACCTTTTTTCTTAGGACTTTTAAATTATTCAAATTGTAGGAATTATTCATCGAATATTTGTAGATTCCAAAACACATTTGAAATTAACATTTAATAGAATTATTAATATGAACTTTGCTTATCATGATTACACTGACAACCCATTTTCATTTTTTTCTAATCATCATATTAATGCCTTAATTGTTCTGACCGGAATTTATCTTTTAATATTCCTATTCCGAAAGAAACTAAGAAATCCGCAAATTGATATAAAGATGCGGTATGTGATTGCTACAGCACTGATATTGCAAGAGATCTCTCTAAGTATTTGGAGAGCCTATCACGGAGTATGGTATCCGGGAACATCATTACCGCTGCATCTATGTGGTGCATCGATTGTGTTATCAGCTATAATGTTAATTAACAAAAATTACACACTTTTTGAAATCAATTATTTTTGGGGATTGGGGGGAGCAATCCAAGCTTTATTGACTCCCGATATTGGGGCCTTCGGTTTCCCTCACTATCGATTCTTCCAATTTTTCACATCACACGGATTAATCCTCGTAGCAGTCTTATACATGGTATTTGTCCATCAATATGTCCCAACGCATAGATCAATCTGGAAAGTATTTGGAATCACTTTAATTTACACCGTTTTCATTGCAGTTTATAATCTGATATTTAATGGGAATTATTTATTCATTTGTTGGAAACCTGAGAATGGATCAATTATGGATTTAATGGGTCCTTGGCCCTGGTACATAATCCCACTTGGTATAGTGGCTATTTTAACATTTTATATTTGGTATTCACCCTTTGCTATTAAATCATTAATTCAAAAAGTTAGGAATAATTAAATTATCATATGAAATACGATAAATTCAATACACCCTGGCGCTTAGTTGCCAGTACAGTTTTTGGGCCACCAAAGTCCGGTAAGCTTTATGGTACAATGGATATTGATATTACTGAAACTGATAAATATATAGCTTCAGAACGTAAAGCCAAACGAAAAATCACAATAACAAGTGTTACAATTGCAGCTATTGCCCAGACCCTTGCTGAAGATACACCAGAGATCAATTGCTTTATTCGTCGCGGTAGAATAATTCCTCGCGATTATATTGATGTATCTACTGCCGTTCTGCTTAGAGGCGGTGAGGCAATGAGCTCAGTAATAATCAAAGATGCTGATAAAAAATCTGTTTTGGATATTGCAATGGAATTACGAGATAGAGCTTTGAATGCCCGCCAAGGCGATGAAGATGAAGCAATGAATAGTAAACATGCTTTATCTAAAATCCCATGGCCTTTTAGAAAATGGGTATATTTAATTATTAGATTTATTATATATGGACTCGGATTAAAGATAAAATCTTTAGGGATATCGGAAAAATCATTTGGTTCGATTATAGTATCTAATGTTGGATCAATCGGTCTAACAAATAGCTTTCCTGCCTTGATGCCGATGGCAAAATTGCCGGCAGTTATTGCAATCGGTAAGATAGAAAAACGTCCGGTGGTCATCAAAGATAAAATTGAAATCAGGACTATTCTTGCCGGATCAGCAGCATTTGATCATCGTTTAGTAGACGGAATCCAAATCGCAAAATTTGTAAAGGGCGTTATTAGAAGAATTCAGCACCCTGAACTAATGGAATAGGGTAAGTAAATATTTTACCTTAACACAATCTGTAGGCTGTTTGGCAGTTATAATTAGATTGTTATGTCTGAATCGGATTTCAAAAATATAATCGGAATTTTGGATGACCATTTTCTAATAAAAAGGAAAGGTTTTAAGAATGATAATTTAATTGTCCGGGGAGTCCTAACGGGAAGCACGCAGTTGTCTGATATTTACAAATTATTGAAATCTGAACCTTACGAAATAAAAATAAAAACAGTAGATGGTGAATATCAAATACGTGCTAAATACAATAAACCGATTGTTATTAGATTTCCTCAAATACCCAAAATCAATTTAATTCTATTTATTTCCACTATCCTAACAACTTTACTAGCTGGTGCCATTATGGAAGGAGTAAATCCGCTGAAAAATCCATTCGGGATTACTGCAGGTTGGCCATTTTCTTTAACATTGATGCTAATATTGGGTTTCCATGAATTTGGGCATTATTACTATGCTCGAAAACATAACGTAATAGCCACTTTACCATATTTTATCCCCGCTCCAACTTTCATTGGTACTTTTGGCGCATTCATTAAAATTAAATCACCAATTTATCGGAAAGACGCACTTTTGCAAATTGGTGCGGCCGGTCCGATTGCAGGTTTTATTATCGCTGTTCCAGCGCTGATCATTGGGATGTCTTTATCTGAAATTATTGAGGTCTCACAAGCTGCTGGTGGAATTGTGTTTGGAGATTCTTTGCTAATTAAATCTCTTACATTAGTTATTTTCCCCGGTTTAAATAGTACTCAAGACGTAATGCTGCATCCCATCGCTTTTGCGGGATGGATAGGACTTTTGGTAACAATGTTAAACTTACTTCCAATCGGTCAATTAGATGGGGGTCATATTGCTTATGCGATGTTAGGTAGAAAGCATGCTAAAGTAGCAAAATTTGCGCTTTTAGCCCTGATTCCAATGGGACTCTTATCTTTGAATTGGTTGGTATGGGCTGCGCTAATATTGATCTTGATGCGTACAACAAAACATCCACCGGTCAATGATGTTGATATACCCTTATCTATTAATAATAAAAGAATTGGCTATATTTGCTTAGCAATTTTTATATTGTGTTTTATCCCAATTCCATTTCAATAATATGCGCTTAAACCTTATAATTATTTTTTCGATTACCATCATATTTGGACAGGCACGCATTGGTGAATGGAAATCTTATACTTCACAGTTAAATGTGAAAGATGCAGTTGAATTAGAGAATAAAATTGTATGCGCAACTGAGGGAGGATTACTGCTTTTTGACACTGCAACTCAATTATTCGAAAATCTGAACAATATTGATGGATTAAGCGGTACAAAATTAAATTGTCTAGAACTTGGTAATTCTAATGAACTATGGATTGGCGGTGGTGAACCAAATGGATCCGTTCAAATTTACGATCTTGGCTCGAAAAAGTCTGTTAAGACATTTGAATACGAGATGACCGAAATAATCGATTTTGCTGTAAACGACTCAATCGTATACGCAATTTTTAGAGATAAAAATGATTTTGGTTTGATCGAGTTTAATTATTGGAATGGAGAGTTCATCCATAAGGATCTCTATCCAAATTGGCCGAATGGGAAGAAGATTTATAAAATTGAAATATATGATAATTTTGTGTATGTCGCGACTGAGATCGGTTTATATAGAGGAAAACTAGGTGAAGATCCCAATAATTGGACAAGGCCATTTACCGAATTAATAAGTCCGGTTTTAGGTCTGTATCTTAAAGAAAACCTGTTATATTGTTATTCTGATAATATATTGTATTTAATTGATTTAAGCACATATAATTTATCCATTTATACTCAGATGAACAGTATTCAAATGCAAGATTTTGTAGTATTATCAAACGGAACTGTTATTAGTTTCGATGATAGGAATATCTATTTTTTAAGGAATAATACTTTTGATAAAATTTCAGTACCCAATAATTCTATTAATTCTATTACGCTATTGAAGGATAAAAGTGTAATATTTTCAACTATAACCGGATTAGCAATAGTTGATAATAATTTGGGGTTAAGATATTTAATTCCAAACGCTCCCGTTACAAATAATTTTCAAGCAATTACCGTACTTGTTGATGGTAGAATTGTGGGTGGCTCAAAAGATGGTATTGCAGTCCAAGAAGAAAATGGGTGGAGAAATATCGTTGAATCAAAACAACATGTTATAATTCAATCTAATCGGAATTATAATTATTTTATTACAGATTCTATCCCCTTTGATTTCGGCGTTTCTGTTTCAAAATTAGCACAAGGACCAGATGGTTTGCTTTATTGTGCCATTGAGGGCACGTATCCCAAATATAATGGTGGTGGGATTATTATAATTGATGTTGATAATCCTGCCAATTTCACAATCATAGATACAACCTATCTTGATTATTTTGCTGATGAGTATCTGATCGTAAAAGATATCGAGTTCGATCGAAACGGAAACTTATGGGTCGCTGATGCTTTTGCTACTACAAAACATGAACCATTGCATGTGAGGACGCCCAACGGAGATTGGAAATCGTATAGTGCTGACGAAGCAATGAGTACAATTGGCTTAACACCGAGTACTATTGCGATTGATGCTTGGAACAGAGTGTGGGTTGGTTCATTTCAAGATGGCGAAAGAAATATAGGTTACCCCGATGGGGGATTATCTATGCTAAATTATGTGGGAAATCCTGCTAACCCTGATAATTTTCAGTGGAAAAAGATCCATTTGAACTCTGCTAACTCAAATAATACTATTTGGTCATTGGCAATCACTCCTGAAAATAGGTTATATATGTTAACACCGATTGGATTAACTTATTTTGATCTACAATATTCCATTGAAAATCCGATAAAATATGAGAGTCCGCGCTATTATTTCCCCAATATTTCTTTTAGTCAGGAATCGGAGATACGCTTGGATTCAAGAGGAAATGCTTGGACAGTGTCTGAAACGGATGGAATTCATGTATTGTTGAATAACTCTACCTTTTGGCCTGATGAAAGAGAAAATTTAATAGTAGAAAGTATTAATAAAGATAATTATCCATTGTTATCAAATAATGTAACAGACATTGCCTTTGATGATGAAAAAGGTATGGCATATATTTCAACCAATCGCGGCATTAATTCTTTTAGGATTCCTTTTGCTACACCCAAAAAGAATTATTCCGAATTAAAGATATTCCCGAGTCCGTATCATATTCCATCCGATAAAGCGCTAATTATAGATAATTTAAAGGATAATTCTTCTCTTAAAGTTATGACTATTACCGGTAAGGTGATATGTAATTTGGAATCTAAAGATTTAGGAATTCATGGTTACCAAATTCAATGGGATGGCAAAGATGAAACAGGAAATTGGGTCGGTAGTGGTGTATATCTATTAGCGGTTCATACCGCAGATGGATCATATAAGTTTGGAAAAATTGTTATCATTAGAAATTAGATTGATCTATTTTCTAGTTTTAACCTTATTATGAACTGTCTCCACATATTCCGGCATTAAACCGAATTCCTGCTCAAATTCTTCTGCAATCTGTTGGATCATCAATTTCCGGGTTCCATAATCGAGAAAGGCACTCTTCATTGCGGTAATTATCATTCTGCGAAAATCATTTAAATAAAAGCCGAATAATTCATGCGCCAAGGCATATTCCTTGGTCAAAGTCGTATCAGAAATAAGTCGATTATCAGTATTCAGAGAAATTCGTAATCCTTCATCGTAATAATATCTAACAGGATGATACTTCAATGAGCGCACAGAACGTGTATGCCAATTAGAGGTTAGACAAACTTCTAATGGTATGCGGTGATCGTTCACATAGTTCATTAGATCTTTATCTTCTTTCAAGCGTGTGCCATGACCAATTCGGTGAGCATTACAATAATGAATTGCTTGATGTATGGAGGATGGACCAAAGGCTTCCCCGGCATGAATTGTGGCATTAATGTTATTATTTTGGATTAGATAAAATGCCTCTCGGTGATCCTTTGCCGGAAAATTCTCTTCAGCACCGGCAAGATCAAATCCAACAACACCTTTATTCTTATATTGAATGGTTAGATCAGCCAATTTTAATGAAACTTCAGGCGAAATATTCCTAATACCGCAAATAATTATACCCGATTTTACTCCAAATTCTTTTTCTCCTTTTTTTAATCCCTCTCTAACTGCCTCAATTGATTCTCCAAGAGCCATTCCTCTTTTGGTATGTAAAATTGGTGAATAACGTATTTCAATGTACCTTACATTCTCTTTGGCAATATCCTCGATTAGTTCAAAGGCAATGCGTTTTAGGCTTTCCGGAGTTTGCATAACGCTTAAAGTAATATCAAATCTCTCGAGATATTCTTCGAGGGTAACACGGTTATCACCTATTATTAATACATTGCGCAGACCATCATATTCATGTGATGGAAGTTTTACTTTATCTTTTTGAGCGAGATCTAAAATTGTCTCAATCCGTAAACACCCATCCAAATGGCAGTGCAATTCTACTTTTGGTAATCTTTTTAATAGTTCAATATTAATAGTCATTTATATTATTCCTTAATTAGGGTTCGATATAACCAAAGCATCACGCCAATAAAAAACATAGTTCCAACCAAAGTGTATGTACCAAAGGTTGGCCACCAATCTTTATTTGATGTTATAAAAATTGGAACTGCAACTAAAATACCCATAATTGCTTCTCCGGTTATTAATCCTGAAGATAGTAATAATCCGTTTCTTTTTGTGACTTCAGTTGCGCCAAATTTATTGCCCATATGTGATACCATTCCACCGATGAATATTGGTACAGTTAATTCAATTGGTAAATATATCCCGACTGCCACTGCAAGAACCGGAACGCGAAAATCTGAACCAATACGTTCCTGCCTGACATCCAGCATGATGATAAGTATTCCAATAAATGCACCAATTATGACCATAGTCCAAGGTAAATTACCTTGAAATACGCCTTCAGCGACTGACCGCATTAAAGTCGCTTGTGGGGCTGATAACGTCGGTGAGCCAATTGTATAGGCAGTGTGTAAAATATCCAAAACAAGGCCTAATACTAATGCTGCACTCAGAGTTCCTACAATCTGCATAACCTGCTGTTTCCACGGTGTTGCACCCAAAATATGACCGGTTTTCAAATCTTGCAGGTTGTCACCGCCAATTGACGCCGCACAGCAAACTACTGCACCAATCAATATCGCTGCAGCGGCACCTTTAACTGAACCTGTTCCCAATAGTGCTAATAACAGCAGTGATGAGAATAATATTGTTGCAATTGTAACACCCGAAATCGGATTGTTTGATGATCCGACCACCCCCGCCATATATGATGCAACAGCTGAGAACAAAAAGCCGAAGATCATCATAATTATTGATAGTAATACTGCCATCCATACTGATTCAAGAATACCCATATACAGCAAAAATACCGGAATCAAGAGAAGCAATAATGCGTAACCGACATACTTAATTGGCATATCCATTTCTTCGCGTGCAATTACTTTACCTTGATTAGTGTGCTTCATAGTATCAAGACTTGCTTTTATACCGGCAACTAATGGTTTCGCTAATTGGATAAGAGACCAAATTCCGCCAACGACCATTGCACCAATACCTAAATAGCGGATTTGAGTATTCCAGATATTATCCGCAGCCTCAAATAAATTGCCTTCCCAACCATAAACTGCTGTATAGATTGGAATTGCAATGGCCCAAGAAATTAATCCACCGCCCACTACTAATATCCCGATATTTCTACCAACAATGTACCCAACAGCTAATAGAGCAGGAGAGAGGTTAGTACCTAATCCAAAAATAGCTCCTTTACCAATAGGTAATTTAATTGCACCGGTTAGGGCAGGAGCCCACAGTTGAAATCCTTGATGTGCTAGTTTCATTAATCCGCCAACAAGTCCGGCTAAGCCAATTAATTTCATTCCTCCTTTGGCTGATTGGGCTTCCTTCTCACCTTGGTTTCTATCACCGGTTTTCAGTACTGCCGCAGTAGCGATGCCTTCCGGAAATGTCAGTTTTGCTTCAACGATTAACGCACGACGTAAAGGAACAGTGAATAATACACCAATTATGCCACCGATACTTGCAATTTTAGCAACTTCAATATAATTAAAATCAGCCCAATAACCCATTAGGACAAGTGCCGGAATGGTGAAAATAACACCTGCTGCTAACGATTCACCTGCCGAAGCAGCAGTTTGTACAATATTGTTTTCAAGTATATTTGAATTTTTAAAGAATCGCAAAACGCCCATCGAAATAACTGCCGCCGGAATTGAGGCAGAAACCGTCATGCCTGCGAATAGTCCTAAATAGGCATTTGCACCAGCCAATATCATTGAAAGTATTATACCTAGGAAAATTGCTTTAACCGTAATTTCGGGAAGTGGTTTTTTAGGCATTAGTTTTCATTAAAATAATTATCATTAAAGGTAGATATAAAATAATGTTGATTACAAGTGTGGTCTCAATGAACTTATTTGTTTTTCCATCCATAAAATCTTTTTAATTTGAAAAATGAATAGTAACGAAATACGCCAATCTTTTATCAATTATTTTAAGGAAAAAAAGCATTCTGTGGTGCGGAGCTCATCTGTCGCGCCATTGGATGACCCGACACTTTTATTCACCAACGCAGGAATGAATCAATTCAAACCTATCTTTTTAAATGAGCAAGAACCAAAATATAATCGCGTTGTAAACAGTCAGAAATGTATTCGTGTTAGCGGTAAACACAATGATCTTGAGGAAGTTGGCTTAGATACTTTTCATCATACTTTTTTCGAGATGCTCGGTAATTGGTCATTTGGCGATTATTACAAATCCGAGGCAATAAAATGGGCATGGGAATTGCTAACGGAAGTTTGGAAATTAGATAAAAATCGCCTTTGGGCGACGGTTTATACCGATGACGATGAAGCATTTGAGCTATGGAAATCAGAAACTGATATCGCTCACGATAGAATTCTGCGTTTCGGCAATAAAGAGAATTTCTGGGAAATGGGTGAAACCGGTCCCTGCGGTCCTTGTTCGGAAATTCATTATTATATGGGCAAAGAATTATCTAAGCAATCTGCCCAAGGTGTAAATATAACCGATGAATATTGGGAATTGTGGAATTTGGTTTTTATTCAATATAACCGTGATGAAAAAGGGAAGCTTTGGGAACTTCCTAAAAAA
>RRYU01000187.1_pt1 | contig 23616 bp, 21 predicted proteins | sample 2162651 | NCBI WGS metagenome assembly RRYU01 (sample SAMN10267283, study PRJNA491782) | microbial mat metagenome | isolation source: biomat in the production well | place: Japan: Minami-Kanto gas field, natural gas well KTG3 | collected 2017-06 | reverse complement strand
AGTGTGCTGTCGAGAAACTGAATCTGCTTGTCGATCACCGCACGCGTCTGCTCCAGATGCCTGAGGTAGCGCTGCAATTCGCGTTTTCGTTCGTCCAGTTCCCGCACCGGTTCCTGGGGGGCATCTTTAACCGGGATTTCACGATACTGAACGCTCAGCAATTGCCCGTTGCCGAATACCTGGACCTGGAGCGATTCGCGATCGAGCCGGAAGGCGGTCACCTCCAGCAGGATGCGTGTTACTCCTGTCTCCACCCACACTCTGGCTTCGCGCCTGGTATAGGCCTGATCCAGAAAGACGGTGACCTTGCGGATCGCATTGTCTTCACCGTTGAGTATTTGAAGTTCTGTTCTCATTGCCCCGCCCCATGGAATCATTTGCCGCTAACTCAGGCTTCCGGGGTAAGTGTAGTTGCGTGTCCGGCCGCCGCTGGAGAATATGCGCAGTAGACGCGGGGCCGCCGGATTGAACCCTGGACCTTCTGGTCCAGGGGGTCGTGGACACGCCTGTCAGCGTCTCCGCGTGTCCGTCCCGGTCCAAATCCGCCAGGATAGAGGATTTGGTGATTAGCGACTCAGCCCGCTTCTCTCAGCCAACAGGCAGGACGTGGGTACGGGTTGGCGGGACCGTCGGCGGTAGGGAAGCCGCCGTCGAGCGTACAGGGAAGTATTTACAGCATGTCCCGCCAACCCGTACCCACGCCCCACGCAGAACCTGCAGCTGAGCGATGGGGCTAATCACTAAGGACTTTGTCCCTTGAACCGGCTCTTGAGGTGTATTACGCGCGCTAGTGCACTCGGATGCCGACGGTGGTGATACGATGCCTGTCCGCTGAGAGACGGTCGGGATGTGCGGGTTTGTAGCGGGAGGGGCCCGGTGAAAGAGGGGCGGGGGGATCAATGATCAGCGCGGATTATCTTATCGTCGGTTCGGGCCTCACGGGTGCGGTGATCGCACGTATTCTCCATGATGCCGAGGAAGATCTACGAGGACTTCGTCAAGGAATACAATGGAAGCAGTGGGGTATGCCGTCAGGGTTGCCAGGCGTTAAAGGCAAGCCGTGATGGGGGCGCGGCGATATTTTTGTGGGAGAAAACGTTTCCCCTGGATGAGACCGCAGGCAAGGTGAAAAAGGCTGGAGGCCGGTACAGGACCATATCCCACCAGTTCTCCATAGGCGCTCTCTTGATCGAGCGCGACTTTCCCGAGGATATCGGTTACTTCAAGGTCACGGGAGATAAGACCCTCGGTGTCGAGGAGGTGAAATTGTGTGAGCAATGCATGAATCGGAGCAGGCCGATCATATTGAGTTATTCGGCCTTCGCTCCGCAATACCCTGTGATGCAGGACTATTTGCGCCGAAACACGGAGTGTTTTAGCGCCGGCGTCAACCGCTGATGATCCTGGGCCAGCGCTCGTGCACCGCATTCGCCATTTCCGGGACTATGGTCACCACGTAGAGGCGGCGCTCCCGCTCCCAATGGGCGATCAGGCCCTGAATCCATTTGCCCTGGGTTATGTCGAACCAGTGGCTGACGCCTTCGATGTCTTTTTCCATGAACTGGGACACCTGGATTTTCACCGGCCGGGGAAACCACTTGTCCCAGCGCCCGGCATACACGGATTCCAGCCGCGCCCAGCCGCCCAGTGGCAGATGGCCCGCCTGTTCCCTGCGCCGCCCCCAGGGCAGCAGTTCGAGGCCGCCGGCCTTGGTTCTTACCGGCAGGCGCGCCTTGGGGTTGGGGAAGTAGGTGCGTACCTCTTCCCCCTCGATGATGTAATAAACGCCGCCGCACACTTCAGTTCCCCTGCTTTAGCCATTGCCGGTCGGGATTATGCAGAATGGTCTCGCGGTGGCCGAAGGGTTTCCAGGCCGGGGCGATGACATTGGGCATCCTGGAACGCAGCAACAGCCGTCCGGGAGCCAGAGTGAATTCACCATAGCGGTCGTTGATGGCGTCCATGGTCCGGTTCAGCCGTTCCTGTCTGGGTTCGTGATGGCTGAACAGGTCATCCTGCAGGCCGGCAATGTGCGGGTCCAGGGCGGTTACCTGGACCTGAAAGACGCCCTGGCCCTGCCATCGGGTATCGACATAATCGCGGCACAGGCCGTAGATCGCCGGACCGTGGTCGGTGGGCGGATCGCAGCGGTATTTGCCCGCCAGCCAGCCCTCCGCGCCGCGCAGGCCGATAAAAAAGCGGCTGGCGCGAAAGCGGTGGCGGCGCAGGCGCGTGGCCACCTTTTCCGCCATGTGTTCGAAAAACACCAGGATCACCTCCCGCTCGCGGGTGTCGGGCGGCATGACCTTGCCGTGGCCGATGCTCTTGGGCTCGGGCACACGGGTGTTGACGGGCTCCAGATCCAGACCCTGGGCCATCAGCCAGATGCGGCGGCCGATATTACCGAAACGCCGGGCCAGTTCACTGACGGGCAGGCGTGACATGTCCGAGCACAGACGTATCCCCCGTTCCGCCAGAAAACGCTCGATACCGGTATTGATGCCGCAGAGCTCGGTCAAGGGTGCCTGGGCCAGTTTTTCCTTTGTCTCCCAGGGTGGAATCAGGGTCAGGCCATCGGGTTTGTTCAGCTTGGCGGCATACTTGGCCGTGCTTTTGTCACCACTGATACCGACGGAACAGAGCACGCCGCCGGAGGCCTCCCAGATGATCTGCTTGATGCGCCGGCCGAGCACCGCGGGTGGGCCGAACAGGCGCTGGGACGCGCTCAGGTCCAGGAAGGCCTCGTCCACGGAAAACACCTCGACCACGGGCGTCAGCAGGGTCATGGCATCCATGATGTTGGCGGACACCTCGGCGTAACGCTCCGGCCGGGCTGGAATCTGGATGAATCCGGGGCAGCGGCGGCGCGCCTCTTTCACCCGCATGCCGGTGCGCACGCCGAAGGCCCTGGCTTCATAGGAGCAGGTGATGATGCAGGTGCCCTGGTGCCCATTGGTCACGCCTACCGGGCGTCCCTGCCATTCCGGGTTGTCGATCTGCTCAATGCTGCAGAAAAAGGCGTTCATGTCCGCAAGGGCGATGACGCGCGGCCAGTATTCCGGCTGAGATTTTATGGCGTTCACGGTGGCCTGGGGCAGACTGTGTTGGTGCCTGGCAGCATAGAGAACAAATAGAGAACATTCAAGGGGCGGAGGGAGGAAAAGAGTCGTGCTGTCCGGATGATTCTTCCTATAACGGCATGCTCTTTGCTTGAATTCTTGGTGGGCGGCATGATGCCGGTTATTTGACATGGGATGAGGCGCATGGGCGAGAGAAGACGGTCTTTGAAAATCAATCAACCGTTCCAGAATCGGTTCCTGCTCGAAATCGTGGTGCTGATTTTTATCATCATCAACGTACTGCTGGCTCTGGTACTGCACTTCGGCGGGTCAGAGAGCATCGGCGGCTTCACCGTTTCACTGGCCCTGCTGATGGGCCTGGTGGAGTTTGCCGCGCTGGGGATCCTGTATTGGTATCTGCTGAAGTCGAGTCACCGGATCGCCGGGCCCATCTATGCGATGCAGAGTCGTCTTCAGGATCTGCGCCACGGGGATCTGACGGTCGCACTGAAGTTCCGTAAAAAGGATCATTTTCATGAAACCAGCGAATCCTTCAATGAGTGCGTTTCGGAACTGCGGGGACGTGTCATTGGCCTGCGCCATGTTGCACAGGCCTTGCGGCAGCACACGGCGGATGGGAGCGAAGCGGCCGAGTTGGCCGCGCATCTGTTGCGCGAGTTGAATCAATTCAAAACGGAGTAGGGCGGAACAGGATGGCGTTACAGGTTGACTCATCGGGTCCGGTTCTATGCCCTTGGGTGATGGGGTCGGGAAGGCAATGCCGTAATCAAGCCCCCATGGAGGGGTTCACGGCGTCCCGTGGAGCGGATGCCTTGGGGCTCAAGCACCTAACTTAATGGCATTGGCCGGGAAGGACCTGCCACGGGTTGTAAAGATCAGGCCGGCGGGAACTCAGACAGTATGTCCTGCAACTGTTTCAACCTGAAAGGCTTGCTCAGGAACCGATCCATCCCCGCCGTGCCGGTCATCTCCCAGTTTTCCGGTTTGCCATGAAGGCGTTCAGCTTCGCCGGCCTCGACCTTGGATAAATCCAGGATATTGTCGATGATCCTGAGCAATGTGTGGGAGGAGCGTTCCATGACACCGATTCCCGCGCGCGCTGCTCGAGCAGGCGGTTGTTGTCCAAGGCGCGCCAGTAACGATGATTGAGTTGCTGGCCGATCAGGGACAGAAATCCCAGATAGAACAAAAACAATATCCCAAAGACGCTCGTCTGCAAGGGGGTGAAGACGATGACCAGCCATGAGACCAGATAGAAAGAAGCTGCCGAGGATCCCGTGTTGTGCCAGCTCCTTGTCCGCGATTGTCGTTGACGAAGAATGGTCGATATGGGTGGCGTTTAGTGACATGGCGAACTCAATGGCGTGCATCTCCGGGCGGATGATCGTGGAGGCGATGATGACGGGAGGGCAGCGGTTTATTCCTTTTCAACGTGGATATAAAGACGGGTGATTATCTGCCGATAACACTGGCACTCTGTCCTTGTGTCATGGTGCCGGTTCAGAGCAGACCCCATGCGTCAGGATTCGAGCAAGCGGCCGGCAGGGCCGGAGAAGGCGGGTAAAATAAACAATGAAAAAAGCCGGTGAGACCAGGTCGGAAGACCCCCGGAGGCTGATCGGGGAACAGGTCCGCATCCTTTATATGCAGGCCCCTGTGTCCAACGCGACGGTCCTGGTCATCGCCTTGCTGTTCTATTTTATCCTGAGCTCCCTTGTCGAGTCCGCCCTGGTCGGCTTTTGGGTTCTTGCTCTCTATGGAACAGCCAGCCTCCGGCTAGGCTTCTGGTACCTGTATAAAACCAGGCCTGATGCGTGGCCGGCGCAGACCTGGCTGAAATGCTATCTGGTCGGCAGCGGGCTGATGGGTGTGTCCTGGAGCCTGATCTACCCCCTGATCTACATCGCCAATGATCAAGTGGTATTCATCGCTTTGTTAATGCTGGTTTTCGGTGTGGTGGGATCGGCCGTGGCAGTCCTCTCTGCCTGTTTCCCGGTTTTTGTGGTGTACACCTATCCACAGATCCTGATGCTGTTCATCACCCTCTTGTACTTCGACGATGCCACCTATTACCTGTTGGCCTTGGGGGTCCTGACCTACCTGCTGATGATCACGCTGTTTACCCGCTATACGAACCGTCAGGTGCTCAGATCCATTGCCTTGCAGGCACAGAACCTGGGTTTGATCGATGAACTCAGTCAGGAGGTCAGCCAGCGCGAATCCCTGGTCGAGCAGCGGACCGCCGAGTTGCGCAGGAAAAACACGGAACTGACCAGGGAGATAGGCCAACGTGAACGGGCCGAGGCCTCGTTGCGGGAGAGTGAAGAACGCTTCAACCTGGCGATGCGGGGCGCCAATGACGGGCTGTACGACTGGAATCTGCTCACCAACGAGATTTACTACTCTCCGCGCTGGAAGGGCATGCTCGGGTATGCGGACGATGAGTTGGAAAACAACTTTTCGGCCTGGAAGGACCTGGTGGACCCCATTGACCGCGAGCGCAGCTGGAACATGCTGACGGATTACATCAACGGGCGCCGCGATAACTTCAGGATGGAATTCAAACTGCGCCACAAGGACGGACGCTGGGTGGACACCCTGTCCCGGGCCTTTCTCGTCCGCGACCCTGAGGGCAAGGCGGTGAGGGTCGTGGGCACCCACCTCGATATCAGTGAAGAGAAACGCTGGCAGAATGCGCTACGCGACAGCGAGGCGTATCTCAAGGCGTTGTCGGAGGCGACCTACGAGGCGATTCTCATCTTCAGGCAGGATGTCTGCATAGGCCAGAATCCCGCGGCGGAGAAGATGTTCGGCTACGCGACAGAGCAGGCCATGGGCAGGAGAGACATGGAATGGATTGCCCCTGAATCCCGCGGACTGGTGGGGCAGCACCTTGTGGCGGGGCCGATGCAGCCCTTCGAAGCGTTTGGGCTGCGCAGCGGCGGCCAGGTTTTTCCCATAGAAATCCAGGGCCGGATGATGCACTACAAGGGAGAGCAGGTCAGGGTCACATCGGTCAGGGACATCAGTGAGCGCCGGCGAAAGGACGAAAAGATCCGCCTGCTCTCCCAGGCGCTGGAACAGAGTCCCGTGCTCGTGGTCATCACCGATACGGATGCCAGGATCGAATACGTCAACAGCACCTTCGAACGGGTTACGGGCTACAGCGCATCGGAAGTCATCGGCAGAAATCCCAATTTTCTACAGTCAGGTCTGACATCCTCGAAGCGTTATCAAGAGCTCTGGAGCGCCCTCAGTGAAGGGCGCTCCTGGAATGGTGAGATTCAAAACCGCAAGAAGAACGGAGACATTTACTGGGAGCATGCGCATATCGCGCCGGTGCTCGATTCTTCCGGCAGGACGACCCATTTCCTGGCGGTGAAGGAGGACATCTCCGACAAAAAGGACCAGGAGGAGCGGATTCTTCGTCAGGCGCACTTTGACGGTTTGACGCATCTGCCCAATCGCTTTCTGGCGCTGGACCGGTTGACGCAATTGATCAAGGAGGCGGGCAGGACGGACAGCCGGGTTGCGGTTCTGTTTATCGACCTGGATGGCTTCAAGCGGGTCAATGACTCGCTGGGGCATGAAGCCGGGGATCTTCTTCTGGTGCAGGCGGCGCAACGGCTGTCCGCCACGGTACGCGACGGTGACACCGTATGCCGCCTCGGTGGCGATGAATTCATCGTTTTACTGAGCGGCCTGTCGCATGCCGCCGCCGCCCGTCCCGTGGCCGAAAGCCTGGTTTTCCACTTCAGGGGCACCTTCAGAGTAGAAAGGCGGGAACTGGTGGTGACGGCGAGTATCGGCATAGCCGTGTTTCCCGAGGACGGTACCACGCCGATGGAATTGTTACGCAATGCCGATACCGCCATGTATCATTCCAAGGAACAGGGTAGAAACACCTACCATTATTTCACCGATGCCATGAACAAGGACGTTTCCCGCCGGCTCGCGGTGGAGGAACAGCTGCACGGGGCGCTCGGGCGAGCAGAGTTTTCCATCCTCTACCAGCCCCTCGTTAACCTGCAAAGCGGCAGGATCATCGGCGCCGAGGCCTTGCTGCGCTGGAACAATACGGTCTTGGATGTGGTGTCGCCCGATGAATTCATCCCGATTGCCGAGCAGACGGGTTCCATCATGGAGATCGGATCGCATGTGCTGGCTGAGTCCTTGAACTGGTTGAAACAGTGGAAGCGAGTTCAGGGCCCGGAATTCAAAATCGCGGTCAATCTGTCTCCTCGACAGTTCCGCGACCCCGGTCTGGTGGCTTCCATTGAACAGGTCCTGCAGAAATATGGTGCCGGGGCCGAATCCCTGGAGCTGGAAATCACCGAAGGCGTTCTCATGAGTGGACATACCTACATAGATCGGGCCCTGTCGACGCTCAAGGCGTTGGGCGTGGGTATCGCCATGGATGATTTCGGTACCGGCTATTCGTCCTTGAGCTATCTGCGCAGCTATCCATTCGATGCCTTGAAAATCGACCGCAGTTTCGTCAGCGACCTCACCATCGATCCGGCGGATCGGGAATTGGTCAACGCGGCCATTCTCATGGCCCATGGATTGGGACTGCGGGTGATAGCGGAGGGCGTGGAAACCGAGGAACAGCTTGCATGCCTGCGCGAGATGGGATGTGAGTGCGCCCAGGGCTATTTATTCAGCAAGCCGATATCCGGGCAGGCATTTTCTGAGCTGCTTGAGATGAGAGCCGTGTCTTGAATTGGGTGCACGGCCTCGTTGGAGCGATTGAGTGCTTGGCGCAGGTGTCCGCGCCAGGCAGGGCGGCGTCAGGGCCAGCGGCTGTCTTTGCTGCTCTGGCGCCACCCGGCGTGGTCGTGTCTTTGATCGTCAGGAGGTGTGTTCCCGTTCCAATGCAAATCCTCCTGGTCGTTGCGAAATAGGGAGTGCCTGCGCAGGATAATAACGCATAAATACGTCTTGTTCATCAGGCAAGACTTGGGAATTGCCTGATCTGTGATCTGTGGTAGGCTGCTGGTATACAAAATAACCCCCATCCCTGGCGTCTCCTCTCGTTTCGCCAGTGTCTTAGCCCCCCCGGGATTAGTGGTGGCGGACTTGATTGCGGGACTTCAAGGGGTATGGATGCATGAGCGGAAATTGTGCAAATGGAACAGCCAGCTGAGTTTCCAGAAACGACAATCTATTTGCTGCAAAAAATTTTGCCGACTCCGAGCGGAAGGCAGACGCAGATTATTGTCGGCTACACGACGGACTGGGATTGGGCGGAGAAATGGCGCAGCCGAGAGTCACCGCCCCATCCGCGTTTTGTAGTCCCGGTCAAGAAGATGGAGGGAGCCCCGTAGGCAGCCCTTGTAACCATATACCATGGTCCTGTTGCAGCCAACCGTGACCATTGCGCAGCACCACCTCTTGAGCGGTGCTACTGGTACTGTTATCACCCGGCTTCTGGTGGCGCTGATTCCTTTTCGTCGCAGGGCAGGCAGATCATAAAATGGGTGCCCATGCCGGGCTGGCTGCCGACACCGATGCAGCCCCCGTGCAGATCGATAATCTCCTGGGTGACATACAGGCCAAGGCCCTCTCCGTGCCCGACATCCTTAGTGGTGAAAAAGGGGTCGAAGACCCTTGGCAGCACTTCTAGAGGTATACCCGGGCCATCGTCTTCCACCTCGATAATCAGCACGCGCCCGTCCGGATTCGCGGCGCAGTAGCCTTTCCCTGACACCATTCCATCCGGCAGGTTGAAATCCCTGCCGGCCATCGTTTTCGAGCGAACCCTGATCTGTACGTTCGGACCGCTTGCATCCACGGCGTTCTGAAACAGGTTGATGAATACCTGCTGGAGCTTCTGGGCGTCTGCATGGAGAGTGGTTTTTTCAGGGATTTCGCTTGTCCGGATTCTGAAGTTATCCTTTTGCCCCATCAGTAAAAGCGACTTTCCGATGATCTCGTGAAGGTCGACAGTTGCCTTTCGGATACGGTTCTCCTTGGAAAATTCAAGTACCGCCTGGACGATGAGTCGGGCCCGTTCTGTTTCCTGGTCGATTTGTTCGAGCCATTCCATCGGATCAGTGCGGCTGCGCTGTTTGATCTCCTCCATCAGAATCTGGCAGGACGACGAGATGTTCGATAACGGATTGTTCAACTCGTGGGCCACTCCAGAGGCCAAAGTGCCCAGGGATATCAGCTTTTCAGATTGCATCAGATGGCGATTTCGTACCTCTATTTCGTTCAGCATACGGTTGACCGCCCGGCTCATCGAGACGATCTCCTGATCCTGGGTTACTGGCTCCAGTTGGTTGTAGCGGCCCTCACCGATAGCGGCGAGTTTGGTTTCCAACCATGCCAGAGGGCGTAGTGAAACCCTGGAGAGTAGACGTGTCGCCACAATACCGAACAGTGCAATTATGGTGATCGACGCCAACAAGGCCCATTGGGAGCGGCTGACCGATGTGCTGAGTTCACCTCGTTCAGCCTTTGCAAGCCTTTCCGCTACATTGGTCAAGCGTTCTCCCATCTGTCGGAGAGAGTCTTTCGTCTGCTCAGCCGGTTTTCCGCCGCCTGTCGCCACATCGCGGTACCTGGTCCAGCCCTGGATGTAATCCTGTAGAAGCGATTCCATGGCGTGTAACTCCGGCTCAGTCTGCAGCGCGAGAAACGCTTGGCGGTTCGCTTTCAGTAAGGTTGCTGCCTTTCCAGCATAATCGAGCGTGGACTGCAGGCTTCGTTCATTTGCGTAAAGGAAAAAGTTTTTTTCCTGAAGACGAACTTCCAGCACCGCGTCCAGAAACTCATAGATTGCGATGCCCGAACCGATGCGCTGCTCGAGATAGCGCAAGTCGCTGTAAGCGAATAGCGCCAAGAACGCAATGATGGCTACGAAGGCATAAAAACCGAAGCTTATTTTCTGTCGAATGCTGGGCATGAAGTTGTCGTTAGAACCTATTCCCAAAGTACGGAATGGATTATAGCCACCAACACGATCATAGATGAGCCGATGGATAGAGGCGTTGTGGTTTGCAACGTCAAGTTCGAATTAGAAACGTGTGGAGCCCATTGTATAAGTCCACTGGCTACGGCACTTCGTGAAGTTAAGAGTTAAATGCGTGCTATTGCGTTTCAAATTGCAACAAGGCATTGCGTCTGAGCAATTAGGTTAATCAATAATAAACAATGACTTAGCTGTAGGTGTGTATTGGTCCATCTTTTGCTTCACTGAGTTGGTAACTGACCTGCCTCCCGTAGAATGTCCAATAGTTGTCAAACAGAGCACAGTGCTAGCGCCTGGACAGGTCGTCACTTGGCGTCGGTCATTGTTCTCCTTGGCGCCGACGCCAATTTTTTATGCCGACACAGGCATTTCGTTGCAGGGGACCCAGGGTTGAAATCCAACACGAATGAAAAGGTATTGAATTTTCCACAAACGCAGGATTGTCCGCTCTTCATAGAAGATGTGTTTGACGACGTGGCGTCCTTTTTTACTTCCCTTAGTCGCGCACACGGCTACAAACGGCTGACCTTCATTACGGACTCTGGTCATTCGGATAAGGGATTCCAATTATCCATGACCATCGCGAAACGATGTGGCCTGTTATTCGATCTCGTCCAGGTGACTCCTGAAGACGGCAGGGCATCATCGTTAACACCCGAGATAGTGATTCTGGATGCGGCGGGTATCCCTTTTACCGTATCGCGCTGCACAGGTGAGCTGCGAAAAGAAATCACCCGATATGTCTGGCAACGCAAGGATGAGGCGGCGTATATCATCGATGTCAGCGATGAATACTGGGGATTTCTGAGATATCACAGACACCGAGTTTTCGATCTGCAGCACCCTGCCAACCCATTGGTACTTCTCGTGGAAAACGGATGTCTTGTTTGAGCCGCAAAGCCATACGGATGGGCAGGCGATATGTCACAAGTCGAGGTCTTTCGACATCGATACGGTTTTTGACAAGTTCGGGGTCGCTATCGGAGCTCCTGTAATGACAAAAAAACGCGAGTTCATGTCTGATCAACAGGACACCCTGGTCACGTCCTTACGACAAATATATTTCAGAATTTCATCGGTGTTGCTGCAGAAGCGCATGGACCGTACAGGATTAGGAGGCGGCGATGTGGCGGACATCAATATCGAACAACCGTTGCGCAAGCACATAGATATACTCATAGCTCAGAAATCATCGGATGCCGTCTATACGGGAGATGGAACTGGCACCCTCCACCCCGAAGACGCCGATGATACACCCGGTACGGCGCGTGCCGTGGAAGAGGCGATCACCACCAGGGACAGTTGGTCCTTCAGCGACCTGGCCACCTGGATCAAAAAGCGTGGTGGACCGCCCGTGATGGAGCCGCACATAGCTGAAAAGCTTAAAAACAGTGCCGGGCAGCACATCAACGAAGCACTCAGACTGGCACGACAGGGTAAAAACGAGGCTGCGAAATTACATGCGGAATTGGCCGAAAATGCAGTAAAAACCGCAGCCCACTATATGCCCGAGAATGCTTATCACGATTTTAAGATGTACGTTCGGGACAGGTTGGATTCGCTCATCAATAAACACGGCTGATTCAGCAGGGATGCCGTAATCAAGACCCCCATGGATGGGTTCACGGCGTTCCGTGGAGCGGATACCCCGGGACTCAAACATAACTAAATGACATTGAGGAACAGACACGCCCGGACAAATCGATTGGCGATGCGTGCAAATAGCGAATCGAGAACACTCATAGACAATTCCAGGCCTATTAGAGCCGTTGCACCATGACTTTGATCACGGTGCGTGCGTTCGCCTCCAGCACCGTGACGCGGTAGCCCTGTTCATCGATGAAATTCCCCTCCTTAGGGATGCACCGCAACCGGTTGGTGACAAGCCCGCCAATGGTATGGGCCTCGCTCGAAGGAAGATTGAGATTCAGGATATCGTTCACCTCTGAAATCGGAGTACGCCCCCCCATCATGTGAGTGTCTTCGTCTTCGTGCTCGATGTGGATGCTGCGTTTGGTGTGGTATTCGTCGAAGTCGTAGCCCACGTCGATCTCTCCCACGACTTCCTCGAATACGTCCTCCATGGTGATTATTCCGACAGCCGAGCCGAACTCATCCACTACGATGCCCATGTGGTCCTCGCGCGCCTGCAGTAACGGCAGAGTTTGATCGATGGTCTGCTTGGATGAGAGGTAGAGTGGTGGCTGGATGTGGTCGGCCAAGGATTGCTCGGCGATATTCTTATCCATCAGATCCCAGGTGCTCAGAGTGAGTACCCCCGTGACATTGGTAATGTTGCTCCGGTATACCGGCAAGCGGTTGTAACCTCGCTTTATTACGGTCTGTGCCGCTTCGGGTAAATCACGCACTTCATTGAAGCCCACCACCTCCACCAGGGGGATCATGGCCTCGCCCACCGTGGTGTCGGCGAAACGGATGATGCGGCGGATGCTCTTGCGGTCGATTCTGGATGCCCCGTCACCGGTTTCTACGATATCGAGCAGTACTCGCAACTCTTCCCGGGTGATGAACAGGTTGTCGTGCAGGGAGCCGCCGCCAATCAGTCGGGTGGCGAAACGGGCTACCCGGCTGAAGATGAAGATCACCGGATAAAAGGCATAGGAAAAGAATCTAAGTCCATAAATAATATAGCCGACGAGGGTGTCCGCCTTCTGCTGGAATACGCTCTTGGGCACCACCTCGCCGAATATCAGCAAAAACGGCGTCAGCAAGAGGACGGAGATCAGGTCCCCGGAGGCACCGAGCAGGTCGATGCAAATCAAAGCACCCAGGGTGGAGATGGTGACCGTGGCCACGTTGGTGCCCACCAGGGTGGTACCCAGGATCACATCCGGGGTCTTGAACAGCTTGAGCACCAACTCCGCGCCTTTATCACCCAGTTTGGCCCGGTGGCGCAGCTTGAGCTTATCGGAGTTGACCATGGCGATCTCGGAGCCGGAGAAGAAGCCCTTGAGCACCAGGAACCCAAACATGATCAAAACTTCTATTGCGAGTTCCATCCCTTATAGTCCCTCTGCGCCATCGAGCTGTTTTGGATCTTGCTTGGGACCTCTCTGCGGAACAGATTTTTCGCACTGGACGCCTGCTGCGAAACCCACCGTTTGCGTAGGTGTTTTGTCCCGGTTGCTTTCTGTTAAGCTCACCGATTGCGCAGCTGTTGTGTCGCGGTCGTTGACTTTTGGAGCATCTTCTGCCCCTGCCTCGATCTCTTCTTCGGAATGGCGGGCTTTGGCTACCCGTAGCCGGTTTATACGTAATCCGTCCATTTTCAGTACCATGAGTTCATACCCCTCGTATTCAATTTTGTCGCCTTCTTTTGGTAGGCTGCCGAACAGGCGGAACACCACTCCGCCGATGGTGGTCATCACAGGATCAGTGATGTCGATGTTGGTCAGGTCGTGGAAGTCCATGAGCCGCATGTATCCCGGCACCAGGAATCCGTCCTCAATCTCCTCGAACTCGTCGGCCCCTTTCACTTTTCCGGTGATCTCGCCGAACAGGAAGGTGAGCACGTCCTTGATGGTCACGATGCCCAGTACTTCACCGAATTCCCCCAATACGATGGCGGCACGGGTGTTCCGGACCTGGAAGAAATTGAACATCTCGTCCACCTTGGTTGTGAGGGGAACGAAATGGGCCGGACGCAGGATGTCTTGGAGTTTTACCTGATCAGGTACTGTCCTGCCGTGCAGTAGGCGCAGCACGTCTTCGGAGTAAATGAAGCCGATGACGTTGTCCCAATGCCCGGAGTAAGCGGGAACCCGGGGGTGCCGGTAGCTGCGGAAGGCATCAAGCAACTCGGAAATCTCCATGTCGGAATCGAGCAGCTTGAGTCGGGGGCTGGGGGTCATAATATGGGAAATCTCGGTCTCCGAGGCTTCCAGAACATTGTCGATGAGTACCCGCTCGGCGGCCTGGATGACACCGGTCTGCTCGCTCTCCTCCAGGATGGTCTTGAGCTCGTCGGGCTTGAGAATGTTCTCCCGGTCCATGGTCTCGCCCACTATCAGGCTGGTGACCCGGTCGGCCACCAGTCGTACCACCTCGCGTAGCGGTGTGACAAAGTAAATCCACCTGGGCAGGATGCGAGCGCTTATCCCGGTGGAGAACCCTACCGGATTGGAGACCGCGATGGTCTTGGGCGTCACCTCTCCAACCAGCAGCAGCAGGGGCACCATGACCAGGATATTGATCCAGCCGGTGTCCTCCGCTCCGAACAGGGTGAACAAAATGCCCGCCATGTTGGCCGAGGAGGCGATGTTCACCAACTCGTTGCCGCACAGAATGGAGATAATCAGTCGGCGCGGCTCGTCCAGCATGGCGTGTATCCCCTCGGAGTGGGGATTGCGGGTGTTGCGCATCTTTTGCAGGTCGATGCGGCTTAAAGAGAACATGGCCGTCTCTGAGCCGGAGAACACGGCAGAGGACACCAGCAGCACCAGTTGCAGTACGATACGCAGGGTCAACTCCAGATTCGCCGTATCGATCTGCAGTGTGGCAATGAACAGCCTGAATTCTTCCATCTCAAGGCACTCCTGGCGGTGTGGGCCACGGTTGGCAAGGCATAGGCGGTGTCGGGGTGCAGTGCTTCCGAACAGCTCGGGATACGATCGCATTCATGTCGCCCCCTCAGAACACCAGGTTCATCATCAGCATCGTTACCACCAGAAACAGCAGCGTCATGATTCCACCCGCTTTCATGAAGTCGGGCACCCGGTAACCGCCCGGCCCCATGATCAGCGCATTGACCTGATGGGTGGGGATGAGGAAAGAGTTGGAAGTGGCGATGGCCACGGTCAGGGCGTAAACGGCAGGGTCAGCACCCACGCCGATGGCGATGTTCACGGCCAGGGGGACCAGCAGCACGGTGGCGCCCACGTTGGACATGACCAGGGTGAAGAAGGTGGCCAGGGTCGCCACCGCTGCCTGGATCACCCAGCCCGGTGCATGCCCTACAACCGAAAGCACCTGCTCGGCGATCCACTTGGCGGTGCCTGTGGTCTCCACCGCCAATCCCAGGGGGATCAGGGAGGCTAGCAGGAACACTGTCTTCCAGCTTACTGCGTCATACGCCTCCTCGATGGTCAGCACCCGTGAGAGCACCATACCCATGGCCCCGGTGAGCAGGGCTACGGACAGACGCAGGTCAGTGAACAGCACCAGGCATAGGGCGATGGCAAAGAACAGGCCGGCCCAACCCACCTTGTGCGGACGCAGTTCCTCGCGGGGATACTCGGTAGTGACTACCACAAAGTTACGGTCCTGCTCCAGACGGGCCAGGGTGTTCCAGGTTGTGTGTCCAACGATGGTGTCGCCAGCCTGCAGTGGCAGGTCGCGTATGCCCTCACCTTCGCGCAGGGTCTCGCCGCCACGGTGCAGAGACACCATGGACAGGCCGTAGGTCTTGCGCATCCACACGTCGCGGGCGCTCTTGCCGATCAGGGTGGAGCCAGGTGGGATAACCACCTCGGCAATACCGGCCTTGCTTGGGGACAAGGCATCGCCGAAGGCCTCGAATTGCTCGTGGACCTCCAGCCCGTAGCGAGCGGCGAACTCCTTGCAATTCTGCTTGGAAGCCACGACGCCAATGGCACTGAGTTCCTCGAAGGGAACGTCTCGGGCCACGCCGTTGCGACCTATGGCCAGGCTGCGGCTACCGCGCAGCATGGCCACGATGCGGATCCTATTGATCTGCTCCACATCGTTCAACAGCTTGCCAACCAGCTCACTGCCTTTGGGAATCACCATCTCCTTCATGCAGTAACTGACGCCGTAGGTCTTTTTGAAGTAATCCATGGCATCCGTTGCCTTACCGCCTTTGCTCTTGGTGGCGGGCAGAACGAAGCGTCCCGCCAGCAGAAAGTAGACAATTCCCGTGGCTACAAGGACCAGTCCAACCGGGGTGACCGAAAACAATCCCCAGGTTTCCATCTGCTGTGCCGCCGGCAGGGCCTTGTTGGAAGTGAGGATCAGGTCGTTGAGCAGAATCAAGGGGCTCGAGCCCACCATGGTCACAGTACCGCCCAGGATGGCGCAAAAGCCCATCGGCATCAGCAGACGCGACATGGGCAGCCCGGAACGCGCCGAGATGCGACTGACAACCGGCAGAAACAGGGCGGCGGCCCCCACGTTCTGCATGAAGGAGGAGATGATGCCGACGGTGGCGGATATGATAGGGATGATCCGCCCCTCCGTGGTACCGCCGACTTTGAGAATGAAGGTCGCCACCTTGCTCATGACGCCGGTCTTGTCCAGTCCGGCGCCGATGATCATGACCGCAATAATGGAGATGACCGCGTTGGACGAAAAGCCGTCGAACAGGTGCCGGGTGTCCACCAGCCCCTGATCCAGGCCCATCAGGGGCGCCAACAGCGAAGTCAGCCCCAGCAGCACCATCACCGTGGCTGCCGCCACGTCCACCCCCACCACCTCGAATGCGAAGAGATAGATGGTGAACAATAGGATGCCGCTAACCCAGGCGACCTCCACCGTGGGTACGATAGATGCCATATAAAAGGCCATCAGGGCGAATACCCCGGCGGCGATCCATTGTTTGCGGTCCAGGCTTCCCGTTGCTACGGTCCGGTCTTCATCGCCCCTGCTCGTCATTGATTACCTCCTGATTTCTGTTTAGATATTTGGTGCTAAAGCTGTGGGTTCGGTCCAGGGCCACATTCCTGAAATATGCGTTTGTGGCAACTAGTGCACGCGGATTTGTTCAGATGCCGGTAATGGCCACGGTCTTTGACTGGAGAAAGTTGTTTGGCCCGAGCGCCTTCAGACAACCACAGTGTTCCATGGGCTCCGACAGGCCTTGTTTTACGTGGATGAGATACAGATCGCCCTCCCGGGCCTTGCGCTTTTGCGCCTTCCGCCCAAGGATCTTGCCCCCGGCAATGTCCACGAAATTGGCACCCTGGTGTTCACAGTGTTTTTTCCTTAGTCTACTGCTCCGTGGAATGAACTATGGGTGTATTGGTTTGCCTTCGACCATCACCCAGGGGACACCGAGCCGTGTCCCGGCCAACGCGAATTTGTCTCTTAGCTTCCGGGCCGTTTCGTCGGCAACGCCCGATGTCAGGAACAACAGCGCGGGCTCGCTTTGCACATACCCGAGAACATCGGCAGCGCTATTGGTGCCGATCCGGATCACTCGCCAGGGTGTATCCGCCGCGCCGCGCTTCGCAATGACCGCCCGGTTGGTCTCCTCCGGCGGCAGGTTGGTAAGAATGTCGAGACGGGCATCCATGCGTTGGCAGGCGTTCAGTGCATAGCAAAACACCTCTCCATCCAGGCGTTTCATGGCTACCAAGGCAATGCGTTGCACCCTGGGTCGAGCATCTGTTGTCGTGTACAAAGAGACCTGCTCCGCTTTCCTACCGTCTGAACTCCCGGTTTTCGAAAGTGGGCCGCCGCAATCGCCGGGTCGGATCTCTTCCTCCGTGGAAGATCCGATGCGTCGAATGAAACCGGTGCGTGGCTTCCCGCGTCGCGTCATTGATTCATTCGCTTTTGCGTCAACCAGTGGCAGATGGAACCGCAGTGCCGCCGCTCAGTTTTTCCGGACCATCAGACGCAGATCCGCCAAGGCCGTGTCATATCGACTACGCATTACCGCGTCCGGGGATCCGGCCAGGGAGCCGAGAGCCGTCACCTCTTTTTCCAATGCCTCGAGCCGAGATTTTTGTTCCCCCGAGGTTGTTGCTGCCGCTTCACGCAGGTAGCCGGCGGTTTCTATAAGTTCCTGCTTGGCTCCTTTCACATCACCGCTATCGAAGAGCTCATGCTCGGCATAAAAGAGGTGCAGCTTGGCGTCGACGAGTTGTTTGTAGAGATGGTTGTCGGATTGCTGGTCGCGCCATGCGTGGTATAAGGTTTCCACCTGGTGCTCGATCAAGCCTATTGTTCGGTGCCAGAAGCCTCCCAGTTCAGTTTCAGTTCCCGAGGTCTTGTGTTTTTCCCGATCGAGCAACTCGTTGATCTCGGTATGCAATCGCTGCGCTTCGCGCCCTGTCTTGGTGTCCGTCCCAACGTTGATCCACTCCAGCCACTTCAGCGCCTGGTTCAGATCCCTCTCCACGGCTTCGTGGTTTCCGGCGGAGTAATTTTCCATTGCCTGCCACAGTGAACGACGAGCCCTAGCAAGTGGGATGCTCTTGCCCAAGGATACGAATTGCACCCCGGCTTCCGCCTCCTTCAGGGCCTGCTCCGCCTCAGTCGTCTTTCCCTCGGTGAGCAGTGCAAACGCCTTGTTGATATGCTGTTCTGTGGAAGTCAAAGGCAGGTCGATCTCGGTTTGTGCCAGGGACCCCCGAAGCTGTTCAAGCGCTTTGCGGGTCGCATCGGCATCGTCACGGCCAATATGGTTTCTGATGTCCAGCAGATGCTGTTTGGAACGCTGAGCCAGGATGACATCCTCCATATCGGCCAGAGAGATCTCTATGGGTATCAGGTCCAGAGCCACCTCATGGGGCTCCTGGTACTCGAGGTGCTTCACTGCGACCCAGATGTGATCCGCAACCCGGGTGCCTGGGCGCACGGCCTTGATGTAGTCAATCAACGCCAAAGCCTGGTGCAGTTTGCGTTCAGCAAGATCCGGTTCTCCGGCATGAATCGCGGCACGGGCCTCGACGATGTGGTGTAACACCTTGGTTGCAGCTGCCGACATACCTTCCTTCGACGGTACCGCTGCTCCATAAATGCCAGTAGATGTGCTGGGCTCCGTTTCCGCGAGGGCTATAATTGGTGCTGCTGACAACAAAACCATTGTGATCAGGACGCCTGTTGTAAAAATCAGAGGTGTTTTTCTCAATTTATTGCTCCCCGCTAAGGTTGGAGGCCCCTTGTTGCCGGGCCGCTTTTCTTAATGCCCTATAGACTGCATGTCGCATGCCACCTTTAGGGGGCGCTAATACATTGTTAGTAAAGTAGAATTATCGAATGGTCTTGTGTGGTTGTGTTGAACTTTGCAACGCTGGACGAACCGCTTCGTAGGCAACCTTGTGTCGATCCAGCCAGGACAGGCAATTCGTGGTTTAGGCTAGCCTGTTACGGAATAGAAACGGTGTGTTGCATATTGAGATGGTTGGCGGGAATTGCCGGAAGATACAAATACGCTGGTCAGTAGGATTGAGAAAGGGTTATTTATCCTGCAGTGTCTGCTGGAACCACGACCGGTATACGGACGGTTGTGGTTACCGCTTTGACATCGCCCTGTCCCCGGACACACTCATGGGTTGCTTCATCACCAGCCAGCGCATCCCTTCGGTGCGGGGTGGTGTGGTGAGTGAACCGTTGAATTGATAGTAGTCCCTATCGCCGTGCAACAGATCTGTTGCGTAAGAGACATGGCGGGTTGCAAACGTCAACAATACAATCCATCGAAAGAGGGCGGTCGATGCGGGCGGAAGGAGTGGAAATAAGCAGTGCGTCAGGAGATAAGTGAATCCCATCTTGACGAGTTTGAATATTTCGGAGGTTTTCTACCTACGGGCATTTCAGTATCGGACACAGGCAGGATCACCGTAGACATGCGCACGACCCCAAGAAGGCGGTACTGCCCGTCCACAACATAGGCGTGCCGGGTACGGGTGTCGTCCTCCACCATTCGACCGAACAACTCGGCAAGGGGGCATCCGGTCCAATGGCGGAGGGATTGTCGACCACCAATTCCCAGACATCCTTAACCTTCAAGGCATTGAGTATGGTTCGTTTGTCCATTATCCGATCGGCTCCTTTGTCGGGGTTCTATGTGTCGCGGAACGGGAGGCAATTTCTCGCAGGCTGTTTGCTGCCCATACAAGCCGTTTGGCACATTTGAGGAAGTGGTAATAGATCCTGCGCCGTTCGTATATGCCGAAGATATCCGGCTTAGCCTTCGAATTTTCTCTATCTGCTTTCCGCATATAGACGGTTTCGTCTGCTCCGACCAATTCGGCCAAGGCGTGTCGATAGATTCTCTCGGCATTGTGTTTTGCTCTGTGCGCAGCGTAAGCATCCTCTTTTGCCAGAAATGGATCTGTTGTCAGTTTATAAAAGCCTCGCTGCAGCATTTGGGCCCAGGTCTTGTTTTCAACAGCCATCTCGAGCATGAATCGGTCGGCCGGCATCCCCATATCCAAGATGTGATCCGTGGTCGCCTTGGTACAATCAATCGCCATGTCCAGTGTGACAGAGGCCCGAAAGATGCCATTGTAGTCATTGGTCGTGGTTGAAGTACGTTTGAACATATCCAGGTGACGCTGCTTGAGTGCATCGCTCCGCTTCCAGGTCGCCTGCAGTTTTCCAACTGTTTCCTCACTGTTCTTTTCCGCATACTCTACAAGGGCCTGCATCGCATGAACCAAGACGTCGCACTGTTCTTTCATCAGTGCGTGGATGTCTGTCATTTGGGACCATCCATTGTCGGATATGTTGATCACCACAGAAGCAGAGCCGACGGCTATCGACGGTTTGACCCGTGGGTTACCCGTGTTCATCGTCTGCTGTCGCTGCCGGATTGCCGAGAGTTTACGTTTGTTCCGCCTTGGAAACGGGATGATTGGCGTATCCTTGTTCATTGCCTGGTAGCCTCCTGATATGGTGTTTATTCGGATACGGACTTGGCCGCAATTTTGTGCAACGCGTCGCTGGCATGCAGACGATCGGCCGCCCAAGCCAGGCGATCGGCGCCGTTGGACAGGTGGCGGCAGATCTCGCGATGTTTGAATATGTCGACGACTGTGAGCATGGCCTGGGCCTTCGAGCCTTGCTCGCTCACTTCCAGTTTCCTGATCATGTCATCGACGTTAAACAACTTTTTGTCTCCTCATGAAATCTGAAATACACGATGTGGAAAACCGATAGATCAATGTTGGTGCTCATAGCACGCCAAACAGGACATGGATCAGAAAGTAAATGCAGATAGCAACCGAGCCGCCTAGAAGGGGGCCGAGAAACTCGAATGTGGCGATGATGTTGGAGGCGTCGTGAAAGCGATTGGTGTAATCGAAAATCAGTATGCTGATAACGCAGGCGACCGCAAGTACGAAGATGGTACCCATGTGAAAATCTCGACAGATTATTGTTATGGCATGTCCCGGAAAGCTGCGGGTCGTTGATTGATAAAGTGTCGTCGCAGGCCTGTCCTCAAGTACAATCTCTATCAACTACCGTGCCAAGGCCCAACGATTGCTAACAGGCTGATATCGTAGGCAATTAATCTTTGGGATTGAAAGTGCGCATGTTGCACACTGCAACGCGACCACAAAGATCATGTGGAAAATTGGCATCTCATGCCCTGTCGCTGATGTTATAAATATGTTGCAGTCTGATCGTTACAGTTCAGAAACGTAGTGCTACTATATGCAACGCATCTATTGGCCACGCGTTGGAACTACCCTACACAAGTCCCCCTGCAGCCTGGGGCGGAGCGGTCGCAACCGACATAAGTCAGGCCCGTGAAGCCAATCGTGATTCTTTCCGTCCGGCGAGATTCTGTGGCAAGGATATTTATGCTTAAAGACATCCCATGACTACCGATATCGAGCGCCCGGATCCGGCCAGCGCCGAAATCCTGCTCGTTGATGACGAGCGAGTCGCATTGAAGAACCTCACCCATGTTTTGAGCAAGGAGGGCTACAAGGTGATCGCCGCCTCCAGCGGTCCGGCAGGCATGAAGGCGCTTCGAGAAAAGGACTTTGACCTCGTGATGACGGATCTGCGCATGGAAAAGGTGGACGGCATGGATATCCTGCGCCACTGTCGGGATAGCCATCCCGACACGGCGGTCATCATGATCACAGGCTACGCCACCGTGGACTCTGCAGTGGATGCCATGAAGGAAGGTGCTTTCCACTATGTGGCGAAGCCTTTTCGGCTGGAGGAGGTGCGGCACCTGGCGCGCGAGGCCCTGGAGATGGTCAGGTTGCGGAGGGAAAACCGCAGGTTGCGTGAGTTGGTGAACAGCTACGGGGAGGATACTCGGTTGGTGACCCAGGACGCGGGCATGGAGCGCGTCCTTGAGACCGCTCGCCAGATCTCACCCAGCGACTGCAGTGTGATAATCGCGGGGGAGAGCGGAACCGGCAAGGAACTGCTCGCCCATTTTATTCACCAAACCGGCAGGCGCCGGGATGCGCCTTTTGTGGCCGTTAACTGTGGCGCCTTCACCGAAGATTTGCTGGCCAATGAGCTGTTCGGGCACGATAAAGGCGCCTATACCGGGGCCACAGAAGCCAAGGGTGGGCTGATTGAAGCCGCCTCCGGGGGTACGCTATTTCTGGACGAAATCACCGAGATGTCTACCGCCATGCAGGTCAAATTGTTGCGGGTCATCCAGGAGGGTGAACTCTACCGGCTTGGTGGGAGTGCACCGGTCAAAGTGGATGTCCGCTATCTTGCAGCTACCAACCGGGACCTGCCCGAGGCGGTTGCGTCAGGGCGTTTCAGGAATGACCTGTATTACCGCTTGAACGTGGTAAGCCTCTATATGCCGCCACTGAGCGAACGGCCCGGGGACATTCCACTTATCGCGCACTACTTTCTGAAGCGCTATGCAAAATTGATGGACAAGCCTGTCCAAGAGATTACGTCTGCAGCCATGGACCTGCTTTGCAGCTACGACTTCCCTGGCAACGTACGAGAACTGTCGAATCTGATTGAGCGGGGGATGGCTTTAGCTACCGGCACCTCCTTGGGTGTCGAACAGCTTCCGGAGGACATCAACCGTTTGAGTATTCGCGCCTACCGAAACAAACGAGCGGAGATGCCCACGTTGGAACAGCAAGAGGCCGAATATATCCGGTGGGTCTTGGAACAAACCAGCGGAAACCGCACTCGGTCGGCGGAAATCCTTGGCATTGACCGGGTTTCGCTATGGCGCAAAATCAAGAAGTATGGATTCGAAATTTGAATCAGCGCCGAAAGGTGCCGTTTCTAGGGTCAACGGTGCCGGGTCGCCAGTTCCCCTGCTTATCCCTCGTTCACGACCTCGACGATGGGGGCCATAAGCACGCTGCCTGGAGGCAGCAGGGTATCGAAATCGAGATCCGGGTTGTACTGCCTCAGCAGCCACAGTGGAATGCGGTATTCCTGCATGGCCAGCAGCCACAAACTGTCCCCGTTGCTCACCTGGTGCCTGTGTACCGAGGCGATGCGGTGCCGCTGGAAATAACGTGACTGCAGGTCCTGGTGGTAGGCGAGTCGCAGCTCAGTAAAGGCAGCGGGTTGGGTCTCAGTGAAGTCCATACGCAGGCGGCGGCCGACTACCAGGGGCTGTCCGGGACGCAGCCGGTTCAGGCGCCGCAGCCGGTTGGACGGGATGCCGAGCCAGTCCGCGTAGTGACCCAGGGTCTCTGTGGCCTGTATCTCTATGCTGGCGTCTTGCGCCACTGCATAGTCGGCCGGGTCGGCAGCCAGCGCCGGCTGTGCCTCGACCGGCGTGGAGTCGCCGATTTCATCCTGATTCTCCGGCATGGGCATCACTGCGGCAGGGTCCTTCGCCGCCAGCTCCTGGGAGGGGGGCAGAGCAGCGGAGTTCGATTCGGCCGGGGTCACCAC